>Ga0265319_1000171_pt1 | contig 49323 bp, 42 predicted proteins | sample 4824metaG_FD_192443 | JGI IMG/M metagenome (GOLD analysis project Ga0265319, IMG submission 192443) | Rhizosphere microbial communities from Carex aquatilis grown in University of Washington, Seatle, WA, United States - 4-8-24 metaG | ecosystem: Host-associated > Plants > Roots > Rhizosphere >...
AAACCGCGGCGCCGATGAACGCCAAACCATAGATTCCGCCAAAAGCATTGTTGTGTTTCATGCCGTAGTTCCCTCGATATTCATTCATTATGAGTCTCTGTTGTTTGTCTTTTTTTGTTGGAACTTTTTGTGTAGTTGCTATACTCTCACCAGCCAGCTCTTTCTTTTTAGGGCGAATAATTCATTTAAAATCAATCAACAACGCATACAATATAACAGAACACTGTTACGTTGTCAACAGAAAAAATCCCTTTTCTTAAGAAGATCGATATTCTTGAAATCTATTGTAACATCCTGTTGTTTAATCAATTACATGTGTTTCCACTATTTCACAGCTATCTATTATACTATGGGATACGAAACAAGAGAAACATTGTTTCATCAAAGACGAGTATTAAGGGGGATTACTTGATCTTTGGTTCTTGGGAGGTCTTTGCTAATTCATTCAGGGCATTTCCCGTCAGACGGAATATCGTCCAGTCGTTGAGCGGAATTGCGCCTAGCTTTTTATAGAACGCGATGGAGGATTCGTTCCAATCCAGCACAGCCCATTCGAAGCGGCCGCAGTTCCTTTCTTTCGCCACAATTGCCAGATAAACTAGCAGGGCTTTCCCAATTCCCTTTCCGCGCAGATGTGGAAAAACGTAAAGGTCTTCAAGGTAGATCCCGGGACGGGCAAGAAATGTCGAGAAGTTGTGGAAGAAGAGTGCAAAGCCGGCCGGCTCGTCATGATAGTATGCGACGACAACTTCGGCGAATTTCTTCTCGCCGAACAGAGCTTCGCGAAGAAGATCTTCGGTTGCTACGCATTCTTCCGACATTCTCTCGTACTCTGCAAGTTCCTTTATGAACCTATGGACGAGGGGGATTTCCTTTTCGGCCGCATGCTCGATGCGAATTGGTTCTTTCATCTTCAGAAGATTTATTGATTACTATTATGGCATTGCAGGCATTCCGAGCTTTGCCCACTCTTCACGCGCCGGGCCGCACACACCAGGCACGCGGAGACCGGCCTGACGCATGAGCACCGTCATCTGGCCGCGATGATGTGTTTGATGCCGCAGGAGAGAAGCAAGCGCAAAGCCCCGCTTCCACTTTTCGCCGAACATCTCTACTTCCTCGTCGAGCGAAGCGTCGGTCCATCGCTCCCGAACTTGGTTCGCGATGGATTCCGTGGCGGAGTAATATGCGGCTGATATCTCATGAGCGCTTTTCGGCATCGGTGCGTCTTCTGCGGGAGCGGCAACATGCAGGCCCGTCCGCCCGCCGGTTTCGGCGAGCGAGAGCGTAATGTGCCAGGCGAGAAAGCCGAGCGACCGTCCATCGGGCGTCACCTTTTGCCCTAGCGATGAATCGTTGAGGGCGCGAAGAACTCTCATCGTTGAGACTGTTTCCCGGCGCCAATCCTCTGTAAAATCTGCTATTGTTCTATACATTTTCTTTTGAAGTTCAATGTGTTGATTTATTGTTCGAATTCCAGTTCCAGCTTTCGGCGCCCTCTCCCTCTCACCATTCCATGAATCGAGAGTGCGGGCCCTAAAAGAAAATATGTAAGTCCTGCCCATGCAGAAAATCTTTCCCCTCCGATGATTGCAACAAATATCGAAATTATGGCAACCGAAACATGTACCAAATTCCCGGAAATACTCGATAGCGTATCATAGATCTCGACGGCGGAAAGTTCAAGGTCTTCCTTCTTTTGAAGTGCATGGAAATAGAGAAAAGTAAAAAGAAGATAAACAGCCAAATACCCGATCCCATAAACAGCCATCATTAATCCTGCTTGACCCGGCTCGATAACGGGCTGGACGAGATTGTTTGATGGACCGATCGCGAGTACCTGGCCGACGACAAGAGTAAAAACAAATTTAAGGGGATAGACATAAAACAGGACGACGAACAGAAGAATCGAATTCAGCGTGATAGTGAACAGATCATTCAAACCATAGCGGCGGAAAAACTTGTAGTGTTCATACCAAAGGAAGGTCAATAGTGCGAAGCAAATTGCAAAGGCACCGAAACCTTTCATAGTGACGAGGAGTTCATTGAACGTCTTTGGCACTTCCAAAGAGACGACAAGAAGAGTCAATGCAAAGGCAAAGACGGCATCGCTGAACCCTTCGATACGAAGGACCTCGCCTCCTCTCCATCGAAAATCGGTCTTCTTCCCGATTTCTTTTTCAGTCATCGTTGATCGGATCATCATTGTTCCTCGATGATTGCGGCATTCACCAGCAGCGTACCGATACGGTCATCTGTCGACCACCCTTCGCCGTGTTGTGCACCATCACGTTACGTATTTCGAGAATCACGATATTGTATTCTTGCCGCCGGAAACTTTTGGTTCTTGCTGGCTTATGCAATGCAGAGTTCCCAGTCCCCATGCGAGGTCGACGCAATCAATGCCAAGCACCGCACGATCCTGAAACTGCCGCTGCAGAATTTCAATTGCGGTGATGTCGTTCGGATCCCGAAATGTCGGCACCAGCACCACATCGTTCGCGATAAGAAAATTTGCGTAACTTGCTGGCAGACGTTGTCCGTTGAAAAAGAGCGGCGACGGCATGGGAAGTTCGATAATGCGGAAATGATTTCCATGCGCGTCGGTCATCCCCTTTAGCGCCGTCAGATTCTTTTGAAGAATTTTGTTGTTCTCGTCGGCTGGGTTCTTCTCGACAACTGCTGCAATGGTGTGCGGACCGACAAACCGCGCAGAGTCATCAATATGTCCGTCCGTATCGTCTCCTGCAATTCCTTCATCGACCCAGAGCACTTTGTCGACGTTATAGTATTCGGCGAGGTAATCCTCGATCTCCTTTTGGGTGAGAGCCGGATTGCGGTTTTGATTTAACAAACAGGATCTGCTTGTCAGCAGACAGCCTTCGCCGTTCACGTCGATCGCTCCGCCTTCCATAATGATTCCCGGGTGGAACACGGGGAGCCTTCGCTGTTCGGCAACCCGCGATGGAACAATATCGTCCAGGTCGTACGGCGGATATTTTCCTCCCCACGCATTGTATCCCCAATCAACGACGGCGAGCGGCTCCGGAGAATTTGGATTGATGACAAACGCCGGGCCGTGGTCCCGGCACCACGAATCGTTTGTCGGAATTGTGTAGAGCGTGAATCGCGCGGGGTCGACCTTCGCGTCGAGCAGCCGAGAACGTACATCGCCGGCCATCGCATCGTCAACAACGTTGATATTCACGTGTTGGTAGGCAGCGAGCGTTTTGACAATACCGGTAAACACACCGGGAATCGGGTCAAATTTTCCGGGCCATGTCTCTTTGTTGTGCGGCCAGGAAAACCATGTAGCCGCCTGAGGTTCCCATTCCGCCGGAAAGCGGTATCCAAGTTGTCGCGGAGTCTTATTCAATGATCAATCAACAATGAGCAATGAACATTTATGATTTATTGCTTCGAGAGTGTATTTAAGCGTGAAGTTCTCAAAATGGAAAAGAGAATTTTAGAAAGTTCATCGGCATCTCGGTGAAGGGCAGAACAGTCGTTCTCAGTAATAAATTCTGTCTCCTTTAGAAGAGATAGCCAATATTTCGTTTCTAGAGACTCTTTATACGCAATTGAAATTTTGGAAGAAAAATCTGATGCAGATATTGCGCCATTAGCTTCCGAGATGTTAGCGCCAATGGACGTGCCGCAGCGGAGCAACTGCTTAGAAAGGACAAATTCTCTCTTTTCGTTAATTAAAAACCTGTTTAATTTCACTACGCGAACTGCGAAGGTAAAAGCCTTCTTGTAGAGTATTGTGTCTTTCGTAAGCATTGCTCCCCCAAAAAATGTTCATTGCTCATTGTTGATTGTCTACTGCTCGTCAAGGAATCGACTCGTCAACCCCCCGTAGGCATCAATCCTTCTGTCGCGGAGGAATGGCCAGTGCGTTCGCGTAATGTTCGAGCGATTCAAGTCAATTTCAACGACGCTCACTTCTTCCTTGTCGCGTGACGATTGATGAAGCAGCTCGCCAAACGTATTTGCCACAAACGAGTTTCCCCAGAACTCAAGGTTTCCTTCTGTGCCGACACGATTGACTGCCACCGCAGGAATACCGTTTGCAATCGCGTGCGCACGTTGGATCGTCTGCCATGCCTGAAACTGATCCTCCCGCGTTTTAGCTTCTTCATCTTTCGCCCAGCCGATCGCCGTTGGATAGAAGAGAATTTCAGCCCCTGAGAGCGCGGTCAGCCGGGCTGCTTCGGGATACCATTGGTCCCAGCAAATAAGCACGCCGATCGTTCCGAAGCGGGTCTTCCAGGATTTAAACCCGATATCGCCGGGAGCAAAATAGAATTTCTCGTAGAACGACGGATCATCGGGAATATGCATTTTCCGGTATTTCCCGAGATATTTTCCGTCGGCATCGATGACCGCCGCGGAGTTATGATAAACTCCTTCCGCACGTTTCTCGAACAGCGGCACGATAATGACGACACCAAGCTCCTTCGCAAGCGATTGAAACTGCGTCGTCGAGTCGCCGGGAATAGGTTCTGCGAGGCCGAACGCTTTGTACTCTTCACTGATGCAAAAATAGAGTGAACGGAACAATTCCTGCAAACAAATAATGTTCGCGCCTTTCGCGGCGGCTTCGCGAATGCCCGCGTTCGCTTTTTTCATATTCTCCGCCGGATTTTCCACACAGCTCATCTGTACTAATCCGACTTTTACTATCCTTAGTTCAGCCATAATCTTTTCTTCGTGTCTCTTTGTGTCCTTCGTGGAAATTTATTTTTCGATCTTCTCAAAGCATACTGTCGCATTCGTTCCGCCAAACCCAAACCCGTTCGAAAGAGCATAGTGAATATCCTGCGTTCGCGCTATATTGGGGACGTAATCGAGATCGCATTCGGGGTCGGGAGTCTCCAGGTTGATCGTCGGCGGTAGAATGCCGTCACGCAAGGCGAGAATTGTGAAGGCCGCTTCTGCCGCACCGGCGGCGCCGAGAAGGTGTCCGATCATCGATTTTGTCGAGCTCATCGCAAGCTTTTTCGCATGCGCCCCAAATGCCCTCTTCACTGCCTTTGTTTCTGCAATGTCGCCAAGACCGGTCGACGTTCCATGCGCGTTGATGTAATCGATTTGCTCCGGCTTAAGTCCTGCGTATTCAACGGCAAGTTTCATAGCACGCCGGGCGCCGTCTCCGTCCTCCGGCGGCGCAGTAATGTGGAATGCGTCGGCCGTCATTCCGCAGCTTAACATCCGAGCGTATAATTTAGCTCCGCGCTGCCTGGCATGCTCTTCTTCCTCCAGAATAATGACGCTCGCGCCTTCGCTTAGCACAAATCCGTCGCGGTCTTTGTCAAACGGTCGCGACGCGCGCGTCGGCTCATCATTACGTTTCGACATTGCCCGCGCAGAACAGAATCCGGCGAATGCAACTTCCGTCACGGAAGCTTCCGACCCGCCGACGATCATGACATCGGCTTCTTCGCGCCTGATCGCATGAAATCCATCTGCGATCGCGTGATTGCCGGTCGCACATGCTGAGACGACCGCATAGTTCGGCCCTTTTGCTCCGGTGCGGATTGCTACATAACCCGAGGGCATGTTGATGATTGCCCCAGGTATAAAGAACGGCGTGACATACCGCGGACCGTTTTTCTCAACATTGATGGCTGTGTCGCTGATCGTGATGACGCCGCCGATTCCCGAACCGATGACAATGCCGACCCGCTCAGCATTCGCCGGAGTTATATCAAGATTGGAATCCTTGAGTGCGTCGAGCGCAGCGGCGACGGCATAATGGTTGAAGAGGTCGAATCTGCGCGCTTCCTTCGGCTCGAAATATTTAGTAACGTCAAACCCTTTGATCTCCCCCGCAATGCGCGTCGGATACTGGTCGGCAGGAAAACGGGTAACAAGCCCGATGCCGGAACTGCCGGCGACGCAGCGCTTCCATGACTCCTCAGTAGATAGTCCTATGGGAGTGATCAAACCGATGCCCGTAACAACGACTTTTCTCATGTTCGGCAGCCTATTCTTGGCAGGTTGAAGTGATTTCGGTGGGAAAGATAGCGGATTTTTTAGAGTGAAACAAGATGACGATGGTGCGCAAGCCTTCCGGGGGACAAACCTTCCGAAGGGTCGCAGTTAAAACAATGAGGAAATCCGTTACGAACCCTTCGGAAGATTCCTTAATCGACAACCTGCGCACCTTCGTTTTCGACCCTCATGATTTCACACTTTGATGATATCCCCCGTGCCGAAAACGCATCTACCATCGCTTCGCCGACTTCTTTCGTATGTTCTGTTGCAAACGAAAACACTGTCGGCCCAGATCCGCTGATGTTGAATGACAGCGCCCCCGCGTCAAGCGCAGCCTTTTTTACGTTCTCGAATCCTGGAATGAGCGTAGCCCGGTACTGTTCGTGGAGCCGGTCGCCGGTTGTATAGCGCAATGCCTCCACATCCCCCTCCATGAGCGCAGCGATAAGCGATGCCACATTTTCAATGTTGACAACGGCGTCCTTCAACGGCACTTCTTTAGGAAGAATCTGGCGTGCTTGTTTTGTCAGGACCTGAAAATTTGGGCTGCATGAAACAACGGAAAGCTTTGTTGTAATCTTGATGCTGCGGCACCGGACTTTTCCATGATCAAAACAATTGACTGTCAGTCCTCCCATCATTGCGGCGGAGACATTGTCCGGATGTCCTTCGAGCGTGACAGCGATGTTTAACATATCCTCACGAGACAATTTTGTTTGCAGAAATTCGTTCGCCAGGAAAACTCCGCCGGCGATCGCCGCTCCGCTTCCCCCAAGCCCGCCGCTTGATGGAATTTCATTTTTAATGTGAAGGTGAGTATCGCGCAGTGATTTTACATATGAAGCCCCCGCGTAACTCGTTAATGCAGTCATCCCTTGGTACACAAGATTCGTTTCATCCGTCGCGATGTGGTCCTTGCCGTTTCCTTCCACGGAAATATGCACGGATGACCCGGCCGTGTTTCCTTCTTCCAGGGACAAATACAAATATCGGTTCAAGGCGAGTCCGAGTGTATCGAATCCGGGGCCGATATTCGAAGTTGACGCTGGAATTCTTGTTTTCATGGTTTACCGCAATGGCGCAAAAGCGCTATGATTAGAATTTGTTTACAAATCTTTTGAAACCGTTTTTTAATGGTGCCGAGTTGAAGTTCACCAAGAAACCGAGACGTTTATTCGCCAACTTCAAATACGAAATAACCTGTGCCTCGTGAACCGGCAGGAGCACATCAACGGCTTTTATCTCAATTAATATTTCTCTCTCCACAAGAATATCAATGCGAAAATCATTAGACAGTTTAAACCCTTTATATACTAGAGGGATAGAAATCTGACTCTCTGCCATAACTTTTTCGTTTTCAAATTCCTTGAGCAAACAGAGTTCATATGCTGATTCCAAAAGTCCCGGCCCCATTTCTCTGTGAACAGACAAACATGCAGAAAGTATTCTTTTTGAAAGAAGATCAAGTTCCTCGTTTGTCATTTACTCCCCCCATTGCGACTTTGCGGCCTTGCGGTTATTTATAGAAATTTTTGCACATCTTCAATCCTTGCTTTGATCTCGACCGGTGGATTTGCGTGCGAGCTTCGCTTCTTAATATGATAGTCGACGATAATTTGGGGGTCTTTTAAAATATTCCCCGTAAGGACCCCGACAACAGTCTCCTTGGGCTTAATTGTACCGTTGCCAATCAATTTTTTGAGTCCGGCAACAGTCGCACACGACGCTGGCTCCGCACCGATTCCTGCTGAGTCGACCATTGCCTTTGCTTCGAGGATCTCTTCGTCGGTGACGCTTTCAACGACGCCGTTCGTCCACTGCAGCGATCTTATCGCTTTCGTATAGTTTGCGGGATTTCCAATTTTTATTGCGGTTGCGATCGTCTCGGCTTTTTGCGGCTTCAACCGTTTAAATCCATCCTTAAATGCTTTGTAAAACGGGCTTGCCCCTTCCGCCTGAACAACCGCTAACCTCGGCATCTTTTCGATCAAGCCAAGCTGGACGGCCTCGTGAAGCGCCTTGCCGAACGCGCTAGTATTTCCGAGGTTGCCGCCGGGAAAAACAAACCAATCGGGAACATTCCACCGAAGCTGTTGCAATGTTTCCCAAATTATCGTCTTCTGTCCTTCCAGCCGGTACGGGTTGATCGAGTTGAGCGGGTATGCCTGCAATTTTTCCTGCGCTTCGAAGATCAGACGCATGCAGTCGTCAAAGTCTCCGTCGACAACGAGAGTCTTCGCACCGTAGGCGAGCGCCTGGGAAATCTTTCCGATCGCGACATTCCCTTTGGGGATCAGGACAAGTCCGGTGATCCCCGCCTCCGAAGCGTACGCCGCGAGCGAAGCGGAAGTATTTCCCGTCGACGCGCACACTACTGCCTTTTGATGAAGCCGCTTCGCCTGCGTCGTCGCAACGGTCATTCCTCTGTCCTTGAAGGATCCCGTCGGGTTTTCCCCTTCATGCTTGAGATACAGATGCTGGAGTCCTAACCAACCAGATATCTTTTTACTGCGGTAGAGCCGGGTATTTCCTTCCTGTTTCGATACAATTTCCCTGTCAGGAACTGACGGCAGGACAATCTCGCGAAAATGCCAGACACCTCCCGAGGGTTGGCCGTTGATCGATGAACGTTTGCCGTCAAAATATCGTTTCGAAAGGCGGAATTTTTTCTTGAGAAGAGAGAGATCGTGCTCTACGTCCAGAAGATTCTCGCACGTGCACATGAATCGTACTTCGGTGAGAGGATATTCCTTTCCGCACGATATACATTTGAGGATTGAGAACTTCATCATCGCGGCATCCCGGTTCTTGGATATTATGTAAGATGAAAGGCGTCGTGAATTGCTTGTACCGCCTTATGAACTTCTGTCTGCTCAACAACGAGCGAAATATTCAGCTCCGATGAACCCTGCGCAATGGCGACAATGTTGACGTTGGCGTCCGCCACGGCGGTGAACGTCCTTCCGGCGATCCCGCGCATTCCCTTCATCCCTTCTCCGACGACGGCAACGATGGAAACGTTTTCCTGGAGCTTGATATCGTCGACAATTTTCTTCGCAATATCGACCTCGAACTCACTCCGGAGCTCAGCGAGACCCCTCCCGCAGTCTTTCTGGGGAATGACGACACAGACGTTGTGTTCCGACGAGGCCTGCGATATCATCATCACGTTAACCCTCACACGGGCAAGAGCAGAAAAAATCCGCGCGGAGATTCCCGGTACTCCGACCATGCCGTTGCCCTCGATCGAGACCAGGCTCAGGTTGTCAATGGATGTGATATTCTTGACAAACCGTTCAACAGATCTTGTTGACTGCGAGATCAACGTCCCGGGATGCGAGGGATTGAACGTGTTCTTTATTCTGATCGGAATATTTCTTTCGATGGCGGGCATCATCGTCTTCGGATGGATGACCTTAGCGCCGAAGTACGACATTTCCGCCGCTTCGCGGTACGAGATCTCCGACAGGACTTTTGCCCCCTTCACGTACCGCGGGTCCGCGGTCATGACGCCGTCGACGTCGGTCCATATCCAGATTTCTTTACTGTCGAGCGCCGCGCCAACGATCGACCCCGTGTAATCCGAGCCGCTCCGTCCAAGTGTTGTGGTGAGCCCGTCTTCGGTGCTTCCGATGAATCCGGTCACCACCGGCACAATACCCTTCTCGACCAGCGGGATGAGTGTCTTTCTAATCTTCTCGTTTGTGACGGAAAAATCAACTGCGGCTTCCCCGAAATGATTGTCGGTACGAATGAGCGTTCTCGCATCGACAAATTCTGCCGCCATCTCGTGATCGCTCAAAATTGCAGCGAGCTGCAGGCACGAAAGAATCTCGCCGAATGATGCGATGGCGTCGAGCGATCGGACGCTCAGTTCCTTCAATAGGCTCACGCCGCGATAGAGGTTCGACAATTCATCGATAAGCTGCGAGTGACGGTGGATCAGCTCCTTGTGGCGAACCGCATGCTTCAATAACGTATTCGCGACGTCAAGATGTTTCTCTTTCAACGAATCGATATTCTTTTTTACCCTGTCGGTTTCGCGCAGAACGGCAAGCTGCGCAGTTTCAAGAAGCGTGTTCGTCACTCCCGCCATCGCCGATGCGACCACCACAGGCTGTTGAGGTAAATACGAGTGGACAATAGCAGCGACTTCCTGAAGCCGTTGAAGATCGCCGACGGACGTCCCGCCAAATTTCATTGTGATCATAATGCAGGATCCCTATAAACAAAAAAAGCCTCGAGTGTTCTTCGAGGCTTCGTGAGGTTGAGAAAAAAAATTATGCACACGAAAGCGCTCGGACGCAGGGCGTCGGAAGCGTGGTCGTAGTTATTGTCGTTGTCGTTTTCATGGTGTCAGAATTGCGGAACAGAGCCGCTCCGCCATTTCCTTTGTTCCGATACGTTTTGAATTCTCCGTCATAATATCGGTAGTTCGGTATCCATTATCAAGAACTTTTTCGATCGCTGATTCCACGTCGTCGGCTTCTTTCTGAAGATCGAACGAATACCGGAGCATCATGGCGACCGATGAGATCGTGGCGATGGGGTTTGCCTTATCCTGGCCTGCGATATCGGGGGCGCTCCCGTGAACGGGCTCGTAGAGCGCTACTTTTCCTCCCAGGCTTGCCGAGGCAAGCATGCCGATCGAACCGGTGAGCATTGCCGCCTCGTCGCTCAGAATGTCGCCGAACATGTTTTCCGTAACGATTACGTCGAACTGTTTCGGATTGCGCACGAGCTGCATCGCACAATTGTCGACGTACATATGCGAGAGCTCCACATCGCGGTAGTTTTCTGCAACGGCCGTCACCGTCTTTCGCCAGAGCTGGGACGTCTCGAGGATGTTGGCCTTATCGACGGAACAGAGTTTCTTTTTCCTCTTGCGCGCGATATCGAAGGCGCTCTTCGCAATGCGCACGATTTCCGATTCAGAGTACACCAGCGTATTCGTCGCAACCGTCTCGCCGTTCTTCGTTTCGAGGCCCCGCGGGGTTCCGAAATAGATCCCCCCCGTCAATTCGCGGACAACGACAATATCAACGCCTTCAACAACCTCCTTTTTTAGCGCCGAAGCGCCGATGAGAGCGGAAAATATTTTTGCGGGACGGATATTGGCATAGAGCCCGAGACTCTTGCGAAGACCCAAAAGAGCCTGCTCGGGTTTCAGATGAGGGGGATTATTGTCCCACTTCGGCCCGCCGACCGCACCAAGAAGCACCGCGTTGCTTTTGCGGCAACTCGACAGCGTCTCTTCCGGCAGGGGAATCCCGACGGCGTCCAGCGCAGCGCCCCCTGCAAGCGCTTGCACGAAAGTAAACTGATGTCCGTATTTTTTAGAGATCGTCTCTAGAACTTTCAATCCGCCTGCAACAACTTCCTTCCCAATTCCGTCGCCGGGTATTACTGTGATAGTATACAATGGCTTCTGCTTTCCATGATGTGAGATAATTGCTGCCGATATTTTTTAACTTTAAACTTTTAACTTTTCACTTATTGATCATTTCGCTCAACTCTTTCGACCTCTTCGTTGCCGTTGCAACAGCGTTAATGAGCATCGAACGAAGTCCGTGGGACTCAAGCTCGTGCACCGCATTGATAGCGGTTCCGCCGGGAGTCGTGACCTGGTCGCGCAGGATTGCAGGATGAAGGTTCGATTCTTTAACCAGTTTCGCGGAACCGAGAACTGTTTGTACGGCAAGCTTGGTTGCAACGTCGCGCGGCAATCCCATTTTCACGCCGCCGTCGATCAGCGCTTCGATGACCATGTAAATATACGCAGGCCCGCTGCCGCTGAGACCAGTCACGGCATCGAGCTGCGACTCTTCGACGACGACGACCTCACCGACCGCTTCAAAAATGGAGATTGCGATGCGCTGCTGCTCTTCGGTTACATAGCGTCCGAAAGAAACGGCGGTCGCACCTTCGTCAACCGTCGAAGCAATGTTCGGCATCGCCCGGACAATGGGATTGTTCTTCCCTGTCCGCTGAAGGATCGAATCGATCGTCACGCCTGCCGCGATAGAGATCAACATCTGGTCCTCCCGCAAAGCTGATTGTATCTCGTCGAGCACCTTGCCGATCGTGTAGGGCTTCACACACAGCATGATGATATCGGCGAATCGCGCCGCTTGCACATTGTCGAGCGTGTGGTTGATCTTCCATCTCGACCCGAGCTTTTCCAGCTTCGCCAGGTGCGTGCCGCTCGCGATGATCTTGTCGTGCGGTGCAAGCTTCGCATTCAGAATTCCACGCAGGAGCGACGTCCCCATATTTCCTGCTCCGATGATCGCGATGGAGCGATTGAGGCTGACCTTCTCTCCCCGGGTCGACGCCTCTTCATTCGTGACAAATGTCTGTTCTTTTTTCTGGTCCACGTTATCGCTCCTTCAGCATTCCTGATTGCCGCGCGTAGGCGAAAATTCCGCCGGCGCGAAGTATTCCTTCGATATCTCCCAGCGGGTTCAATTGATAGACGACTTGCCGGGTTGAGTTGGTTAATATCCCTTTTGATGTATCGAGGACTAATTCATCGCCGGTTTTGATTTCTTGGTAGAGATGTTTGTTTGTCTCAAACGGCGCGACGAAGCCGCCGTCGATGGCGTTCCTGTAAAAAATGCGGGCATAGGATTCGGCAACGACCGCTTCGATGCCTGCGATGTCCAGCGCAACTGGTGCATGCTCGCGCGATGAACCGCAGCCGAAATTTTTTCCCCCCACAATGATCTTATAGTCGGATTGCCATTTTCCCTCTTTGATGAAAGGAATGTTTCCACCGGGCAATCCGGAGGCTTCGATCGGCACGCCCGACAACGCAAACTTGCCATAGTTCTTTTTTTCCTCAGGGTCGTCCAGCTTGTAGACCAAATGAGCGGCGGGAATAATTTGGTCCGTGTCGATGTCATTCCCCAAAACAAATGCTTTTCCACTTATAATGTTCTTCATATGTTCATTGATAATAGGTTTTGAGATATGTTATTTTCGAAAACAATTTGCGGTGTGGTCATTGACCATTCCCACGGCCTGCATGAATGCATAGCATATAGTCGAACCAACGAAGCTGAATCCGCGCCTCTTTAGATCCTTACTCATGGTATCAGATTCTGCTGTTTTAGGCGGAACATCTTTTAAGCTTTTTGGGTTGTTGCGTTTTGTTTTTCCGTCGACAAACTTCCACACGTACGCGTCGAAACTGCCGAACTCCTTTTGAATGTCCAAAAATGCTTTTGCATTGGCGATGGTCGCAGCGATCTTAAGCCTGTTTCGGACAATTCCTTCATTGCCGAGGAGGGATTTGACTTTTCTTCGGTCATATCGGGCGATTTTTTTCGCATCAAAATTGTCGAATGCCTTTCTGTAGTTTTCCCGTTTCCTCAATATCGTAATCCAGCTCAACCCCGCCTGAGCTCCTTCGAGGATCAGCATTTCGAACAGTTTTCTGTCGTCGTGAACCGGCACACCCCATTCCTTATCGTGATATTCAATGTAGAGATGGTCTGTTCCGCTCCAACCGCATCGTTCTTTCATTTTCTCTTCTTCTTTTCAACAATTGCATCGGCTTCGATCTCCACCAGAATCTCCGGCGAAATAAGCCGTTTCACTTCGACCATGCTCGCGGCTGGACGGATGTTCTTGAAGAATTCTCCGTGTGCTTTGCCGATTTTTTCCCACTCTCCGATATTCACGACAAACATGCGTGTTCGTACGACATCCTTCAGCGTCGCACCCGCATTCTTGAGCGCCGATTCAATATTTTTGATCGCTTGTACTGTCTGAGTATATGCGTCGCCCGGGCCAATAATTTTCCCGTCTGCATCTGTCGCGGTGGTTCCGGATACGAAGACCATCTTACCAACCCGTACCGCACGCGAATACCCGACGACCGGCTCCCATGTTGTTCCGCTGGAAATATTTCTTCTCTTCATTTCTATTCTTGCAGTTTTGGATGCTTAAGATGAAAGCCTGTCGCATCCTGGTACTTTTTTGCAACGGCAAGGAGCGTCGCTTCATCAAACAGCTTTCCGAGAAAAGTGATGCTTGTGGGAGTACCTTCTTTCGAGAATCCATTCGGGACAACAACGCACGGGTTACCGGTAAGGTTCGTGAGAAGCGAATTGTCTCCGTCAAAAGGAGGCGCAACGATCACGTCGACCTGACTCATCAGTTTTGCCATCTCTTGAACCGCCAGGTACCGTACGCGGTTCGCCTGAATGTATTCAACCGCGGGAATAAACCGCGACGTACGAAAGACATTCGGCCAGGCATACGTGGCTTGCCGCACGAGCAAACTGTCTCTGCCGCTTCGCGTCAGCTCGTCAAAAGATGCGCCCGCTTCGGCACTGAGAATAATAGCAAGGTCGCTGATCGGAAGTGCCGGAAGGGTTACCGGAATGAGTTTCACCCCCAGCCTCCGCAGCACCGAGAACGATGAATCGTTGTTTTCCCGGTTTGTTTTGACGCTGTCGAAATCATTTTTCAGATAGCCGATTCTCAATTTGCTCAACGAAATGTTCGGATTATAATTGAACGGGAAGTCGTACAACATTTGGTCGATTTCGTCCGGCCCGTAGATGGCGTTGAACACGAGCGCACAATCTTCAACCGTTCTGCAAATCGGCCCGATCTTATCCATCGACCAGGCAAGCGCCATCGCTCCATTTCTGCTCACCCGTCCATACGTCGGCCTCAACCCGGTCGTCCCGCATACCGTTGAGGGAGAAACGATCGACCCCCATGTTTCTGTCCCGATAGCGAAGGCCACAAGTCCGGCAGATGTTGCGGAAGCAGAGCCGGCTGAAGATCCGCTCGAACCTTCTTTATAGTTCCACGGATTGCGCGTCATTCCGCCGAACCACACATCATCCATGGCAAGCTCACCCATTGAGAGCTTTGCAACCAAAACAGCTCCGGCCTCCTCGAGCTTCTTGATAACCGTCGCGTCCTTATCGATCATTTGCTCCTTGAACGGAGGAGCTCCCCAGGTTGTCTTGTACGTTTTTGTCGAGAGCAGATCTTTTACGCCGCATGGAATTCCATGAAGCGGTCCCCGGTATTTTCCCGCTCCGATCTCGGCGTCCGCTTCTTTTGCCTGCTTCATCGCCAGGTCTTCCGTCAGCGTAATGACGCAAAGAAGTTTCGGACCGTATTTCTTCAAGCGGTTCAGGTACATTGTGGTCAATTGCACCGACGTCACTTTCCTGGTCCTGATCAACTCGGCAAGCTGCCCTATGGAATAGAATGCCAGGTCGTCGGGATTCGCCGGAACAACGACAGGGCCGGGAGGGCTGGGGATAAACCTTCGTCGTTCAGTATCGAATTTCATTCCCAAGGGGATCGGGTTAAATGTTATCGCCGGCGGAATGTTGTTTGCAAGCTCGACTTTTCTGATGTTCTGATAATTAGTCAGCTGGTCTTTTAGTCCATCAAGCATCGAGTCACGCTTTACATCGGTGAAGCTTAGCCCGAACAGTTTCTCCGCACTGGCAATAGCTTCGCGCGTCACGGGAGATGAGACATGCTCTTCGACGAACGCCCCGAGGAGAAAAAATCCACAACAAGCAACCCCAGCTATGAGCAAATATTTTGTGCGTTGATTCATCTTCCGATCCTTTGAGAATTGTAGGTGGAGAATCATGAAAGAAGGTGTTGCATAACCATCAACTTTCTTTCAATTCCTAATTCTTAATTATCTTTTATATTTTCCCATCAGCTGTCCCTCTCCAAGAATTTGCCCTTCCATTGCCTTCAACAATTGTTCTTTGGTCGCGCCGGATTCAAGTGCGAGATCGACGCTGAGCGCGTAGAGTTTGAAATAGTACCGATGCGTACCGCCGGGGGGACACGGGCCGTCGTAGCCGAGCTTCCGTGAATCGTTCATTCCATGCCGCGCGCCATTTTTTAGAGTCGATCGCGGAGGCACATTTTCAGGAAGTCCCTTCATGTCGGAAGGAATGTTGAAGAGTACCCAGTGTACCCACGTTCCGCGAGGAGCGTCAGGGTCGTCGGCAATAAGGGCGAGGCTTTTTGTACCTTTCGGAATGTTCGACCATTCAAGCGTCGGAGAAATATTTTCGCCGTCGCACGTATATTTTTTCGGGATCATCTCTCCTTCTTTGAACGCAGTACTGCTGATAGTGATTTCCATTACTGTTTCTCCTTTCGCCGATACGGTATCGCGGCTAAGAGTCTGCCCTGAAAGCAGTGTGCTGAAAATGAAAAGGAGTGCAGCCGTTTCAAGAGTATTTTCTCTTTTTCGATTTATCACGGCATAATATCCTTCAGTTTGAGCGAAGAATCAACACTCCTTGTTTGGAAAATGAACCGCGGCATTTTACCCCGTATTCCGAAGCCCGGCTGCAATCCCGTTGATGCTCAGGTAGATCGCCTGTTCGAGGTCTTCCCGGTCCGATTCCGAAAAATTCTTTGCGTGCAGCCGCCGCAGAAGTTCAATCTGAATGTAACTCAAAGGGTCGACATACGGATTCCGCAGCTGAATAGACCGCTGCAGCATCTCGTTATTCTCAAGGATCTCCTTTTGGTCAGTGATGAGCATGATCATCTCCTGTGTTCGGTCGAACTGCGATTTCAAATTTCCGTAGATTCTTTCCCCCAGTTCCTTCGGCATCACAAGCGAGGCATATTCTTTCGAAATAGTAAAATCCCCCTTCGCCAGGATCATCTGCATGTTGTCGATCAGCGACCGGAATGTCTGCCATCTGCGGTACATCTGCCGCAGCAATTTCAGTTTGTTCGCGTCGGGCGAGGACGATTCGCCAAACAGGAATTTTTTCAGGCCCTCCCCTGCCCCAAGCCAACCAGGAAGGACGTGACGACTCTGCATCCACCCGAACGTCCACGGAATCGCGCGAAGATCTTCGATGCGCTCGGTCTCGATGCGTTTGGAGGGACGGGAACCGATCTGCAATTTGGTGATCTCCTCGATCGGGGTCGCTTGTGCAAAGTATTTCACAAATTCTTTCTCGCCGTACACGGTGCAGCGGTACGCGGTGTGGCTCTGGTCAGCGATCTCATCCATGGCCCCGAACCAGCGGGAACGGTTCTTATCGAACTCGGGATCAAGGTGCGCTCTCGGTATGTTCCCCATCAGCATCGCTGATGTTGTGAGCTCAAGTGAACGCTGAGCGATCGCCGGATGTGCATATTTCAAGGAAATGACCTCCCCTTGCTCGGTGATCTTTATTTTCGCGTTGAGCGAGTGCGGAGGTTGAGAAAGAATTGCCTCGTACTCGGGCCCTCCTCCGCGCCCCACCGTGCCGCCTCTGCCGTGAAAGAAAATCCAATCCACGTCGGCAAGCTGCGAGACTTTTGTCAATTGACGCTGCGCTTTATACAGCGCCCAGTGCGAACTGACGATTCCCCCTTCTTTCGTGCTGTCCGAGTAACCGATCATAATTTCCTGACGTCGTCCCCGGCTCTCCAGGTGGGGGCTGTACGCCTCGTGATGGTACAATCGTTCCATCGTCCCCGGTGCCGCATCGAGGTCTTTTGTCGTCTCAAATAGTGGAACGATATCAAGGGAACTTGACGTTCGATGCGGACTCATCGAGAAGAGTCCTGTGCACTTCATCAGATAGAGAACCTCCAGCACGTCGGCCGCCGACTCCGTCATACTGATGATGTACGAACGGACTGCATGTTCGTCGATTTCCGTTTGGGCACGTTTGATCTTCCGGAATACTGCGAGCGTTTCCCCGCTCAACGGCGAAAGCTTTGACTCGTCGAACGAGGGGACAATCTGTTTCATCAGTTCTTCGGTCAGCCAGGCTTCGCGCGCTTCGTTTGTGAATGTCGAATATTCCACGGATCGCTGTGCCGCCAATTCCGAAACGGTGTCTGTGTGCACGGTCCGGTGCTGACGGATATCAAGAGTGGCCAGATGAAAGCCGAACGTCTCAACGCTGCGGATAAGATCCTTCAACAGTCCGTCGGCCTGGAGTTCTCCTTTATGAGCGCGCAGGCTTCGGTCGAGAATATGGAGGTCGTCGAGAAGCTCGGACGAGGTATGATACATCAGCTCCGCGTGCGACGCGTCGTCCTCTGCGTAATGAATCCTGAACTGAAGCCGACGATAAATATATGCCAGCTTTACCCGGTACACTTCGTCGTCGTTGCGGACCTGGGCGGGTTTCCCCAGCAGTGTTTTGTCGCTGCGAATGGACTGCATCAGTTCATCGCTTCTTCCGACGACTTTTGCAGACTCGCTGTATTCGACAAAAAGCTCGTCGACGGCGTTCAGATGCAAATCGAGGATTGTCTTAGATTGGCGCTGCAGTGTTTTCCAGGTAGCATCCGCCGTTACATAGGGATTCCCGTCCCGGTCTCCCCCGATCCACGATCCGAACCGGAGAAATGACGGGATCGGCGACTTCCAATCCGGATATACTGCTGCGGCCGAGCGTTCCACGTGGCGGTAAAATTTCGGAATAGTTTTGTACAGCACGTTGCGAAAATAGTAGAGCCCGTTGTACACTTCATCGAGAACGGAAATATTGTATGAACGAGTCTCTTCGGTTTGCCAGAGACTCGTAATGTGGCGTTTTATCTCGAGTTCCAGCGCAGATCGTTCCGCTGCCGTTGAGTTGGTGTGGTCAAATTCCTCCAGCAATTTCCAGATCCGCGAATGCTTCTCGAGGATCGTTCTCCGTGTTGCTTCCGTAGGGTGGGCCGTGAATACGGGGATAATTTCAAGCCGGGAAAAAAGGTTGGCAATCTCTTTTTCTTCTACGCCGAGTTTCTTCAGTTTCTCAAAGGTGTGCTGAGGGGAGCCTGGATATCCGCCGGCGGGATGCTCTAACAAGTATTTTCTCTGACGTTGAATGCGGTAATGTTGTTCTGCCGTATTCGTCAGCTGGAAGTACGCAGCAAAAGCTCTCACGATCCTGGCCATGTCGGCGGGACCCATCGCGCTAACCAATCGCTGCAGCGTGAGCTGGTCAGTCGGATCGAAGCGCTTACGGAGTTGTTTTGAGGTCTTCCTGATCTGTTCTTCCAGCTCGAACAATCCGCGCCCTTCCTGCTCCTCGATAACCTGGCCGAGCAGATTGCCGAGCAACCGGATGTTTTTCCGAAGGGGTTCGTCTTGTTTTATTGATTTCCGGCGAGGCATATTTTTTTAATGAAAAAGAATTACACAGAGTGACACAGAGAAGTCACAGAGATTACAATACGTATCTTCGTAAACCGTTTTTTAAGAGAGTAACATTAAAGTTTATCAGCAGACCAAGTTTTTTTTGAGAAAATTTCATGTAGGTGAGAATCTGAGCTTGGTGAACTGGAAGTAATGCATCGACCGACTTCAATTCGACAACAATGAGGTTTTCAACCAGGATATCGATTCGATAGCCGTATTCGAGCTTGACTTCCTTATACAATATTGGAACCGGTTCTTGCCGCTTTATCGATAAGCCGTTTTTTCCAAGTTCATAATCAAGGCATTGTTCGTATGCAGATTCTAAAAGACCGGGACCCAAGTGTTTATGTACTTCGATCGCTGCGGCAATGATCTTCCCTGAAAACACATTAAGCTGTTCCATTTCAGCATCCCCCTTTTATCGTATTTTTTTCCCCCTCTGTGGAACTCTGTGCGCCCCCGTGCCACTCCGTGTAATGCCTTTTGTTCGATTTGAATGAAAAACAAAACTCAGGCGCACTTCAACCTGAGTCGTAATAATTTCAGCATCTCGTTGTGTATACACTACCATCTACAACAAAGCAGCACGCACGAAACTCAGTTGAAAAATTGCTTTGGGTTCGTAATAACTCCGGTCAGTGCGGACGCGGCGACGGTGTACGGCGACGCCAGGTATACCTGCGATTTCTTCGACCCCATTCTTCCGGGAAAATTTCTGTTCGTCGATGAAATACAGACTTCAACACCGTTCAGCCTGCCAAACGTGTCTGAAGGTCCGCCGAGGCAGGCGGCGCACGATGCGTCGCCGATCCTGCATCCGGCTTCCTCGAGGATCTGCCATACCGTCTTATCCTTAACTTTGGTTGCCTTCATCAGGCGCGCCACCTCGGTCGTCGCTGGAACAACAAAAGTATCGATCTTAACTTTTTCGCCGTACATGGTCTCTGCGGCAGCTATGAAGTCGGTGATCCTTCCTCCCGTGCATGAGCCGATATACGCACGGTCGAGCTTTGTCCCGGCAACTTCGCTCACCTTCGCTTTGTTATCGGGAGAATGCGGCTTGGCAACGAGCGGCTCTATCTCTTTGACGTTGAAACGATGAACGCTGTGGTATTTTGCGTCCTTGTCGTTATACACATTTTCGAATTGCACTTTTGAGCGAGCGTGAACAAAATCCGTCGTCGTTTTGTCGGGGGCGCACACACCGTTCTTCCCTCCTGCCTCGATCACCATATTGCAGAGTGTCATCCGCGATTCCATATCCATGCGGTCAACCGTATCGCCGCTGAAATCCATCGCACGATACGTCGCTCCGTCAACACCTATTTTCCCGATGACGGCCAGAATGAGATCCTTCGCCATCAAATACGGCGGAAGCTCTCCTTCGAAAATAAACTTCATCGTCTCTGGAACTTTTACCCAGAGCTTTCCTGTCCCGAGGATGAACGCCGCGTCGGTGTTCCCGATGCCCGTTGCAAATTCCCCGAACGCTCCGGCAGTACACGTATGTGAATCGGTTCCGAAAAGGACTTCGCCGGGGCGCGTAAAACCTTCCTCCGGCATTGCGATGTGACAGACGCCTTTGTACCGGGGGGTATTAACGTCGTAGAAATGGGGAAGGTTCTGCTCCTTCACAAAATCGCGCAGGATGTCGACATTTCGATGAGCATGCGTGTCGGCAGTGAAAATGTAATGGTCGGGGATCACGACAATCTTTTCACGGTCCCATACCTTTGCGTTTGCGCCGAACTCCCGCTTGAAAATTCCGAATGTGCCTGGGCCGCAAACGTCATGGGTCATCAACACATCGACATCGACCCAGACATTGTCCCCGGGCTTCGCTTCTTTTTTCCCCGAGTGCTTTGCTAAGATTTTTTCCGTTATTGTCATGCTCATAAGTTTCAATGATCAATGAACAATCATCAATTATCATTTGTGATTATTGTCCAACGACCCTTTCTCTAATTGTTTATTGTTGATTGTTGATTGTTCATTGTTCATTGTTGATTGTTCATTGTTGATTGTTCATTGTTGATTGTTCATTGATCATTGTTACACCGACGCGGATTCCGCTCTCATCTCTTCGTTTTGCTGGCGTCTGAAGCGGGCAGTCGCCGCATGATTGATCGCGTTGAGGTACGCCTTTACCGATCCGGTAATGACGTCCGTACTCGCAGACCTGCCGTTGAAAACAAAACCATCGATCGCGATCTTCACAAACACTTCACCGATCGCATCGTGTCCCCATGAAACAGATTTTATCGAATAATCGAGCAGCTGCCCGCTGATACCGGTGATGCGCTCGATCGCGCGATACGCGGCGTCAACCGGTCCGTCCCCGGTGGCAGAATCCTGTACGATTTCGTCGTTCCTTTTGAGTCCCACCATTGCGGTCGGAACGACATTCAGCCCGCTCGTCACCTGAAGATTCTCGAGCGTGTAGAGCGACTTCATGGACGAAATTTCATCCTGCAAGATGGCGACCAGATCATCGTCAAAAATCTCCTTCTTCTCGTCGGCAATTTTTGTGAAGAGCTTATACACGCCGTCGAGTTCTTCCTGCGTCAGTTCGTAGCCGAGCTCGCTGTAGCGCTGCTTCAGAGCGTGGCGTCCCGAATGCTTGCCGAGGACCAGCGTGCTGTGTTTGATGCCGACAGTCTGCGGCGTCATGATTTCGTACGTGATCGCATTTTTCAGCATTCCGTCCTGATGTATCCCCGCTTCATGGGCAAACGCATTTTCGCCGACAATTGCCTTGTTGCGCTGAATATGCATACCGGTCAGCGTCGTCAGCAGTCTGCTCGATTTAAAAATCTCTTCGGTATTGATGTTTGTCTCGACGCCCATCTTTTCATGACGCGTGCGGATCGCCATCGCGATCTCTTCAAGCGATGCGTTACCGGCTCGTTCGCCAATCCCATTGATGGTGCACTCCACCTGCCGGGCGCCGTTGAGAACGCCGGAAAGCGAGTTCGCGACGGCAAGCCCGAGGTCGTCATGGCAATGCACGCTCACGACCGCCTTTTGAATGTTCGGCACACGCTCGATAATGGTACAGATCATTTTTCCGTATTCATCGGGAATTGAATAGCCGACCGTATCGGGGATATTGACAACGGTTGCCCCTTCGGCAATGACGGCTTCAAGAATCTGGCAGATATAGTCGATGTCCGTACGAGATCCGTCCTCGGTTGAAAATTCAACGTCCTCGCAGAACGATTTGGCGCGCCGGACAGCTTTCACTGCATCGTCAAGGACCTGTTCGCGGGTCTTTTTCAATTTGTATTTGAGGTGGATGTCAGAGGTTGCAATGAAGGTATGGATGCGGGGTTTTGCGGCTTGCTGCAGTGCTTTCCATGCGATGTCGATGTCGCCGATCGTTGCCCGGCTCAACGCCGCTACGGAACAGCCGCGTACTTGCTTCGCAATTTCGCGTACAGATTCGAAATCTCCCTCGGATGCAACCGGGAACCCCGCTTCGATGACGTCAACCTGCAGACGTTCAAGCTGGCGGGCCATGCGGATTTTCTCTTCGAAGTTCATGCTGCAACCGGGGGACTGCTCGCCGTCGCGCAGCGTGGTATCGAAAATATATATTCTGTTGCTCATACTGTCCTCTTGGTATTAGATCGCGATTGTCGTGTCAGTTATCAGTAAACAGTGAAAAAGATTTCATTACTGATTACTGAATTCTATAAATGCTTTTCTTCCAGCGGTAAATACTTCTTCACTTCTTCCATCAACTTCTCGAATTGTTTCGGCATTAATGATTGCGCACCGTCGGAGTATGCTTCCTCGGGATTCGGATGAACCTCTATGATTAGCCCGTCTGCCCCGACTGCCACCGCGGCCTTCGAAAGCGGCGCGATCAGGCTCCTCACCCCCGTCCCATGACTCGGGTCGACAATGACGGGGAGATGGCTCAATTCCTTCAGCGCCGGAACGGCGGAGAGATCGCAGGTATTTCGCGTGTAATCTTCAAACGTGCGGATGCCTCTTTCGCACAAGACGACGTCGTAGTTTCCCTGTGACATGATATATTCTGCGGACATCAACAATTCTTTCACCGTGCTCGACATTCCGCGCTTTAGCAGGATTGGCTTCTTAACTCTTCCCACTTCTTTGAGAAGGGCAAAATTTTGCATATTTCGCGCGCCAATCTGAAGCATGTCGGCATACTTTGAAACGAGCGCTACGTCGGTCGGAGTTATGACCTCGGTGACGAACGGCATTCCGGTTTTTTCGCGGGCTTCGGCAAGAAGTTTCAGACCTTCTTCTTCAAGTCCCTGAAAACTATACGGCGATGTTCTCGGCTTGAACGCTCCGCCGCGAAGCACCTGAGCTCCCGCTTTTTTCACGACTTCAGCGCTTTTCAGAATCTGCTCGCGAGTCTCTACCGAACACGGCCCCGCCATGACGACGAACTGTGCCGCACCGATCGAGTACTTGCCGACTTTGACAACCGTTCTCTCTTTCCGCATTTCCTTGCTGGCGAGTTTGAACGGCTTGAGGATCGGCATAACGCTTTCAACACCGGGAGCGACCTCGAGCGATTGCAGCTGTGTTTTGCTTCGCTCATCGCCGACGCAGCCGATGACCGTCCGTTCGGTGCCCACGATCGGATGCGGCTGAAAACCAAATTCCTTTATTTTTTCAATAACATGATTGAATTCGGCTTTCGTTGCGCCGGGTTTCATTACGATGATCATGCGGGTCTTTTTCGATGATGTTCGGTTTCAAACAATGACTTCGAGTCGCTCCCGAATTGTCACTTTTCACTCTTCAGCAAATGGTAACTCAGGCTGTCGACAAGCGCTTTCCAGCTTGCTTCGATAACATCGGGCGAGACGCCGATAGTGTTCCACGACGCACTCCCGTTTTGCGTTTCGATCAGGACGCGGACCTTTGCGGCGGTTGCGCTTCTGCTGTCAAGGACGCGTACTTTATAATCCGTTAATTTGATCTGGGACAATTGCGGATAGAACCGCTCAAGCGCTTTTCGCAAAGCGCGGTCGAGCGCATTCACCGGACCGATCCCTTCCGCTGCGGCGAGCTCAGATTGATCCCCCACCCTCACTTTGATGATCGCTTCTGAATGCGGCTGCGCTTCGTAGGACTCCTTGTGAATAATAACTTTGAATCCCTCCAGTTCAAAAAATTCCTTGAACTCTTTTGTTCTCTTCTTCACGAGAAGCTCAAACGATCCTTCGGCATCTTCGTACTGGTAGCCGTAATGTTCCATCTCTTTCAAGTCATCGACAATCCGCTGAACTGTCGGCGATTTATCGTCAATGTCGATGCCAAGTTCTTTCGCCTTGTACAGGATGTTGCTCCTCCCTGACAAGTCTGAGATAAGCACCCTGCGAACGTTGCCGACACTTTCCGGACTGACGTGCTCGTAGGTCTCGGGCGTCTTCATCACGGCGCTTACGTGAACGCCTCCTTTATGCGCGAACGCGCTCTCACCCACATACGCCAGATTCTTTTTATGTGTCAGGTTCGCGAGTTCACTGACATAATGCGATACTTCGGTGAGCGATTTCAGGTTTTCACTTTCAACGCAGCAATAGTTCAGTTTCAGTTGAAGGTTGGGGATAATGGAACAAAGGTTCGCATTGCCGCACCGTTCGCCGTAACCGTTGATGGTCCCCTGGACGTGAACGCATCCGTTTTGAATTGCAGCGAGGGCATTCGCGACGCCGACTTCCGAATCATTGTGCGTGTGGATGCCAAGGGGGACGGACATCTTGGGCTTCAGATCACGTACGATATCTGCAATTTCGTGCGGCATCGTTCCACCGTTCGTATCGCACAAAACAATGACGTCGGCGCCGGCCCGTTCTGCGGCGTGCAGCGTCTTAAGGGCATAGGCTTTGTCGGATTTGTAACCATCGAAAAAATGCTCGGCATCGTAGACGACCTCTTTGCCGTTCTTTTTGAGATGCCGTACGGAGTCTTCGATGATTTCGAGATTTTCTTCTTCGGATATTTGCAGAGCGGCCTTCACGTGCAGCAGCCAGGTCTTCCCAAAAATTGTCACGACGGGCGTTTGCGCGTCGAGGAGCGCCTTGATATTCGCATCGTTTTCAACGGGATTCTTTGCCCTGCGCGTGCTGCCGAATGCTGCAAGCTTTGCGTGGGTAAAGCGAACCTTCTTTGCCAGCTCAAAAAATTCCATGTCTTTCGGGTTGGAGCCCGGCCAGCCCCCCTCGATGTAATCGATGCCGAATGCATCGAGCCGTTTCGCGATCTTCACCTTATCGTCCGCGGAGAAGGCAACTTCCTCGCCCTGCGTTCCATCTCGCAGCGTTGTATCGTACGTGAAGATCTTTTCTTTCATGGCGAACGTCCTCGGTAAGACTAAAAATTGTCCGGGTAAAATATTTTCAGAAGCAATTCTTAACTTTTAATTCTTAATTAGTAATTGCTTTATTTCTTCCAATTCTCCGGCCTTAAGCTTCTCACCGCTGCTCCTGCTTTCCACATTTCAGAATTCTTCCACTCGTCCAATTCCTTCGTGAGCTTCTCACGGTAATCGGGTGCGCCACACGTCTCGAGCACGCGCCGTGTCTCTACTCCTTGTTGAACGTCGCGATAGAGGAGCTCGAACAACGGTTTGGTTATTGCTTCAAATTTTTTCGACCAATCAAGGGCACCGCGCTGTGCCGTCGTGCTGCAGGCGGCAAACATCCAATCCATGCCGTGCGCCCCGACGAGAGGGTACAAGCTCTGCGTTGCTTCTTCAACTGTTTCGTTAAATGCCTCACTCGGCGTGTGTCCCATTTTACGAAGCACTTCATACTGCGCTTTCATGATGCCCGCAATAGCTCCCATCAGCACGCCCCGCTCGCCGGTGAGGTCGCTGATGACTTCCTGCTCGAACGTTGTAGGAAACAAGTAGCCGGAACCGATCGCAATGCCGCAGGCAATGGCACGTTCACGAGCCCGTCCCGTAGCATCATGGTAAACAGCAAAGCTTGCGTTGATTCCGCTCCCGGCAAGATAATTGGACCGCACCGTCCTCCCGGATCCCTTGGGCGCAACAAGAACGACGTCAACCTCCGGCGGAGGAATCACTTCTGTTTGTTCTTTGAACACGATCGAAAATCCGTGGGAGAAATACAACGCCTGTCCTTTTTTCAGATGTTTTTTGACAAGGGGCCACTGTTCTTTTTGCCCCGCATCGGAAAGCAAATACTGGATGATCGTTGCTTTGTCGACGGCATCTTCGATCTTTGCAAAAAGAGTTTTCCCTTCAACCCACCCGTCCTTGACCGCGTCGTCCCATCCCTTCCCCCCTTTTCGCTGGCCGACAATGACGTTGATGCCCGCATCGCGCATGTTGAGCGATTGCCCGTAGCCCTGCGGGCCATAGCCCAGAATTGCTACGACTTCATTGTTCAATACCTCTTTCGCTTTTGAAAGCGGAAATTCTTCCCTCGTGACGACTTCTTCTCTAACTCCGCCGAAATCTATTATTGCCATAGGTCGCTGCCTTTGCCGTTAGTGTTTTTGTTCAACTGTTGTCTCTTCTGTTTCCTTTGTCACATCGAGAGCTTTATTGACTTCAGAAATTTTGCGCTGAATCGAGAAGGGCGTTACCTTCCAGAACATGTACGAATATTCCTGCCAGCCGTTCAATATCTCACGTGCGCGCTGGCTGTCGGTCAATTCAAGATGACGATAGATGACCGCCTGCAAATACTTCACGTCCTTTTCATTATCCAGCCGGCTCAAACCAACAAGCTGCCTGTTGTATCGCTCCTTGAAATTCCCGTCAGCATCGAAAACGTACGCGATCCCGCCGGTCATCCCAGCACCAAAATTCTTTCCCGTGCTGCCGAGGACCACAACGGTACCGTTCGTCATGTATTCGCAGCCGTGGTCACCGAGGCCTTCAACCACCGCAAGAGCACCGCTATTGCGGACGCAAAAGCGCTCGCCCGCTCTTCCGCTCGCATAGAGCGTTCCGCCAGTCGCGCCGTACAAAACGGTGTTCCCGATGATAACGTCCTGCGCCGCGGTGGCTCTTCCGAACGGCGGCATGATCATGATCTCGCCGCCGCACATTCCTTTTCCGACATAATCGTTCGCTTCGCCGACAAGGATCATGCGGATCCCGTTCACGAGAAATGCACCGAAACTCTGGCCTGCGCTTCCGTTGAATCGTAATTCTATCGAGCCGTCCGGCAATCCTTTGTCGCCGTAGAGATAGGCAAGTTCGCCCGCGAGCTTTGTTCCTACCGACCGGTTGGTGTTGTTGATTTTATAATTCTTGACCACGGTGCCCTTTTCTCTGATGGCATCTTTCACATCGAGAAGAATGGTATCGTCGAGGGGCGAGTCCGATTTTTCTTTCCGCGGCTCGATCCGCTGACGCTGCTTGCTCCTCGTGTCGCGAGGGGACAAAATCGCGGAAAGATCGATCGTGTTTGCCTTCGGATGGTTTTCGAACTTCACCTGGCTCAGCAGGTCCGTCCGTCCGATGATTTCGTTGATCGAGGCGACCCCGAGTTTGGCGAGAATTTCGCGGATCTCGTTCGCTACAGCCGTAAAATAATTGATCAACATTTCCGGTTTTCCGTCGAAGCGCGTGCGGAGCTGTTCATCCTGTGTTGCGATGCCGACCGGACACGTATTGAGATGACACTGGCGAACATACCGGCAGCCGATCGCGATCAGCGTGGCCGTTCCAAAATTATATTCTTCCGCTCCGAGCATTGCCGCGATCACGATGTCGCGTCCGGTTTTCATCCCTCCGTCAGTTCGCAGGGTAACACGGCTGCGCAATCCATTCAGGACAAGCACCTGCTGAGCTTCTGCGACGCCGAGTTCCCAGCTGCTACCGCAATTCTTCACAGAGCTTAATGGCGATGCACCGGTTCCGCCTTCGTGTCCGCTGATGAGAATAACGTCCGCATGCGCTTTGGCAACACCGGCAGCAATCGTTCCGACACCCGCTTCAGAGACGAGCTTGACGCAGATCTTTGCCCGTGGATTGACCTGTTTCAAATCATAGATCAGCTGCGCAAGGTCTTCTATACTATAGATGTCGTGATGCGGCGGCGGAGAGATCAATTGGACGCCCGGCGTTGCACGGCGGAGGCGGGCAATGAGCTCCGAAACCTTGTGCCCGGGAAGTTGTCCTCCTTCTCCCGGCTTGGAGCCCTGTGCCATTTTGATTTCGATCTCTCTGGCGCTGACAAGATATTCCGCCGTCACACCGAAACGGGCAGAAGCAATTTGTTTGATGGCGCTGTTTGCTGAATCTCCGTTCGGCCGAACGCGAAAACGCACAGGATCTTCCCCTCCCTCGCCGGTATTGCTCTTGCCTCCGATCCGATTCATCGCGATCGCTATGGTTTCATGTGCCTCGGGAGATAACGATCCGAGGGACATCGCGGCGGTCGTAAATCGTTTCATGATGTCTTCCGCAGGCTCAACATCCCGCAGCGGAATCGGCTGCCGGTTCGATTTGAACGCCATCAGATCCTTGAGGGCGACCGGCTCATGTTCGTTCAGGGCGCGGGAGAGATGTTTATAGTCTTCCTGGCTTCCGGATTTCCTGAGCTGCTGCATCGCGCGCAAAGCATCTGGCGACCATGCATGGAGCTCGCCGTTCTTTTTAAAACGGTACATTCCCTGGTCTGTGAGCTTTGCATCGCGCTGATACGCTGCTGTGTGGCGCGTAAGCGCCTCGCCAATAATTTCCTTAAGTCCGATTCCGCCGATGCGTGAAGGGGTGTTGGTGAAATATTTGTCGATAACATCCCTGCCGACCCCGATTGCCTCAAAGATCTGCGCGCCCCGATAACTTCCGAGCAGCGAGATCCCCATCTTCGACATTATTTTCAAAATGCCGCTTTCGATCGCTAATTTGAAATTCTTGAATGCCATGTCGACGGTAAGCGACTTGTCGGCACGAACGTCGACAAGGCGGCGAATTGTTTCGAGAGCAAGGTACGGGTTGATCGCGTTGACACCATATCCGATCAATGTTGCAAAATGATGGATGTCGCGCGGTTCAGCAGTTTCCGTCACCACGCTTAATCTCAGCCGCTTGTTGGTCCTGATGAGATGGTTGTGAACGGCACCCGTTGCAAGGAGCATTGGCAGCGGAACATGCTGCTCATCGACGCCGCGGTCGCTTAAAACCACGAGATACTTTCCTTCATCAGCGGCACGCTCGGCTTCCGCGCACAATTCATCGAGTCTTTTTTCCGCACCGCCCAATCCTTCCGCGAGCGGAAACAACGTCGAGAGCGTGACCGACTGAAACGCTTCGTCTTCAAATGAGCGAAGCGCGTCGAGCTCATAGTCAAAGAGGAACGGGCTGTTGATCTGCACCTGTTTGGCATGCTCAGGCGTTTCGCCAAACCAATTTCGCCGGAGTCCCAGTTTTCCCGTCAGCGACATTACCAGCTTTTCTCTGATGGGGTCGATCGGCGGGTTTGTTACCTGGGCAAACTGCTGCTTGAAATAAGAAGAGAGCAGTTTTGGCTGTCGTGATAATACGGCGAGAGGAGCGTCATCGCCCATCGAACCGACCGGCTCCTTTCCTTCTTCGATCATCGGCGGAAAAATAAGACCGAGTTCTTCGTAGCTGTAGCCGAAGCATAATTGGAGCCGTAATGTCTCTTCGACGGAAAATGGAGTCTTCGGCGAAAGATCGGGATGCACATGTTCCTGGGCGCGGATCAGATTTTCGCTGACCCATTTCGCATACGGCCGCTCCGCTGCAAGCTCCCGCTTGATATCAAGGTCCTTCAACAATATTCCGCGGGCGGTATCGACGGCAATCATCTGTCCGGGACCGAGTCTCCCCTTCTTCACAACCGTCGCGTCATCCATGTCCACCGGTCCAACCTCGGAACCAACGACGATCAACCCGTCATTCGTGATCTTATACCGGCACGGACGAAGTCCGTTGCGGTCGAGCGAAGCGGCAACGGTTATTCCATCGCTGAAGATCAATGCAGCAGGTCCATCCCATGGTTCGCTGAAGCATTCGTGGTACTCGAAGAATGCGCGGACGGACGGGTCGACACGGTATGATGAGTTCCACGCCTCGGGAACGAGCATCAGCATTGAGTGGAGAATTCCCCGCCCGGAAAGCGTCAACGCCTCGAGAGCGTTGTCCACGTTCGCTGAATCGCTCGCGTTCGGCTGGAGAATGGGCTTTAAGAATTCGACATCGTCTCTCCAGTAAGGTGATTCCAACTCTGCCTCGCGGGCTTTCGTCCAATTCCTGTTTCCCTGGATTGTGTTGATCTCGCCGTTGTGTCCAAGCATGCGGAACGGATGCGCGAGCTCCCATCGTGGAAACGTATTCGTGCTGAACCGCTGATGGAATATTGCAAGGGCGGTTTCATACTCGGGCGACTGCAAGTCGATGTAGAACTTGTCGAGCGCGAGCGGGGTCACGAGACCCTTATAGACAATAGTCCGGCTAGAGAACGATGCGGCATAGAAATTATCGACTGCCGCATTCTTCATCTCCCGCTCAATTTCCCGGCGCGTAATATAGAGCGTACGTTCAAACTCCGCGCCGCTGAGATGCTGCGGCTTTCCGATCAACACTTGACGGATGTTCGGCTGCGTTGACGCCGCTTTATCCCCAAGGTATGAAGAGTCCGTCGGGACAATTCGCCAGCCAAGAAAACGCAATTCTCTTTTTTGAATGACCGATTCCACGATCGACTTGCACGGAGCAAACGAATGCTCGGTCGTGTGCGGCATGAACAACATTCCGACCGCAAAGTCGGAGTCGCCGCTTATTTGCGAAGCGAGTTCCGGAACGGCGGAGAGGAAAAACTTTGTCGGCAGCTGGGTCAGGATTCCTGACCCGTCTCCCGTTTGCGCGTCGGCATCGACCGCACCGCGATGCGTGACATTGCATGCGGCCTTCAGCGCGCGCTTCAGGATCTTGTTGCTTTTCACACCCGAGATATTCGCGACGAACCCGGTGCCGCAGGCGTCGTGCTCGAAACGCGGGTCATACAGCGGAAAGTATTTGCGGATGTCTGCTTCGTTCGGGAAATTCTTCAATCTACCTCTCCTTGAAATTCTCTCTTGAGTGCAACTCTCCCGGTGCGGGCCATCTCTTTGATCACGAACGGTTTCAGCATTTTGATGATCGCGTCGATCTTCTGCTGGCTCCCGACGGCTTCAATCGTCGCAGTTTTCGGACTGATGTCAATGATCTTGGCGCGAAAGATCTCAACGATCTGCATGATCTCGGGGCGCGTCTCGGCCGTCGTCTGTACTTTGATGAGCGCGAGGTCGCGCTCGACAAAGCTCTCGTATGTAAGGTCCGTGACCTTGAGCGTGTCGATAAGTTTGTTCAGCTGCTTGATGATCTGCTCGATGACGCCGTCGTCACCGCGCGTCACGATCGTCATCCGGGACACTGAATCGTCTTCGGTCGGGCCAACCGTGAGGCTGTCGATGTTGTATCCTTTCGCAGAAAACAATCCGGCAATTCTGTTGAATGCGCCGAATTTATTTTCGACGAGGAGAGAGATCGTATGTTTTCGGGACTGTACATCGGCCGCAGTTGTTTCTTTCTCCGAAATTATTGCCATTGTCGTCATCCTTTGGTCAACGTGATCAATTCTTCCGATTCTATTTCTTCACCGTTGACCGCCGAACGTTCTTCGTCAGGAACGTCAATGATCTCATTCCACGTTTGACCCGCCGGAATCATCGGGTAGACGTTGTCCTCCGGAACAACCTTGAATTCTACAATGACGGGACCATCCTTAACGGCCAGCGCCTTCAGGATGACGTCTTCGACCTCATCCGTGTTCACGGCACGATATCCCGGGCAGCCGTAGGCGTCCGCAAGCTTGACAAAATCGGGGCTGTACATCGCAACGTGCGAATAGCGCTTGCGCCAGAAGAGCTCCTGCCATTGACGTACCATGCCGAGATAGCCGTTGTTAAGGATGAATATTTTCACGGGTACCTTGTATTCAACGCAGGTCGCCATCTCCTGAATATTCATCTGGATGCCGCCGTCGCCGCTCACCGAAATAATGGGGAAATCTTTTCTGGCAAATGAGGCGCCCATTGCTGCGGGAAGCGAGAATCCCATTGTTCCCAGTCCGCCCGATGTGATATGCGTTCGGGGGTGGATGTACTTAAAAAACTGTGCAGCCCACATTTGATGCTGGCCGACGTCGCTGATGATGACGGCGTCCCCTTTTGTGATCTCTCCGATCTTCTGGATAACGTACTGCATGCGAATCAGTTTCCCGTTTCGGTAGCGAAGGGGGTGTTCCGCTTTCCATTGTTTGATCGTCTGGAGCCAATCCGTCGTATCGAGCGGCTCGACCATCTGCGATAATTTCTGCAAGACTTTTTTCACATCGCCGACGATCGGAACGTCTACCTTTACGTTCTTGCTGATCGCGGTCGGATCTATGTCGATGTGGATCTTCTTTGCTTCTGCAGCAAACGCCTCCGTGTTTCCTGTGACTCGGTCGTCGAACCGGGCGCCGACGGCGATAAGCAGATCGCAGTAATGCACCGCAGTATTTGAATACCATGTTCCATGCATTCCGAGCATCCCCATAGACAATTCATCGTTTTCGGGGTATGAACCGAGCCCATGCAGTGTCGTCGTCACCGGTATTCGGGTCTTCCTGGCAAAGCTCTTTAAATCATCCGATGCATTCGAAAGAATTGCACCACCGCCGACGTACAACACGGGACGCTTCGATTTAGCAATAAGGGCGGCGGCTTTCTCAAGCTGCTTCATGTGCCCTTCAACATGCGGATTGTACGAACGCATGGAAACTTTTTTAGGATAGTCGAAATGAGTTTTACTCGCCATCACGTCCTTTGGCAAATCGACGAGAACCGGACCGGGCCTTCCCGTGGTCGCAACATAAAACGCTTCCTTGATCGTCGACGCGAGCTCTCTGACATCGCGGACAAGGTAATTGTGCTTGGTAATCGGCCGCGTGATGCCAACAATGTCGGCCTCCTGAAAGGCGTCATTTCCTATAAGCTTTAAAGCGACTTGTCCCGTGAACACGACGATGGGTACAGAATCCATATACGCATCGGCTATCCCTGTGACTGTGTTCGTAGCGCCGGGGCCCGAGGTTACAAGCGCGACGCCCGGTTTGCCGCTCGCCTTGGCGTACCCTTCGGCTGCGTGGACGGCTCCCTGTTCATGCCTCGTTAAGATGTGTTTGATATCCGAAATGTCGTGCAGTGCGTCGTAGATGCCGATCACTGCGCCGCCGGGATATCCAAAAACGATTTCGACCCCTTCTTCAATCAAGGATCGTACAAAGATCTCGGCGCCAGTCATTAATTTAGCGGGGAGGGTGGGCGGTATTTCTTTCTGTTGTGCCATGGCCGTAGTCTGGTTGGTGAATGTTAATGCTGTAAATATCTAAAAAGCGACGCCAAAGGAATTTTTGTGTTCCTCCAGAGGTTACGCCTTTATCTAAACTTCTTCTTTGGAAATATTCGGTGGTGTGTTTGGGGTAACCTCTGGTCTGTCTCAGCCTACAATTGTTAGGCTTAGAATACCCGGTAGAGTTCCCAAAATAATAATAATGCCGGCGACGAAGAGGGGGGATACGGCAGGAATACGCATCAGCGTTTCTGAGTTCGAACTGTTAGAAATGTAATGCGTATTTTTTTGATTTCGTCTTGACATGTCCGGTCTTAAGTGGATGACAATTCATCCGATCCGTTGCACTCTAAAAATATAAGAATTTATACCCTTTTGTCAAGTGAAATATTCGATTTTTTTGGTTCGTCAGCTTATCGCAAGAATTGTATATCAGCGAAAAATCTCTATATTTAACATCCATCGCCATGTTCCGAGACCGAAATGATACCATTGCCGCTATTGCAACTCCCCTTGGAGAAGCAGGGATCTCCATGATCCGAGTAAGCGGTGCTGAAGCCTTGGGGGTCGTTGATGCTGTCTTTCGCGGCAAATCTTCCCTATTAGAAGCGCTTTCCCACACCATTCACCATGGCAGAATAGTGCATCCGCAGGACGGCATTGTGGATGATGTTCTTGCCTCAGTCTTTCGCAAGCCCCATTCCTACACCGGCGACAACGCAGTAGAAATAAGCTGTCACGGAAGTTATTATGTCTCACGTAAGGTTCTTGAGACCGTTATTGCGGCTGGGGCAAGGATGGCAGACCCTGGAGAATTCACTCAACGCGCATTCCTTAACGGCAAGATGGATCTGACGCAGGCTGAGGCGGTCGCAGATCTCATTCACTCAAAAACTGCCCTCGCCCACCGGGCGTCCGTTGAACAGCTCAACGGCAGGTTGTCGGCCGCAATCAACGAGATTAGAAAGAGGTTGATCGATTTATGTTCGCTGCTGGAACTCGAGCTTGACTTTGCTGAAGAGGGAATCGCCCTGGCAGATCGGAAGAAGACCATTTCGTCTTTTGAGTGTGCAATAACGGATATAGATATTCTTATTCAATCGTATACCTACGGGAAGTTCATCCGAGACGGGGTAAAGGTCGTATTAGCGGGCAGCCCCAATGTGGGGAAATCGAGCCTCCTAAATTTGCTCCTACAGGAAAATAGAGCGATCGTGAGCGAGCATCCCGGAACTACCAGGGATGTGATCGAAGAGACGCTGCTAATTGACGGAATAGCCTTTCGACTAGTGGACACCGCTGGACTCAGGACCACAACGGATATCATCGAACAAGAGGGGGTAAGGAGAAGTAACGATCAAATCAGTTCAGCCGACGTGATCTTGTTATTGTTGGATTTGTCATCTCCCCTCGGCAGCGCGATAGAAGGTGTGCTTCAGTTTCTCAAAGAGTTCGGCGACAGGGTTATCCTTGTCCTTAACAAATCAGATATTCGTAGTTCAGGTTTTGAGGAAGAAGCGTTCAAGGATTATGATTCTGTGGCAATTTCTTGTGTTTCTAGGCAGGGTGTTCCTAGTCTTGCGAAGAAAATGGTTGGACGAGTAGTTGGAGGTTTTGACTCGCATTCTTCCAGCATAAAGATTCAAAGTGATCGACACCGCCAGCTTCTTAAAATGACGCAGAACAGCCTTGTTTCAGCCAAAAATGTCTTCGTTGATGGATTGGGAAATGAGCTAGTCGCCATCGATCTGAGGGGGGCTCTAAACTATTTGGGAGAGATCATCGGCCTAACTACGCCGGAAGACATCCTTAATAACATCTTTTCCCGTTTTTGTATTGGGAAATAGTTGTTTCACGTGAAACGCGATTATGGTCACCAAAGAACCAAGAAAAATCTACGATGTGATTGTTGTTGGCGGCGGCCACGCAGGGATTGAAGCTTCTTTGGCTTCTGCCAGAATGGGGTGCAGCACGTTGCTGGTTAGCCTGAAGCTCACGTCAATCGGGAGACTCTCCTGCAACCCGGCTATTGGGGGAACAGCCAAGGGGCACATCGTCCGCGAGATCGATGCTCTAGGAGGAGAAATGGGGAAAATCGCGGACTCGACTGGAATCAATTTTAAGATGCTTAACAAGTCGAAAGGGCCCGCTGTTTGGTCCCCGCGTTCTCAGAATGACAGGGAGGAATATGCCGTTGATGCTCAGAAAAGGATATTGAGTCAGAAACACCTGGATGTCCTCGAGGACTCTTTAGATGACATTGTCGCAGAGAGAAATTCGCTGCGCGGAATTCAGACCGCCATATTCGGAAAGATAAAGTGCGGAGCTTTAGTTCTTTGCTCTGGGACCTTTCTCAATGGACTCATGCATACAGGGCTAAGAAATCGGAAGGGGGGAAGATTCGGCGAGCCGCCGGCTGTGCACATAACGGAATGTCTTAACCGCCTCGGCTTCGTGTCGGGAAGGCTGAAGACGGGAACGCCTCCACGAATAGACCTGAGAAGTATCGATCTTTCTTCTGTCGAACTTCAGGAAAGTGACAATCCCCCAATCCCGTTCTCTTTCTCGACGGAGAAAATTTCGAATAAATTGATCCCGATGTATTTGACCTATACAAACAAAGAAACGCACAATGTTCTAAGGCAGGGATTTGATCGTTCTCCGTTGTTTACCGGAAGGATAAAGGGAACCGGACCGCGATATTGCCCGTCGATCGAAGATAAAGTCTTTCGATTTGCAGAGAGGGAGCGTCACCAAGTTTTTCTCGAACCTGAAGGCTACAACACGAACGTAGTTTATGTGAATGGATTCTCAACAAGCCTGCCGGAAGAAATACAATTTGAGGGACTCAAAACTATCGCCGGATTGCAAAAAGTAGAAATGCTCAGGCCTGGATATGCGGTGGAGTACGATTTCTTTCCACCAAACCAGCTCAAACACACCTTAGAAACTAAACTGGTCTCGGGGCTTTTCTTCGCGGGGCAGATTAATGGAACATCTGGCTATGAAGAGGCCGCAGGCCAGGGTCTGATCGCGGGGATCAATGCCGCGCTAAAGGCAGGGAACGGTGAACCATTTGTCATAGGCAGAAGCGACGCCTACATCGGTGTGATGATTGATGACCTGATCAACAAATCTACCGATGAGCCATACAGGATGTTCACCTCCCGGGCCGAGCATCGCCTTCTCCTGCGGCAGGATAACGCCGACCGCCGTTTGATGAGAAAAGGACACAAACTGGGATTGGTTTCTGACGGAATGTTGTCGGTGTTGAATTCAAAAGAGAAAGCGATTGATCTTGTGTCCGACTATCTTCAAAAGAAATTTGCCTCGCCTCTCGAAGCAAACAAATTGCTTGTAAAATTCAATCTAAGTCCAACACAAGAACATGAGAGACTCTCGCAAATTCTAAAGCGGCCTTCAATCACAATCGACGAACTGATGCCGCTGATTGATGGCGACGAAGCCAGGCAAGCCCTGTCAGTCAAAGGCGTGGGAGAACAGGTCGAGATTGATATCAAATACGACGGATACATTAAAAGGGAGCTAGAGCAAATTAATAAATCAGCAAAGTTTGAGAGCTTTGAAATACCTCAAGACTTCGATTTCGCGAGCATTAAGTCCCTCAGCACTGAGGGGAAAGAAAGGCTGCGGAAGGTAAAACCGGTATCTATCGGACAGGCGTCAAGGATTTCCGGGGTAACCGTGTCGGACATATCGGTTCTATCAGTGTACTTGAAGAAATAACAGCCTGCTAAATGTTCCACGTGGAACCATTCATGGAAAGAAGTTTCCGTTGACAAATGATGAACTATTGCTTCGCTCGTTGGCTCAAAAAAATAGGATGGCAATAACGGATATACAGCTTCAAAAGATCAGCCGCTATGTTGTGCTTCTCAAGGAATGGAACAAGAACATTAACCTGATTTCTCGCAAGGATGTGGAAAGCGTATGGTTAAATCACATTTTCCTTTCGCTTTCCTTCTTCTGCAAAATTGAATTTACACCTGGCTCAAGAGTACTTGATCTTGGGACCGGAGGCGGGTTGCCGGGCATTCCTCTCAGCATCGTTCGAAACGATGTCACATTTGTCCTCCTGGATTCGATCAGAAAGAAAACAAAAGCAGTAGAAGACATGACTGTCGCGCTCGAATTGCAGAACGTATCGGTCGTCTGTTCCAGGGCGGAAGATCTCAATACCGCGGCTGCATACAGATCTTCCTTTGATGCCGTTATTGCAAGAGGGGTATCTGGCCTGGAAGATTTGGTCGCATGGGGGATGCCCTTTCTAAAAAAGGTCATAGCTCCAAAGCCGGCTCCTCCCATCACGGGTAAGATTGATCCTTCGCAGACGCCAGCGCTCATCACAATGAAGGGGGGAAACATGGAATCGGAAATCGAAAGAACTTTGAGACGTTTTCCGGGGGTGAAAATTCAGTCCATGGATCTGATTTTTAACGGAAGTGAATTGCTCCAGAACAGCGACAAAAAGCTTGTCGTCGTACAAAACGAGATCCGGTGATAATGTGAGTAATCAACAAGCATTGTTTGAGCGGCTTTTGACTTTAACTACAGAGCAGCGAAATCCCTTGACGATGGATATCGATGCGCGGTCTATTCCAGAGATCCTCAAGATCATAAACGCCGAGGACAAGCAGGTTGCCGTCGCCGTGGAGGCTGAGCTCGACTTCATTGTCAAGGCCGTTGAACTCGTTCTCGATTCATTTAAGAAGGGTGGGAGATTGATCTATGTCGGCGCCGGGACTAGCGGAAGGCTTGGAGTTCTCGATGCCGTAGAATGTCCCCCCACATTCGGCGTTAACCCGCAAATGGTGCGCGGCCTGATAGCAGGCGGACAGAAAGCTATGTTTCGTGCTCAAGAAGGTGCAGAAGACCGTGAGGAGGCAGGGGCAAGGGATATCGATGACCAAGCGGTAAATGAAAAAGACATTGTGTGCGGCATTGCAGCGAGCTTGCAGACACCCTATGTGGTTGGCGCGGTGATTCACGCAAAAAAGAGGGGCGCAAAAACTCTTTATCTTACGACAAACCCCCGCAAGAACCTCTCGCTGCCTGAATTCAGCGAATTGGCAAAGGCCATTGATGTTGCGATATGTCCTGAGGTTGGTCCGGAAGTGATTATGGGATCAACCAGAATGAAATCCGGAACTGCGCAAAAGCTCGTCCTCAATATGATCACCACCGCAGCGATGATTCGTCTCGGCAAGGTCTATGAAAACATGATGATCGACCTTCAGCTTACAAACCAAAAACTCACAGAGCGGGCCAAGCGCGTAGTTATGGCAATAACGGGCATAAAATACGAAGCCGCTGCGGAATTCCTCCAAAAAGCAGACGGTCAGGTCAAAACGGCTATCGTTATGATAAAGGCCAACATCACAAAAGACGAGGCCCTGGACCGGCTTCAACGATCCGGCGGATTCGTCCGTTCTGCGATAGAAAATATCAGTCTCATACCATAATAGTTCAGGAGCAACCCGGTGAATATTCCCCCAATCGATTCCGACATTTATCTCCCATTCATTGGCTATCCAATAGAGGGAATCAACTTCCTCAGACGGCTCAAGAAAAACAACAACCGCGAATGGTTTGAGAACCACAAACCCGAGTACGAGTCCGACGTCAAGTTGCCGATGCAATCGCTGATCGCTTCTCTTCAACCCTATTTCGAATCCTTCGCGCCGGAATTTGACATCAACCCGAAGAGGTCGCTCTTCCGGATATACCGCGACATCCGTTTCAGCAAAGACAAGACGCCGTACAAAACCCACGTCGCCGCTCACTTTGTCCTGCGGGGAAAACCGAAGGGGATCGAAGGGTCGGGCTATTACATGCACATCGAGCCGGGAAGTGTTTTCCTTGGAGGTGGAATCTATATGCCCGATGGTGATCAACTGAAAAAGATACGCAGGGCGATCGCAGGTCAGCCGAAAATATTCTTAAGTATTGTTAACAACAAAGCCTTTGTGAAGAGGTTCAAAAGGATCGACGGGGATAAACTCCAGCGGGTTCCTCAAGGCTTCGAACCGACACACCCAATGGCTGAATGGCTGAAACTCAAACAATTTTTTGTTGGCGTCGATTGGAAAGAAGAGAAATGTCTGAAACCCCGGTTCGCCAAAGATGCGGCTGCGGTATTCGAGGAGGCGGCTCCGTTGGTTCAATTCCTGAACGAAGCGATGAAATAAACCATTAGTTCTTTCCAGTCGATCTTCACCGTGTCTGATCCCCAAAAGCATACCATGCGATACTATCTGCTTCACAAACCGTACGACGTACTGTGTCAATTCACCGACAACCTTGGAAGAAAAACCCTGAAAGATTTCGGCCCGTTTCCAAGAGATGTCTATTCCGTCGGACGGCTCGACATTGACAGCGAGGGGCTCCTTCTCCTGACAAACGACAACGAGGTAAACCATCGGTTAACAGAACCGCAATTCGAGCATCCGCGCACATATCTTGTCCATGTAGAAGGATATCCTTCTCCCGATGCTCTCGCGCAATTAGAAGGGGGCATGGTCATTCAGGGAGAGAGGACGAAGCCGGTGCGGGCTATCCTCCTGGAATTTGAGCCTTCCATCGGCCCGCGAACTCCGGGAATTCGATACAGAAAAAACATCCCCACGGCATGGCTTGAAGTCACCTTGCGTGAAGGACGAAACCGGCAGGTCAGGAAAATGACTGCGGCAGTTGGTTTCCCAACTTTACGTTTGATACGAACAAAGATCGGAGAGTTGTCGATCGGGAATCTAAAGCCCGGTGAAGCGGTTCAGTTGACCGCAGATGAAGGGGAAAGATTGCGAAAATATGTCGGGTTGTAATAACAATTGAACTGAGCGCGCCGAATCCGAAATTACCACTCGCTCGTTTCACCGATCATGAAGACGAGAAAGTTTTCCTGTTTTAAGTGGCGGTTGTCGATTTCCTCGCGAAGCTTTTTGGGGGGCTCTTCCAACGGCTCATCGGACTGCTTGAACGTTCCCCAGTGAATGACAAGCGTCTTTTTCGCCCGCAGGTCAACGAACGCCTGGACCGCATCGGCGGGATTCATATGAAGCGGCTTCAATATTTCTCTCGGCTGATAGCCTCCAATCGGCAGCAACGCCAAATCAAAGGGACCAAATCTTTTTCCGATCTCCCCGAAGCCGCTGAAATACCCCGAATCACCCCCAAAGAAAAGCCGCCTTCCTTTGCCAAGCATGACCCAGGAACACCAGAGGGTCTTGTTCCCATCGGTTATCCATCTACCTGAAAAATGCTGTGCAGGAGTGCAGATAATTTTCATCCCCTTATATGTCACTCCTTCCCACCAATCCAATTCTTCGACATTCGAAATACCCCGATCTTCAAACCAGTCCCGGATACGAAGCGGTACGAAAAATCTCGTATTGGGGTTTTTGGCGAGCTTCAGGATCGTTTGTTCGTCAAGATGGTCGTAATGATTATGAGAGATCAACACAATATCTATTCGCGGGAGCTTGTCCATGGCAATGCCGGGATCGGAAACACGCGGCTCGCCCGCCCAGGAGACCGGCCCTATCTTATCGCTCCACACCGGATCGGTGAGGATGTTGAGGCCTTCAAATTGAATCAAACATGTTGAATGTCCAACCCATGTAATCGTGTATGGTTTGTTTTGCTGCAGCGCTGACCCGTCATTGTAGATGCTCGAAATGTCAGCAACCGGTTTTGATGAGAGACTGAGAAGCCTGCCAATGGACCATGCCGCCATCTTCGTGAACGCCGGTGTCTCAAAATTTGGATCCGTGTTCCTAAATACGCCATCTTCATAATGAGCTGTGACGGACTCGCCGGCATTTTCCTGGGTATGGAGGGTCGATAAGACAAAGGCTGAAGCAATTGCGATGAGACAAGCTTTTCGGAAAGAATTCATGAGGGTGAAAAATATACTAAATCGCATCCGGTTTACATTGTAACGAATTGCAGAAGGTAATGTTTCATCGGTTATCGAAGCTCTGACGTCTTCTCGCAGCTATGAAAGCACTTCGACGGCGTCTCCACGGCGGAGCATCCCTTCTTTATCGGGAATCACATTTTGTCCGAAGAAAACATTTCCCCCAATCCTTCTGTACTGAGAAAGCGTTGCCAGCGGTTCTTTGCCTTGAACACCAGTCGCCTGGTCGACCGTTGTCGTTATACACCGTGCACATCCCTTCATCAGATGAAAAACTGACTCGCCGATCCGGATGCTCTTCCACCGGTCTTCGTCGTACGCGCGGCTGCCGGCAACAACGATATTCGGTCGGAATCGATTCATCGGCACCGGCACGGCAAGCCGCGTGTTCAAGTCATCGACCGACGCCTGCGTCAGGAGCAGCAAGGGATAGGCGTCCGCGAAGCTGACGATGTCGCCGTCGCGGGCGTAATCGGGGTCAACTGGGCGCACTATCTCTTCCGTCATGAACACAACGCGGCAGCGGACCCCGAGAAAATTACTGAACCATTTTCCCGCTTCTTCGCCGGCAGACATTCCCGATGTTATTGTGTCGTGGACCTGGACACGCATGATGTCGGCCGGTTTCGGCTCTACGAGGAGCTCGAGCGCCGGCAGCCCGGGGGCAGTTACCCTCAGAGTGCCGGATTCAATCGCCGTGGAAACCAAGGCCAGCCTCGGATAATCTCGCTGCGACAAGAACATGCCGGTCTCATTAACGACCATCCATCGGCGGTCGAATCGAATTCCACGCCGCTCAACAAATGCAGTTTGCAGTGAAATCCCTTTTGCCGACTTAATGGGATAGATGTTTATTTCGCTCAGAACCATATAGGCATGAACCGCAAAGGGCGTGAAGTAAAACGAGTACGCTGTATCAATATACAATTCGTTGGAGTAAAAACTTTATTGGAAGTCATCTCAAGAACGCTTATTCATGTCCTTCTGATGGAACACTGACAGATCATTGTCATTCTGATCCTCGACGAGTCGTCTATCTACGATTCTACGAATCGTAGATTCGTTGAACGACCCTACGGGTCATAGACCCGGAGGGAGTCGTCGACCGCCGTTCTTTCGCGGGAGAAGAATCCATGACAATGACACACCTTGACTCTCCAAGGCTTTCGTGTCATGGATGCTTCGCGGAGTCTACCCCGCTGAAAAGCGGGGCTCAGCATGACATTTACGACTGCTTTCTGCATAGAAACCATTTTTGAGATACTTCTAGTCATAATATAACGAGAACATTTCATTGTTTCATAAATAAAAAACCCGGCGACATCGGGCCGGGTCTTTCTATCACTCAACAACAAACGCTTTTACTTCTTTGTCTGAACATACTCATGAATCGCGGCCGCGGCCTTTTTTCCGGCCCCCATTGCTTTGATAACGGTTGCTGCACCAATCACAATATCTCCTCCGGCCCACACACCTTCACGGGATGTTTTCCCCGTTTCGTCAGCAATGATGTTTCCATATTTATTTATTGTTAGTCCGGGTGTTGTCTTGTTGATAAGCGGGTTGGAGCCGTTGCCCGTTGCGACGATTGCCGCTTCCACGTCCAGAACAAACTCGCTTCCGGCGATCGGAACCGGCTTTCGCCTTCCCGATGCATCCGGCTCGCCGAGCTCCATCTTCTGGCATTCCATTCCGACAAGCCACCCGTTGCTGCCGATGAATCGGGTCGGATTCGTGAGGAGGAGGAATTCTATCCCTTCCTGTTCGCCGTGATGAATCTCTTCTTTTCGCGCGGGCATTTCAACGCTCGACCGCCGGTAGACAATGTACACCTTTTCAGTCCATGGCAGACGGCGCGCCGTGCGTGCGGAGTCCATTGCCGTATTGCCGCCGCCAATCACTGCGACATGTTTTGCCATCGGGACCGGGGTATCGGCATGATTCGGGAATTCAAATCCCTTCATCAGGTTGACGCGCGTGAGGAATTCGTTTGCGGAGTAGACACCGTTCAGGTTTTCGCCGGGGATGCCCATGAAGTACGGAAGCCCCGCCCCCGTTCCGATGAAGACCGCATCAAAACCATCTTCATTCATCAACTCGTCGACCGTGCGCGTCATCCCGACGACAAAGTCGCACTGAATCTCGACGCCAAGTTTTTTGAGAAATTGAACTTCAGCATCAACAATTTGTTTCGGCAGGCGGAATTCCGGAATGCCGTATACCAGCACCCCTCCAGGTTTGTGGAGCGCTTCAAAGATCGTTACCGCGTGGCCGAGTTTCGCCAGGTCACCGGCGCACGTAAGTCCCGCAGGACCCGCGCCGATGATCGCAATTTTCTTTCCCGTTGGTGCCGCAATCGGCGGAAAAGAAATTTTTCCGGAAGCCCGCTCCCAATCCGCCACAAACCGTTCGATCCTTCCGATCGCAACCGGCTCAACCTTCGCACCAATTGTGCATACTGCTTCGCATTGTTCTTCCTGCGGACAGACTCTTCCGCAGACCGCTGGAAGGGCGTTCGTCTCTTTCAGCGCGTGCGCCGCAAGCTCAAAATTTCCCATCGCGACGTGAAATATAAACTGCGGGATCTTCACGTTCACCGGACATCCCTCGATGCATTTCGGGTTCTTGCATTGTATGCAACGCTCGGCTTCTTCTATCGCCATTTCCGGTGTGTAGCCAAGCGGGACTTCAAGAAAATTCTTCGCGCGCTCCAGCGGATCCTGCTCCGGCATCCCATGGCGCGGAATCTTCATCCTCTCCTTGTTAGTCAACTTCCTTCCGGTATGTTCAGCAGCTTCGTTGCTCATTCCTAATTCTTAATTATTAATTCATAATTGTTGATGCTTACCATGCCGCTGTTTCGCGGTGTTCCTGAGTCTCGCATATCTTCTCAAAGATATCGAGCGAGATTTTTTCCTGGGGCGAATACATTTTCTGTCTCGCCACCAGCAAATCAAAATCGACGGCATGGGCGTCAAACTCCGGGCCGTCGACACATGCGAACTGCATCTTATTTCCAATAACAACGCGGCATGCGCCGCACATTCCAGTTCCATCCATCATGATAGGATTGAGGCTGACCAGCGTCTGGATGCCATGCGCCCTCGTAAGGTCGGAGACGGCTTTCATCATCACAACCGGACCGATGGCGAGAACGACGTCGATCGGTTCGTTCTTTTCGAGCATCGACTTCAATACCGTCGTTACAAAACCTTTTGTACCAAAACTGCCGTCATCGGTTGCAATGCGCACTTCGTCCGAGATCGCCCGCATTTCGTTTTCCATGAGAAGAAGCTCTTTCGAACGGGCGCCGATGATCGAGATCGTTCTGTTGCCGATCAGTTTGTGTGCCCGTACGATGGGATGAATGGCAGCGATGCCGAATCCGCCGCCGACCGCGACAAGCGTTTTTCCCGGCTCGACATTGCTCGGAATTCCGAACGGTCCGACGACATCCATCAAAGAATCTCCCGCTTTCATCATGCTCATCATGATCGTCGTCTTCCCAACTGCCTGCACGTACAGCGTGATGGTCCCCGCGGCGACATCCCAATCGGCAAGCGTTATCGGAATTCTTTCACCCTCATCGTGCAGCCGGAGAATTACAAATTGTCCGGCTTTTGCCTTCTTCACGATTTGAGGGGCTTTAATGACATAGCGAAAAACTTTTGCAGCGAGGTCGTTCTTTTCTATGATAGGAAACACGTGCTCACCGTTAGTGAATGTATGCCTTGGAGATGCTCTACATCATTCCAACTAATGTGCCATACATTCAGAGGGGGAATAATGATGATATTGAATAGAGGGGTGGTCAGAAATGGGAAACGAATAACGGCTGTTGCCAAAAATGAGAATGCGCCGAGCGACTGTTGTTCCTAGAAGGGAAACTCTCTAGTATGCCAATCTTTCGTCACGTCCATCCATAAAAATAATCCGCGCCATTTGCCGAACGGCGCGTAATATTTTTCAATGGTTGAATCTTTCACTTTTCTTCCTTTTTTGAACAGCTCATAGAATTTTGCACGGCACCATGAGTCCAGGCCGAGATAATCATACCGTCCGAGGAGTTTAAGAATATTCCCCGCCGCGTACGGACCGATGCCTTTGACAGACCGTACCTGTGCGAACAGTTCCTCGGACGGAGCACTGGATGTTCTCCATTCTTCGATCGCGAGTTTTCCATCTGAAATTTTTCGGGATAGTTCGAGCAGGTACGGCGCCCGGTAGCCGCAGCGGATTTCTTTTCTGAGAAACGATTCGGTACGAGCGGCGATAGCTTCGGGGGAGGGAAAGGAATAGACATTGTCATGGAGACGGGTTCCGAGTTTTGTTACCAGTTCTTTCAGAATGATCTCCGTCAGCGCCCAACTGCAGTTTGTCGTGCATATCATCTTCACAACATCCTCGAAGACGGTTGGACACCGCAGGAGTCTGCCAGCTCCTTTTTTTGAAATCCAACGGTAGCGCGGGTGCCTCTTTGCTTCTGCGTAAAAATCGTCCAACGATTCTTCCATTCGAAACATGGAGGAGACGTGTTTCATGATGAGCAAATCCTCCCGTTGTCCGTTCAAGGGCTCGTTTTCCAACGACACCGAGAGCGTTCCCCCGTTTTCGCTCAAAATCACTTCGCAAAAACCTCCCGGGCCCCCTGGAAGAACGATTCGAACGCGGCGTTGCGCTGAATCCACATAAAATGGCGGGAGGGCGCTCCATCCATGACTGTATACCGTAGCCCAAAAATTGAAATCTTGCGGAAGCGTCATGTGCATCGGAGAGGCGGGGAGTTTTGATTTCAATTTTTTATTTCGCATTTTTCAGAAAGGAAAAAGGAGACGTATGAATCAAAAATGGATCGCTTTTCTTCGTATTGCCATCGGCATTTTCTTTGTCGCTCAGGGACTAAACAAGCTTGATTGGTACACTACTTCGGAATTCCTCCGTACAAGTCTCGACCGTTATTCGCAGAATGCACCTCCCGTTACCGCCTGGTACCAAAAACATGTTGCGTATCCCGGCATCGAAGCATGGTCGCGGCTGATCCCGACGGGTGAAATGCTGATTGGAATCGCCCTGGTGCTTGGCCTCCTCACGCGGGCCGCCCTTATCGGCGCGCTGGCGCTCGTCCTTAATTATCATCTCACCAACGCCAGCCTCTTTAGCACCGCTTTTTTTTCAAACCCGTACGCACTTGTCGTTCTTTCGTGTCTTCTCTTCCTGCTGGCGTCTAAAGCCGGGAACGTCTTTTCCATCGACGCAACGTCACGGCGAAAGTCTTCTAGAGTCAAATCGTAGATTAACGACCAAAGGAACGCAGGCGGCGGGAGAAGGGAATAACGCGTTACCGATGCCGTTCAGCATTCTTGTCCGGCTACGGCATCAGTATTCCCCGTACCAAAAATCATCCGTTGAAATAAATCTTTGCCTCAAATATTTTTGAGCTTCAATCAACGCGACATCGTAGTACAATGTGTTTCGCCCGGCGAGGGCAGCACCGAGCCTGTACAGTTCTACCGCCTCATCGCGTTTTCCCTCCATCTCTAAAACGTTGCCGAGCCGAACAAGGCTCAATACAGAATAGAGTTGCGTCGGCTCGCTCGCTTCAAGCCCTGATGCGCGCCGAAAATATTCCTCCGCTTTCGCCAGATCTCCTTTGATCACCGCGGCCTTCCCAAGGGAGAAGAGGGCGATACTGTTCCAGCCGGTAATATTGTTGGGATCCAGCTGCAACAATATGTTTGCCTCACGCTCCGAGTTACCAATATCTTTATCAAATACTCTAAAGCTCACCGACGTTCGCCCGTGTGCGAGAAGGCGAAGCCGCGGGACCCACCGGAGGACAAAATAGTTCGGGTCCAGCTCGCTCTTTGTGGGAAGAAACGGAAGGATAAATTCAAATTTCTGGTCCTGCCGTTCTACAAAAACCCTTTTCGTTGTTGAACGAACGCTGTTGGAGAACACGACGTCTACCGGAGTGGTGAACAGATCGCCGCGCTGAGAGATTTTAACTTTCAGCGAATAGCTTCCCCTGTTTGTCTGCGTGCATTCCGTGGACAGAATGAATTCGGGGAAGCCTGTTTGGTAGATCCATTCCCTGAAAAACCAATCAAGGGGAGAGCCATAGGACTCTTCGCAAAGTTGTTGAAAAGTCGGGAGCGATATCGGCACGTACTTGAAACTGCGGTATAGTATTGCGACGACAGAATCGAACGCACCCTCACCGATTGCATATTCCAGCATCAGGAACACGCAGGCGCCCTTGCGGGAAAGAACAGCTTGCTCATTTTTTTTCGGCCGATGCTCCTGGGCCAGGGTCTGAGAGGGATAAAAATCAAGCGTTCTCGAAAGAAGTCCAAGACGAACCCGCTGCTGAGCTTCTGCATTATTAACCGCTTGATGAAGAAAAAATTTCGCCGTTAAGTATTCGGACCAGCCCTCGTCAAACAGATGCGTTGAATCTGCTGATGCGAGGCCGAAGAAGCTCGCGATCTCGTGAACACATTTATTCTCTTCCGGTGAAGTCCATGCAAGAGAGTCGGCCGACAAGTAGGCAGATGAATTCCGCGCAACTATCAGGCTGCCGTTGGAATACCAGTCCCCCTGCCCGTCATCATCGCCGACGACAACGACACGAACATCATCGGTTCCGCTGTCCGGGATCGCCATCGAAGAGAAAAAAGCATGCGCATCGCGCAACTGCTGCATAAGGATGACCGCGGATTCGCTTGAAAACTTTCCCGGGGTGTAATAGAGAGAACATCGGAATGAACTGTCGGCAGTGGCAATCGAACGTGTTGAAAATTCTGTGGACCCGCAGAACAGAAAGCACGACTGCAGAGGCATTCTATTCTTATAGACGAAGCGCAGGGTTGTTTTTGACCCGACAGTGCGGATTGAATCAAGCTCTCCGTTCGAGACAATGGTAAACGCAGACGGGGCTGTCACTTCCAAGAGAACGGCGGCGGCTTGGTTCGGACGAGGGTTTGTCGTCGCAGAAAGAACCGGCCACCATGCGCCAATGCCGTTTGCGGAGAGGAGAATTTCCTTCGGGCCGATGAAGGAAGGATGCGCGGCGATGTCATCAAACTCCGCTTCGAAAGCAACCTTGAGAAGAAGAACCCCTCTCCGTTTAAGCGTGTCGGGCAGAGCCACCGAAAATTCCTTGTGGAATCTCCCGGAAGGGGATGGTTCGTCGGCAGTTTCAAGTCTTCTATTCGCGGAATCACGGACTGAAAGCAGATTTATCGACGATTCAGACATGAACTGCAGACGGGAGACCGAATCTTTCAGGATCTGAACCTGCAGCAGCGCTTCCCCCCGCAGATTGTGGCGCTCCGTATCGATCTCCACGTACAAAGCATATTTGTCGATGGACGCAAGAACATGCGAAGAGTCTTCCTGAGCAAAAACGAAGACCGGCATAACGCAGCCGGTGAAGAAAAGAAAATGTAATAGGAGTATTTTCATCTGGAATTATTGATCGGACCTGCGCCGAGCATGAAATTCACGAAAACTCGAACGTATGGTCAATGTCCATTTCTGCGATGAGCGATGCGTTCGCGCAAACAATTTTGCGGCTGCCGCTCGGTATCTGGATCAACCAATCCCCTTTTTCGTTTCGCACGACGCTGCCGAAAAGTTTCCGCAGCCGCCCCCCGGCGAATCTTTCCCAGAATACCCAGCCGAAGTACGCCTGCATTTCCTCTACGAAGAATGCAGGAACGCACTGTCCCTTTTCACATCGGATGTCGCTCACGATGGCGGGAAGGTAATTTTTCTTCTCCAATTCATCCATAAACACATTCGACACATCAACACCACCGAATATGAGCTCGTGTTTCGAACGCTTGACCGTCCTGCCGTCGATAA
>Ga0265319_1000173_pt1 | contig 49147 bp, 38 predicted proteins | sample 4824metaG_FD_192443 | JGI IMG/M metagenome (GOLD analysis project Ga0265319, IMG submission 192443) | Rhizosphere microbial communities from Carex aquatilis grown in University of Washington, Seatle, WA, United States - 4-8-24 metaG | ecosystem: Host-associated > Plants > Roots > Rhizosphere >...
CGGTTGGGGCCCTTTTCTTTCCAACCCTCGGAAGTCATGAAAATTATCCTGGTTTTTTACCTGGCCGATTCATTGGACCGGCGCAAACAGACCTTGGTCAATTTTTCCGGGATCTTGCCGTACCTGGTGCTTCTGGGCATCTGCATGGTCCTTTTGGAAAAGCAGCATGATTTCGGGACCGCGGTCCTCCTGGCCCTGGTCACCATCCTTTTGCTGTTCCTGGCGGGAATCAAATTGACCTATTTCCTCATCCCCTTTTCGGTTTTGATCCCGGTTTTCATCTTCCTCGTGGAATCGGCCAGCTACCGGATGAAGCGCATTACGGCGTTTCTGAACCCTTGGGACGATCCCCAGGGAGCCGGGTTCCAATTGATCCAAAGCTTGATCGCCGTGGGCAACGGGGGGCCCTTCGGGGTGGGCCTGTCCAACAGCTCCCAGAAGCTTTTTTACCTGCCGGCGCCCCACACGGATTTCATCTTCGCCATCATCGCCGAGGAGTTGGGCTTGGCCGGAGCGGGAATGATGGTGTTCCTCTTCGGGGTGTTTGTGCTCCGCGGATTCAAGATCGCCTCGGTGGTCAGCCAAAGGGAGGGCGGGATGTTCCTGGGCCTGCTGGCTTCCGGCATCACGGGGCTCATCGGATTCCAGGCCCTGGTCAACTTGGGAGTGGTAACGGGGTTGTTGCCCACCAAAGGAATTCCCCTGCCCCTCATTTCCTACGGCGGATCCTCCATGGTTTTCACCCTTGTTTCCATCGGGCTTCTTTTCAATATCTCGAGGGGCCTCAAAATGTCGTCGCCCCTCAAAACCGAGTTGGGCTGGCAAACCCAGGAGGCCGCGCAATGACAACAACCATCATTTGCCGCCAAGACGCCAAGGCGCCCAGAAATTCATTCCTTGAAAAACAAAAATTTTCTGATGCGGTTCCGCATTCGTTCATGGTGTCTTGGCGCCTTGGCGGTGAAAAAAATGTTGAACAAAATTGAGGAATTAAACATTGGAACCGAGGAAAAAAATCATCATCACCGGCGGGGGCACGGGAGGCCATATCTTCCCGGGAATCGCCATCGCCAGGGAACTGTCGAAACATCCGGAGGTCGACGTGCTTTACGTGGGTAAACAGGACGGTCCCGAATCCAAATGGGTTCCGGATTCGGGATTCGCTTTCGAGGGCCTTCGAGCCAGCGGCCTCCCCCGGGGGCTGTCGCTGAGGCTTTTCACTTTCGGATGGGGCTTGGGAGCCGGACTGGTGAAGGCCAACGGCCTGATCTCCCGCCATCAACCCGCGGCGGTTTTCTCGACCGGCGGCTATGTTTCGGTTCCTCTGTCCCTGATGGCGTCGTTAAGGGGGGTGCCGGTCGGATTGTTCGAGCCGAACGTCGCGCCGGGGCTGGCGGCAAGCTTTTTGGCTTTGTTTTCCAAAAGAATTTTTGTGGGATTCGCCGAGACCATGAAACGCTTTTCGAAAAGGAGGGTCCGATGGACGGGAATTCCGGTGAGGGAAGAGATCGTGACGGCGGAAAAAGCGAAGGCGAGGGAAAGCTTCGGCTTAAGTCCCGACATGACCACTTTGCTGATGATGGGAGGCAGTCAGGGAGCCCACGCGCTGAATCAATACATGGCCGACGTGATCCAGTTCCTGGGCCAGGGGGACCAAGCGGTCCAGATCATCATGATGACGGGTTGGAACGATTACCGGAAAGTGGTGGATCAGCTGGAGAAGTGCCCCTTGAAGGTGGTTTTGAGGCCCTTTATCAGCAATATTCACGAAGCTTACGCGGCCGCGGACCTGGTGGTGGCCAGGGCGGGGGCCATGACCTGCGCGGAAATACTAAGCCGACAATTACCGTCCCTTCTTATTCCTTATCCCCACGCTTCCGGACATCAGGAGAAGAACGCGAGGGCCTTGGAAGCGGCTGGGTCGGCAGTCGTGATTTTAGAAAAAGAACTGGAAGAAGCCAAGTTGACCCAAGTCCTCATCGCCCTTCTGAACGACGGGGAAAAATTGAGGGCCATGGGAGAGGCGGCGGGAAAACTAGCTAAGCCTGACGCCGCAAAGGATATCGTGAGGGAATTGTTGGAAATGGCGGAGAAAAAATAATGAAACCCAAATTTGGAATCTTAACCCAACCCTTCGGCAACGTGAGAAGGGTGCATTTCATCGGCATCGGCGGCGCCGGCATGAGCGGCATCGCGGCGGTCCTCCTGAGCCTCCATTATGAGGTGACGGGTTCGGACCTGAAGCCCTCCGAAGTGACGGACAGCTTGACCCAAAGGGGCGCCAAAATCCATTTCGGCCATAAGGCTTCCCATGTGGCTGGCTCGGACGTCGTGGTTTATTCGGCCGCGGTGCCGACGGACAACCCGGAAATTGTGGAAGCCGTCAAGCGATCCGTCCCCGTCATTCCCCGCACGGAGATGCTGGCGGAGCTCATGCGCCTCAAGTACGGCATCGCCATCTCGGGAACCCACGGCAAGACCACCACCACCTCCATGATCGGTTTGGTCATGACGGAGGCTAAGTTGGACCCCACCTTGGTCATTGGCGGGCAGGTGGACGTGTTTAAATCCAACGCCAAGCTGGGCAAGAGCACTTACCTGGTGGCCGAAGCCTGCGAGGCCTTCGGGGAATTCCTCCTCCTTTCGCCCATGATCGCCGTTGTGACCAATATCGACGACGATCACCTGGATTATTACGGCTCCATCGACAAGGTGAGGGACGTTTTCGTGACTTTCGCCAACAAGGTTCCTTTCTACGGCTGCGTGATCCTTGGGGTGGACGATGCCCAGGTCCGCATGGTCGTTCCCCAAATCAAGCGCCGGGTCATGACTTACGGCTTGTCCAAGGAAGCCCATGTTTCAGCCGCCAGGGTCAAATTGGAAAAATCCGGTTCCGTTTTTGAGGTTTCGGTTAAAGGCAAAAGGCTGGGCCAGGTCAAACTCAATGTCCCGGGCCGGTTCAACATCCAAAATGCCCTGGCGGCGGTATCCGTGGGATTGGAACTCAAGATCCCCTTCAAGGCCATCGCAGCGGGGCTGGCCCGTTTTCACGGGGCTCAAAGGCGTTTTGAGATGAAGGGCTCCTTTAAAGGCGCGGCGGTGATTGACGATTACGCCCACCACCCCACGGCCGTTTCGGAGACCCTCCGGGCCGCTAAGAACTTCGCCGGGTCCAAGAAATTGGTGGTGGTGTTCCAACCCCATCTTTTTTCCCGTACCCAGCTTCTCAGGGACAAGTTTGGAAAGTCATTTGGGGACGCGGATGAAGTCATTATCGCGGGAATCTATCCCTCCCGTGAAAAACCCATACCAGGCGTGTCCGGCATGACCTTGGTGGAAGCTATCCGGGAAAACCAGCATCCCAACGTCCGCTACGAGGCGGACAAGACGGCGCTCCTGGAATACTTGAAACAAAACCTGACCGAAAAGCATGTGCTGGTGACCATGGGGGCGGGAGATGTCTGGAAGCTGGGAAATGACCTCGTCCAGAAACACAAGGGTTGAAATGAAATTAGGAATTAGGAATGAGGAGTTGGGAATTGAAATCAAAAAAGATTCAATGGTTCTTAACAATTACGAATTTCTCATTCCTCGTTCTAAATTGGGCGGACGGAGAGCTGATTTGGATTTAAGAGACCTTAAAAAAATAGTGAGCGGCAAGGTTTTATTCGAGGCGCCGATCGCCCCCTACACCACCTATCACCTGGGGGGGAGGGCCGCGGCTTTTGTGGAGCCGCAAAATCAGGAGGATCTGTCGGAACTTTTGCGCCGCCTGACCGGGGGTCAAGTTCCTTACCTGGTGCTGGGCGGCGGGAGCAACGTCCTATTCGCCGACGAGGGTTTTAAAGGAGTGGTGATCCGGCTGGGCAGGGGATTTCAGGGGATCCATATCGAAGGCGACTTGGTCCGGGTCAAGGCCGCGACCCCATTAGTGAAGGTGTTGAACAAGTCCCGGGAAGCCAACCTGGGGGGAGTTGAGTTTTTCGCGGGCATTCCGGGAAACATCGGCGGGGCGGTGGCGGGGAACGCGGGAGCTAAGAAGGCTTGGATCGGACCGACGGTTGAGTCCTTGACCATCGTGACGCCGAACGGCGAAGTAAAGACCCTCACGAAAAGCGATTACAGCTACGGCTACCGCCAATCGTCGCTCAAGATGAGCGGCCAGGTGCTGGTAGAGGCCCTGTTAAAGCTGAAAAAAGAGCCGAAGGCCGATATCGAGAGGAAAGTGAAGGAGTATTTCAAGGTCCGGCGCGGAAAACAGCCCAAAAAGGAAAAGAACGCCGGGAGCGTTTTTAAGAACCCCGAGGGAAATTTCGCGGGAAGACTGACGGAGTCGGTGGGATTGAAAGGGTTCAGGATCGGCGGCGCCAGGGTCAGCGAAATCCACGCCAACTTCATCATTCACGAGGGAAAGGGAACATCCCATGATGTGGTGGCCGTGATGCGGGAAATCCAGAAGAGGGTCTACTCGGAATACCAAATCCGGCTGGAGCCGGAGATTCTTCCCCTGGGTGACTGGGACTGGAACGAGATCAAGGATGTTTTTTGGAACATGAAATAGGTTCAAGGTCCAAGGTGCCTGGTTCCCGTTGAAGCCGGAACCTTGGACCTGGTGCCTGGCACCTGACGCGACAACGCTTACGACGACAAGGTCGGGAAATTTAGAGAACCGGAGAATGGAATGAAAGTCGGAGTCCTGATGGGGGGCTGGAGCCCCGAGAAAAAAGTTTCCTTAATGTCGGGGAAAAACGTCGTGGAAGGTTTGAGGCAGACGGGAATTAAAGCGGTTCCGTTTTTGGTGACCAGCGCCGACAAGGACGAAAAGCGCCTGGAAAAGAGGCTGAGGGCCGGGCGGTTTGACGCGGTATTTATCGCGCTGCACGGAGGATTTGGGGAGGACGGAACCTTGCAGGCTCTATTGGATAAATGGGGGATTGCTTACACGGGATCGGGGGCCTTGGCCTGCGGATTGGCCATGCACAAGGGCTGTTCCAAGCTGGTGTTTGAGGCGAACAAGATTCCCAGCGCTCCCTGGCAGGCGATTCATAAATCCATCCCCGTTGAGGGATGGCTGAAGGAGGTGGAGTTGAAACTGCCCTTGGTGGTGAAGCCGGCGGATGTGGGTTCAGCCATCGGAGTGACCATCGTGAAAAACAGGGGTTCCTTAAGGAAAGCCATTGGAACGGCCTTCCGTTACAGCCAATGGGCCATCGTTGAAAAATTCATCCCCGGGGTGGAAGTCACCGCGACGGTATTGGCGGACAGGGCCCTTCCGCTGATTGAGATCGTTCCGAAGAATGAGTTTTACGATTTTGACGCCAAGTACACCCCGGGGCACTCGGACCACGTGATCCCGGCGGGGATCCCAGCCGCCGCCGCCAGGAAGGTCAAGGCCCTCGCGGTGAGGGCCGGCAAGGCCATGGGTTGCGCCGATTATTACCGCGTTGATTTTATCGTGCCTCAAAAAGGAGATCCGCAGATTTTGGAGGTGAATACGGTGCCGGGGATGACTTCCACCAGCTTGGTTCCGGATTCCGCCAGGGCCGCCGGCATCTCTTTTCCACGGCTCCTGAGGATTTTAGTGGGGTTGGCTTTGAAAAAGAAAAAGGGCAAAAAGTGAAAAATATATCCGTCGGGAGTTTTCATTTAGGCGGATGGGAATGACCTATTACCGCGGGTCCCGGGTTCCTTTGAGCGAAAAAAGCGCCCGCGCCTATTCGCTGACCCTCAACCGGAGCTGGAAAGACCGCAAGGGGGAAGGCGGGGAGAAAAAATTATTCGTGAGGTTGTTCGGGGAAAAATCAAAGGCCCCCGCCCACCCGGAACCAACGGCCCGTTCCTTTTACCGGCCTGGTGTCACGGCGGTGGAGGATACGCCGGGTTATTCCCGCAAGGAGAAAAACTGGGTGCCGAAGGTTCCCAACCTAGGATGGATGAAATGGGTCCTGAGGCTGGCGGGAGTGGTTCTATTGGCCGGCGCGGTGGTTTGGTCGAAGGAAAAAACGACTGCCCTTCTCCAGGATGTGGCGGGCCTCAGGCTGGCGAAAGTCACGGTGGAGGGAAACCACTACCTGACGGATGAGGAGGTGGCCGGCGCGCTGGCTTTGCCGCTCGGGGAAAACATGTTCAAGCTGGACTTGAAGGGAGCGACGGATAGGGTCAAGGGGATGGATTGGGTGGAGAGGGTTTTCGTCGAAAGACGCCTGCCTTCCTCCCTTCTCATTTCCGTCCGGGAAAGGAAGCCGGTGGCTCTATTGGACAATGGCAGTCTTTACGGGGTGGACCAAGAGGGAAGGGTTTTGTCGCCCTCGGCGGCCCTCTTGAGCGAGGACCTGCCCCTGATTTCCGGAGTGCCCTTGCGGGCTGACGCGATGGGAACCACGGCCATGGCGGAAAGCCTGAAACCGGCCCTGGATTTTTTCGACTTCATGAAGCGGCACGACGGGGTCCTGGCGGCGGATGTGTCGGAAGTGGATTTAACGGACCGGGAATCGCTGAAGGTGACTTTTATCGACGGGATTCAGGCCTCCTTCGACCCTCCGGTCACCGAAACGGAGCTGAGGCGGATGGCGGTGGTATTGAGCGATTTGGACCAGAAGCAAAAACGCGCCGGGACGATGGATTTTCGATACCGCGACATGGTGCTGGTGAAAACCAGGTAAAAATAATTGGAAATTAGGAATTTATGAAAGCACAAAAACATAGCGGCGGCAAGAAAACCAAAGCCGTGAATTTGAAGGAGCTCAAAGTTTGTTTCGGGAAATGCCGCTGTTTTTCAGCGGTGAAGTCGAAAAAAAGATAGGACAGCCATTGGCTGACAGCGGTTGGCTTTTAAGCTAAAGGCCAACAGCTGAAAGCTAACAGCTGAATTTCAAGGAGGTGAGTTGAATGGCTAAGGAACAAAAACAAGACATCGTGGTGGGGCTGGACCTGGGAACAACCAAGGTCTGTACCATCATCGGAGAGCAGGACGATGAGGGGCAAGTCCACATTATCGGCGTGGGAACCACGCCGTCAACGGGCCTAAAGAAGGGTTCGGTCGTGAACATCGAGCAAACCATCGCCGCCATCAAGAAATCCATCGCCGACGCGGAGCGCATGGCGGGCGTGGAAGTGACCTCGGCCTTCGCCGGGGTGGCGGGGGGCCACATCAAGGGCCTGAACAGCAGGGGCGTCATCGCGGTTTCGCGCAAGGACAAGGAGATCACCGAAGAGGACCGGGAGAGGGTGATTGAGGCGGCCCAGGCCATCGCGATTCCCCTGGACCGGGAGATCATCCATGTCATTCCGCAGGAATATATCGTGGACGACCAGGACGGCATCAAGAACCCGGTTGGAATGTCGGGCGTCCGGCTGGAAGCCGAGGTGCATGTGGTGACCGGCGGCGTGACCAGCGTCCAGAACATCGTCCGAAGCGTGGAGAGGGCGGGGATCCAGGTGGCGGACATCATCCTGCAGCCCTTGGCCTCCGCGGAAGCCATCCTTTCGGCGGACGAGAAGGAGCTGGGGGTGGTGTTAGTGGACATTGGCGGCGGCACGACCGATATCGCGGTCTTCATCAACGGCTCCCTTTGGCACACGGGCATCATCACCCTGGGCGGGGCGCTGGTCACCAGCGACGTGGCGGTGGGCCTTCGGACTCCCAATACGGAAGCGGAAAGCATCAAGATCCAATATGGATGCGCCTACACGGCCATGGTGAAGGAGGAAGAGGAGATCACAGTGCCGGGGGTGGGCGGCAGGCCCGACCGGCGAATGCCGCGGCGGGTTTTATCCGAGATTATCGAAGCCCGCATGGAGGAGATTTTCGAGTTGGTCGGGGCGGAACTTAAAAAGCATGGCTTCGAGGACCGGATCCCGGCCGGAGCGGTCATCACCGGAGGCGCGGCCTTGATGGAAGGGACCGCCGAGCTGGCGGAAAAGATCCTGCAGCTGCCGGTAAGGATCGGGTCCCCCAAAAGGGTCGGCGGATTGACGGACGTGGTGGCCAACCCGAGTTATTCCACGGCCGTGGGGCTGGTCTTGATGGGAATGCCGAAACCAGGATCCAAGGTCGAGAAAAAAGGAATGAATTTCGGATCAGGCGAGGACATGTTCAAGAACGTGCTGGGCCGCATGAAAAAATGGTTCGGTGACTCCATCTGAACCGCAATTGGCAATTGGGAATGTGTAATTAGGAATTCGAAAATCGAAAGGGGTGAGGCGGGCAAAAGATTGAGGAGGTTTCACGGGAGGGGGCTGTTGGCGGATGGCCTTAAACCATTGGCTCTCGGCTAACAGTAAATCGCAGCATAAAAAACGAGGGGGAAATTATGATCGAGTTCGCGGAAGAGGATGTGCAGCAGTATTTAGCCCATTTGAAGGTGATCGGGGTCGGCGGCGGCGGATGCAACGCTGTCAATAAAATGATCGAGGCTGGGATCGAGGGCGTGGAATGTATCGCGGCCAATACGGACTATAAGTCCCTGCGCCGGAGCAAGTCCGCCAAGAAGATCCAGTTGGGAAAAACCTTAACCAAGGGATTGGGTTCGGGCGGAAACCCCACGATCGGCAAGGAAGCGGCCCAGGAATCCACCGATGAGATCCAAAAGGCACTGGAAGGCGCCGACATGGTGGTGATCGCGGCGGGAATGGGCGGGGGCACGGGAACGGGAGCGGCCCCGGTCGTGGCGGAAATCTCGAAGAAAATGGGGATCCTGACCGTGGGCGTGGTGAGCCGTCCCTTCGAGCACGAGGGACCGGTGCGCAAGGCCCAAGCGGAAGACGGCCTGAGGGCCATGCTGCCCCACGTGGACGCCATCGTGGTCATCCCCAACGAGCGCATCAACCTGGTGTGCGAGCAGGATGTGGACCTGGCCTCGGCCTTCTCCCGCGTGGATGAAGTGCTGGTGCAGGCCATCCAGGGTATTTCGGTGGTCATCCACTCGGAAGGCATCATCAACCGCGACTTCGCGGACGTGAAACGCATCCTGACCGCCAAGGGCAAGGTCCTGATGGGGACGGGCTACGGCACGGGCGAAGACCGCGCCTTGAAAGCCGTTCAAAAGGCCGTCAATAGCCCGCTGTTGGAGGACGTGGACATCGCCGGCGCCAACGCCGTCCTGGTTCAGGTCACCGCCGGCGCCAACTACACCTTGAACGAGTTCAACCAGATCAACGGGTTTCTTCAAAAGGCCGCCCGTCCCGGCGCCGAGATCATTCCGGGCATCGTGCGGGACGAGAATTTGAAGGACGGCCTCCGGGTCACCATCATCGCCACCGGATTCGACGCCCCCAAGGCGGCGGACCTGTCGACGGTGATCGACCTGAAGAATTTCGTGACGCCCAATTTCAACACGTCGAAGGCCAGTTCCTCGGCCCCGCCCCAGTTGGAGGATTTGGAAGGCGAAATGACGCTCAAGCTTTCCGACGGGCAATACGATATTCCGGCCTACCTGCGCCGCCGTTTGGCCAGCAAGCCGTTTCAGAACTGATAAAGGCCGTCGTCCGCCCTCAGTCCTCCGTCGTCCGCTTGAACCAAAGCTAAGGACGCAGGACGAACAGCGAACGACGGACTTTGAAAGGCATAGCCGTGAAAAAAGGTTGGGCAAAGCCGGGATCGATTTTACTGGTGGCGGTGGTTTTAGGACTGCCGCTATCGGCCAAGACGGCTGTGGAAGTGAAGGCAACTCCCACGGTCGTTCCTGCCGATAACGGATTCACGGTTTTATGCTACCACCGGTTCGTGGCCAGGCCTGAGACGGTCAAGAAACCCTTGTCCGAATACCGGCTCCCAACTCAGGAGTTTCGATGGCAGATGCAGTACCTGAAGGATCAGGGGATAACGCCTATCTCGATGGATCAGTTGAAAGCCTACTGGTTTGAAGGGAAACCCCTCCCCGACAAAGCGGTGCTTTTGACCTTCGACGATGGTTTTCGAAGCATCTACGAGAAGGCTTATCCCGTGATCAAGGAGTTTGGATACCCGGGAGTTTTGTTCCTTTACACCGACTTTATTCGGAGTCAAAGCGACTCCTTGAGGTACGAAGAAATCGAGGAGATGGAGAAGAACGGTTTTGACTTGGAGTCCCACTCCAAGAGCCACATGAACATGGGACTTGAAGGGGAAAAGCGGCCGCCAAAGGAATTTTCGAAATTGGTGGAGAGGGAACTCAATGAGCCGATAGGATTTATAAAAGAGAAATTCGGGACGCGTCCCTGGATATTCGCCTATCCCTATGGGGTTTACAACGAGGAAATTTTAAAACAGACGAGGGAGGCCAAGTATCAGTTGGCTTTTACGGTCAATCCCGGCCCCAATGACAGGACGGTTCCGCCCCTGCAATTGCGGCGCAATCTTATTTTATACCCGATCAAAAAAGAGGCTTTTCAGCGGATATTCGAGGACAAAGTCCTTCACTTGAGCGGTTTCAAACCCGGTGACGGGGAATTTATCCTGGAGGATGAGCCGGCCATTTCCGGAAAAATCCTGGACGATGTGGAGCCGAAATCCATCCGGTTCCAATTGGGCAACCACCCCTTGGCGTTTCACTATGATCCCGCGACCCATGTACTGCGCCACAACATCCAAGCGCCCCTGAAGGCCGGAGGCCATATGTTGACCCTGACCGCCACCGATCAGAAGGGGCAGAGGCTGGTTTACAGCTGGTACTTCAGGGTTCAGCACAAGAACCTGGCCCAAGGAAAAAAGGCGCCTGAAGAAACCATCGCCCCCAATTTGGCGCCCATGCCCCGGGAGCCCCTGGAAACCAAGGGGAAAATAGACAAGTGACACCAACCAGCGTCAAAATTAAAAAATTATTCTTTGCCACTTTCTGCGGGTCTTGGCGACTCCGCGCTGGATTCATTATTTCGTTTTTGGCTGTGGGGCCTTTGGGAGCGGATGAATCAGTCACCTTGAAATACACCTACCGGCCCGAGACGGCCCAGGTTTCGGTGCTCCATGACCTCCAGGGGAAGGCTTACCTGCCCCTTTATGACGCTGCCCAATTTTACGGGATCCAAATGACCTTCGATTCCCAGACCAGGCGCATCACCCTCTCCAAGGGTAAGAGCCAGGTGAAAATGGTGCTTTCCCAGCCGGTTTTTTTGACGGTAGACCCGGATGCCTCCTTTCCCATCGAGCCGGCGGAAGTCGTTACGGGACAAGTGGGTGTCACCCCTGAATCGGCCGAGGATGTCATAGGAACATTATTGAATATCAGCGTGAGATATGAACCGGATCAATTGTCCCTTGTCGCGGGAGGGATCAAATGGGACGACATCAAAAAGGAAATTCTGGAGGCTAAACTGCAGAAGTCATCGCCGACTCAGGTTCCGGCCGAACCCTTGCCGGCGGCGCCGCTCCTGACGCCGACTCCCCCGGTCCAAAATGAATTAAGCGGTGCGGGAAACCATTTGGAAGAGGTCCAGCCGCAAGCCCGGCCCCTCCTTCCGGCCAAGGAGGAGGAAGCGGTCCCTTACGGGCAGGATTACCAGGTCCGCCGGGTGGTGATTGACCCGGGTCATGGAGGCCGGGATAGCGGCGCGAAGGGGTTCACCAGAAAATATTTTGAGAAACAAGCCACCTTGGATATCGCCAAAAGGGTGGAGGAGGTATTGAAAAAAGATGGAAATATTGAGGTGCTTTTAACACGGAATACGGACAAATATATTTCACTCAAATACCGCACCGAATTCGCCAATCGGCACAATGCGGATTTATTTGTTTCCATCCATTGCAATTCAAATCCCCGAAGCTTGGCGACCGGAACTGAAATTTATTGTTACGGCAATAAACCCTCCAATAAACTTGCGGCGGTAGCGGCGGTGAGCGAGGGGACGATGGATGACGCCCTGGCCCTTTTGGCGGACTTGGGCCACCGTTTCTACGGCAAACGAAGCGAAAAATTGGCGGAGGAAGTTGACAGCCGCATCGGTGAACGCCTCAAACAGCATATCCGCAGGCCCCAAAAAGGGCCCTTTTACGTCTTGCGGCAGGTGGACATGCCCTCCATCCTGATTGAAACGGCTTTCATCAGCAACAAGACCGAGGAGAATAAATTAAGGAATCCCTTTTGGAGGGATCAAATCGCGAAGTCCATCGCCGAGGGCATCCTTGCCTACCGCGACGAGGTGAACCGGGTGGGACATAGTGAAAACCGTAAGGAGGAGCATGATAACCAGCAAGCTCGGCGCTGAGGCGGTTAAGCACCAGAAGGGGGGCACCCTAGTCTTGGATTTCCCAAGGCTGGCGGACTCCAAGGTGCTCGTCCAAGGCGTTTCCACCAGGTTAGGCGGGGTGAGCCGCGGATCCCTCGGCTCCTTGAATATCAGCCTCAAAGTCTCGGACGATTCCCTAAGGGTCCGCGAAAACCGGGATCTATTGTCCCGGGTCCTGGGCATCGATTTGGACCGGGCCGTGTCGGTGGACCAAATCCACAGCGATAAGGTCCTGAAGCTGGACGCGAACCAGGTCCAGGCGAAAAAGGGAGGATCCCTGGGGGAAGGCGACGGAATCATCACCAAGGAAATTGGGATTCCCATCATGATCCTGGTGGCGGACTGCCTGCCGGTTTTATTTTATGACCCCATTCACAAAGCCATCGGCCTGGCCCATGCGGGATGGCGGGGAACAGTCAGCCACGTGGCGGCAAAAACCCTGTTGGCGATGGGGGAGGCTTACGGTACCAAGCCGGAGGAAGTGAGGGCGGTTTTAGGCCCCTGTATTGGAGCCTGTTGTTACGAAGTCGGGGCGGACGTGAAAAACCAGTTTGAGGGGGTCTTCCCCTGGGCCGAGGAGGTTTTGGAGGGCAGCGGCCAATCCCATTGGAAATTAAACCTTTCCGAGGCCAATGCCAGGCAATTAATTGAGATCGGGATGACCAAGGAGAACCTGATCCGGTCCGAGCTTTGCACAATCCAAAACCTTGACCTGTTTTATTCGCACCGGGCCGAAGCCTCGGAAAAGAAAATGACCGGTCGAATGGGCGTTTTCATGATGTTGAAGGGGTAATTTTTAAGTATTTTATGGATCGAGCCTGGTGAATCATTATTGGCTAAATCATAGGCAAGGAAAAGGATTAACGTGTAAAATGTGCCGGTGAATTTAAGGAGGATGGTGATGGGCTTAAAAATGAAAATGGGCATGGGTTTAATCATTCTGTTCTTATCCCCGGTATTACTCCATGCCGAAGGGGTTGTTTCAGGGGAGTCGGCGGACGATTTATACCAGGGCGCCCTTCAAGCCTACCTGGCGGGGGATTTTGACCAAGCGATCCTCATGGATACCAAGGCCCTTCAAATTAATCCCAAGTTCACGAAAGCCGAAGGCCTGCTGAGTATTTTAATTTCCGAGAAGGACACGGCCCGGAAAACGGTTATTTGGATCGGTGGAAAGCCCGCCACGGTGGAACAGGCAGCTCCCGCGCCCCCGCCGGCTCCCGTGACGATTTTGAAGGAAAGGATCATTAACAATAATGGTTCCCCCCGGGTCGATAACAAAAAACTCGCCGAACTGGAAAGCCGGGTCCAGACCGTGGCGTTCCTGCTGGAAAGGGATTCCTTCAACCAATACCGGGAGTTGAGCGGAGCCCAAGTACAAACGACGAAAAGGTTGGATGAGATTTCCCAGTCCCTTCGGGACGTGGGGCGGGGTTTAGGCATTTCGAACGCGTTGTTCCTGCTGGCGCTTCTCATCGCTTGTTTGGCCTTGTGGAACAGCTGGAGGGCCCGCCAGGAAATTCAAAAACAAAAGAGAAGCCAGGACCGCGACAAGCCGGATGACTCGCGGGGAAATCCGAGGGTGGTCAACCTCCGGTAAACCAAAGCATTTCACCACAGAGTTACGCAGAGTGAACAAAGTAAGAAAAACCAATGAGGGACTGTAAACTTAAAGATTTAGCTGCCGGAATCAAAGCTGGTAAAAAAGGAAATTTTGTACTCCGTGTAACTCGGTTCACTCTGTGGTTCAATTTCCTTAATAGGGGCGATCATGGGTTGGTTTAAAGAATTTCTAATGAAAATTTATCTCATCGACCGACCCATTGCCGACCGTAAAAAAGGTGAACGCCGGCAGGGATCCCGCCGCTGGGTGGAGCAACCCAAAGCCATCCAGGATCCCCGGCGCCGCAAGGAGCGCCGCAAATCCAAGAGGCGGGGCTGACTTTTCAGCCTGGTTTCGACGACTGGTTGGTATTTGGCCCCTTTACGATTATCATTTCCCCATGAAATCCGAACGCCCTCTTCTCCTGACCCTTATCTGCCTCCTTGGTTTCGCCGCCTGTTCCTTCGGCATGATCCTGGTTTATACCCCGGCGGTTTTAAATATAGGAAAGGCTTACGCCCTTTTTCGTTCCCTCAGTTTTACTTCCCTGGTGGTTTGCTATGGGGGTCTTTGGATGATGCGCCGTTGGGGAGCTTGGGCCTTAGCCGTCTGTTTTGTTTTGAATCAGCTGGGATGTCTTTATTTCGGGACCTGGGACAAGAACACTCTTTTACCCCTTTTGTTTTTAATGGTGGCCGCGGCTTATTACCGGAGAATGAGATGAAATGGTGAGGGGAACCCTTTCCTTACCCAGGCCTTTTTCCTTGGGCCTGACCCTGCTTTGCGGACAATGTTTTCGCTGGAATGGCCCGGATGTCCATGGTTGGTTTCAGGGAATTGCCGGGCAGGTTTTTTGGCGCCTTCAGCAGGAAGGCGATCATCTTCATTGGGAGTGCAGTTCGAGTTCGGTGGAAGGGGAACCGGTTAGCCTATGGCTTTTCCGCTACCTGAACTTGGAAGAGGACTTGGAGGCATGGGCGGCTTCCCTGAAAGGGGATCCGGTACTGGCAACGCCCGTCGGCCTATTAAGGGGCCTCCGGTTGATCCGGCAGGATCCTTGGGAATGCGTCATCTCCTATATGTTCGCCCAGGGTTTATCCGTCAAGGTCATCCGCAGGGCGCTCCAAAAATTTTGCGTAAAATTTGGCCGGTCGATCCCCGGCGCGCCAGGTTTTCACGCTTTCCCACTGGCGAAAGACCTGGCTCAACTTTCTCCGGACACTTTAAGGGCCTTCACCAACAACTACCGGGCTAGGGCGGATCGGGTGATCCGGGCGGCCAGGGCGGTGGAGGCGAGGGTCATTTCCCTGAATTATTTGAAAACCATTCCCTGCGATCAAGCCAGGGAAGCCTTGATGTCCCTTGACGGAATCGGGCCGAAAATAGCCGATTGCATCCTTCTTTTTTCCATGGACCAACCTTCCGCTTTTCCCGTGGATCGTTGGGTTTTAAGGGCGATGAAACGAAATTTCAAATCGGTTAAACTTTTGGGAGCAGGGGAAGAGGCTCCGAACCAAGCCCAATATCTAACTATCGTCCAAAAGGCCCGTTCGACCTTCGGAGACCGCTGTGGATTGGCCAGCGAATACCTCTTTTTGTATTTGAGGCTATTGGAGGATGATTCGCTCCGGGCCGATCTTGCTCCTTTTTGCCAAACGGCGGATTGGCCGGTGCCGCCGCCCCGCAAACCCAAGCCACCCCGAAAGGCCCAAAAAATCTTGCGAATCTTCCCCTAATCTCTTTAATAAAATCCCCGAAAAAAATATAATAAGGGCGATCGTTGACAGGGGCGGGGTCCGCTCCAAATCGCGCCCGAGGTTGCCCATTGAAACCAGTTTTATTGATTGTGGATGACGAGGAAAGCGTCCGGGAATCCTTTCGCCTGGCCCTGCAGGATGATTACGACTTGACCTTCGCGGGGGACGCTAAAACCACCTTGAAGGTCCTCAAAAACCAGGTATTTGACCTTTGCCTGCTGGATATCATGCTTCCGGATGGATCGGGGATTGATCTATTGAAACAGATCAAGCGCCGGGACGAGACCATTGACGTCATTATGGTGACAGCCCTGACCGGCGTGGACACGGCGTTGGAAGCGATGAAACTGGGCGCTTACGACTACATCACGAAGCCCTACCGAATCGATGAATTGTACGAGCTCATCAAGCGGGTCCTGGCCAAGCGGGCTCTGGAAAAGGAAAACAGGTTTCTCCGACTGGAAATGAACAAGAAAAAGCCCATCAGCTTGATCGGCGGCAGTAAGGCCCTCCAGGAAGTCTCAAAAAAAATTTCCGGCGCAGCGACGGCCGAGCTGCCAGTCCTGATTTTGGGGGAAATGGGATCTGGCACGGACGAGGTGGCCAGGGAAATTCACACGGAAAGCGTCCGAGCCATGGGACCTTTTATCACGGTCGGTTGCGGCTCCTTTTCCAAAAGCCAGATGGAAAGGGAGTTGTTCGGGGAAGTTGGCGAGGAATCCAGGGGGGGGACGCCCCAAATCGGAAAATTGGAATTCGCGGACAAGGGCACCCTTTTTCTGGATCAAGTGGACCGTTTACCGCTCGAAATCCAGGATAAATTACTGAAAACCCTTTTGGAGAGAAAAGTCTCGAGGCTGGGGAGCCAAGCCTTGGTCCCCCTGGACATCAGGATCATTGCCGCCAGCGAGGTGAATTTGAGCTTGGCTGTGGAGAGGGGAACCTTTCGGAAGGATTTATTTCAATTCTTGGGCTCCCTCAATCTTGTCATTCCGCCGCTCCGGGAGCGCCGGGAGGATATTCCGGAATTGATGGATTATTTTCTCAAGGTCGCCAACCAAAAAGCGAAGGTTCACGTGAAAAACATCCAAAAGGAAGCGGTTCAATTCCTGACCCAATATCTTTGGCCGGGAAATATTCGCGAACTCGAAAACAGCATCGAAATGATGGTTCTATTCGCCGGAAAAGAAACCCTCACTTTGGAGGATATTCCGCTGGATATCCTGGTCAAGCAGATCGATTTGGCAAAAACCAAGGAAGAGGCCAAGCTGTCGCTGAAGAGGGTGCGGCGTCAATTTGAGCGCCAATATATCCGCAAGGTGTTGGAGCGGACCCGCGGCAACCAAACCAGGACGGCGGCCACCTTGGGCCTCCACCGGAACACCTTGATTTGGAAAATTAAAGAATTGAATCTTGAGGATGATTATAAAAAAATCGTCAGGAAGCGCCGGGAACATGGGATCGGATTCCGCAACCTCTAACCGGATTCGCAAGTCCCCGGTCGGCGGGAGCTTTGATAAAAATCCGATGAAACGCTTAAATCAACATTGACTGGTGCCCCTTGAATTGGTTCTCCGCCTGCCAAAATTTCAGCCGTTGTTTTCCGGACGGCCATGGTTCCCGTTTTAAATGGAAGTCGATGGAAAATCAAATTCGAAAAACCCTGGGGGTCAGGTCGGTTGTTTTCGCCCTGCGCCGGGGGGACGACTTGATAAGGGAGAATGGCTCGCCGGCCTTTGGCCCCGGAGAAGGGGAGGCGATCCAACGGCGCTTCAATACCAGCCCCAGGCCGTGGTTTCATCCGAAGGCGGGCGGAGGGGCCTGGCTTGGAATTTGGCCAGTCCCAAATGGGAGAAACTGGACCGCTTGTTTCGCCCTGGGCTTCCCCCCGAAAGGCGGTGGATTGAACAGGGAGGAGAACCATTTCATGAAATGGGCCGTGGAACGGGCGGGGCTTTACTTGGAAAACATCTCGCTCTGGAAGCGCCTGGAGGTTGTCGATCGAAAATCATTGGCCGGGTTCATGTCCCTGGCGATGGCCCACGAGATCCGGAATCCCCTTACCGCGATGGGGACTTTGGTCCAACTGCTTCCCCGAAAAAAGAACGATTCGATGTTTTTGGAAGAATTTCAAAAAGTGATGATTCGGGAAATATCCCATTTGACCCATTTGACCGAAGCCTACTTAAATTACTCCCATCCCTCCCAGGGCAAAAATAAACAGGTCGACTTGAGGGATGTGGTGAACCAGGTGGTTCAATTCTTGAAGCCTCATTTTGAACTGAAAAAAAGCCGGTTGACCGTCCGGAATCCCGAGGGACTTTTTTTGAGCGGGGATGGCCACCAAATCCAAAGCCTGGTCATGAATTTATTACTCAACGCCTTTCAAGCCGCGGGACCGGGCGGGTTGGTCCAAATATCCTCGCGTTTGTCGCGTAAATCAGGGAAAAAGTGGGTTGAGTTGGAAATTGGGGATTCGGGCCCTGGTATTCCGAAACAAAACCTGGAAAAAATCTTTAACCCCTTTTTTTCAACTAAAGACGAGGGAACCGGGCTGGGGTTGGCTATTTGCCGTAGGATTATCCAGGAACATCTTGGGAATTTAACCATTAAGACCCATCCCCGCAAAGGCACCCAATTCCTGGTTAGGATGCCCTTTACACAAAAATCATGAAAAAGATGATGCCCCCCATGGGGCTTTTCTGCTATTTTACCTAAGTTAAAGCGGCAACGAGGGAGGGTCCGGTGATTCAAAATAACGCTCAAATTCTTGTCCTGGAGGATGACGGTTATTTTAGGGATATATTGACCGGCCTTTGCTCCGAAATGGCCAAAACGACCGCAGTAGCCGACCTTGAGTCCGCCTTAGGGATGTTAACCCATCAATCATTCCAGCTGTTATTGCTGGATTGGCATCTGATTCAGCGGAATCCCGCCTCCCTTTATTCAACGATTGAGAACTTCCAACCCAACGCCGTTCAAATGGCCCTTTTTACGGTGCCTGATTTGCCTAATGTGATTACGGCGATGAAATCAGGTGTAATTGATGTCCTGTGGGCCGCGCTGGATCGGGAAAGTTTGGCCGAAAGAATCAGGAACGTTCTACTCCAGGATAAACCTGTTCCAATTGCCCATGCCTTTGTATCCCGTTTGGCCGAATCCCTCACGGAAAAGGCGATGGCTCAAAAAACCTCTTTGTTTCAGGCCAGAAAAGAATTTTCAAAGACCTTTTTACAACAGGTTTTAAGCCAACAAAAATTACGTCGTACCCAATTGGCCAGTTTAATGAGTGTCAGTCCAAGGACCTTGCATCGACATTTATCCAGTTAAAAGCCAATAAAACGCATTCTTCCTAAAAAAACGCTCTTAAATACCCCCTGAAACAAAGGGAATTTTGGGATAATCCCTCAAAAACCCTTAAAAAACACTAAAAATCCTTGCCATAGACCCCCCATTCCTGTATAAATGGGCCGGATTCCAATATCCAGGAGGTGGACGTTGACCAAGAGCGAACTGTTGGGGACTTTAGCTGAACAAACAGGTTTGAAGAAGAAAGATGTGGACAATGTTATGCAAGCCTTGCGCAGCACGATTTACAAGACTTTGAAGAAGGAATACAAAATCAAGCTGGACGGCCTCGGCGTGTTTCAATTGAAAGACCGCAAAGCCCGTGTGGCGCGCAATCCTCGGACCGGTGAAATGGTTAATGTCCCGGCCAAGAAAGTCGTGAAGTTCCGCGTTTTGAAAGATTTGAAAGAAGCCGTTCTTTCGTAAAAATCTTTATCTAAAAGACACCCAAAGCGTCCTGTTTCCAAAAACAGGGCGCTTTTTTGTTGGTAAGACGACAGTAGTATAAAATGAAGGCCAATCCCGTATCGGAGAAAGCCTTGCCCCCCAAATCCCCCGCCACCCTTAAATTCGGATCCAATCCCTGGTTTTTTGGGTGTATGGCCGCTTGGGTTTCCTTTGTTTTCACTTTATTTTTTTTCAAGCTTTACGGTAGCTGGCCTCATTTTTTCCCCGCTATTCCTTCCGCCGCCGCTCCCTTCACCCCGCACCTAACGAGTATTGGCCAAAGGCTTCTCGTTTGGAAGGAGTCCTTTTTAGCCTTCTCGACCGGTATTTTGGTCATGGGGATTTTCCAGACCCTGGGCAAAAGGCTGTTTCGCTGGCTTTCGTTGGAAGCCCCCCAGCCGGTTCGTTTTTGCCTGGAAATTGGTTTCGGCGTTTTTCTTTTAAATCTTCTTTGGATGGGGCTGGGCCTGGTGCGCTTATGGGTGGAACCCCTGTGGCTCGCGGGGTTCGTTTTTTTGACCCTTTTGTTCTTAAGGGACGTTTTAAAACTGCCGGACCAGGATTTTTCCGTTGTTTGGCCTCAAGGTATCCCGATTTGGTTCTGGTTGGTCTCCATCTTTTATATGGGATTCCTCCTGCTTCACAGCCTCCTTCCCGAGACCTTTTATGATTCCTTGAATTACTTTTTGGGGATGCCGTCTTTTTGGGTTTGGAATCACGGCATTTGCGATTACCCCACCCACTTGTTATCCGGTTATTTCCACGGCGGTTCCTTATTTTTTATGAACGGCTTTACCATCGCGGGAACGGAGGGGGCGAAGGTCTTGGCCGCTTTCGTTCTGTTTTGGACCGCCCTTTTTTGTAATGGCTGGGGCAAGGAATTGGCTGGTTCCAAGGCGGGAGCGGCGGCGGCCGTCGCGGTCCTTACTTTTCCCCTCTTATACCTGAACTCCTGGGCGGTCCGGGTGGACGGGCTCCTCACCTTTGACCTGCTTCTGTTCTTTTATTCGGTGGAGAAGGGAGTTTCGGAAAAGAAACGGAACTGGATCGTCGCGGCTGGAATTTTCGCCGGAGTGGCGCTTACCATCAAGCCCACGGCGGTGGTTGGGATCGGTGCGGCGTTAGCGGCCCTTTTGTGGCGGGACGGAAGGTCGGTTCTTCAAAGAAAGGGTTGGATGGTATTTTCAGCAATCCTCTTTTTGGAGGTGGGACCTTGGCTTCTTAAGAATGCCTGCTTCACTGGCAATGCTTTTTTCCCCTACGCTGTTTCCTGGATGGGCGGCCGCCAGTTTCCAGCCTGGAGCCAGGCGAGGCTCCTCCATGAGAATCAGCAGTTCCTCCCGATAGATCACGGAATTCTATCTCTCTTAAATCTGCCATGGCGCTTAACCATTCCGGGGGCGGGCGACGACCAGTTTATCGGACCCCTGCTGCTTGCCTTCTTGCCGCTTTTTTTCCTTTTGCGGTTTCAAAATCCAACCTTGAGGTTCCTGGGAAGAACCCTTCTTTTATCCTTCGCTTTTGGGTTGACCCTGTCCCACATGCTCCGATTTTCGATGCCGGCTTTTGTCCTGGCCTTCACGGTTCTTTCGGTTGGCCTGGAATCTCTCGTGCCGGGGCGATGGAAATCGCTTTGGGCCGGCGCAGTGGTAGCCAGCGCTTTTTTTTGTTTTGGCCAATACCTCTCCGTGAGCGCCGCCCAATTTGACGGTTGGGGGATTTGGAGCGGAAGGGAAACGCGTCAAGAATATCTGGCCCGGAAAATGGCGTCCGGTTACATGAATAAATTGGTGGAAAGTTTGCCGAAAGAGGCCAGGCTCCTATCGGTCGGCGATGCCAGGGTTCTTTACTATGGAAGGCCTGTTTATGCCAATTCGGTTTTTGACGAACCGTTTTTCGCCGCCGCTGCGCGTAATGAAAAAGATTCCGGGGGGATCCTGAGGAGGCTCCGGGAGTTGGGAATCACCCACGTTGTGTTTGAAAAGGAGCTCGGACCCCTCCATTCAAGGGAATATCACCAGTATGTTTTGACCGCGGAGGAATGGGAAAAACTATCCGGCTTTGTCCAGGCCGGATTGGAGCCGGTCTCGGTCAATGGTCCTTTGGGCCTATACCGGGTAAGAGAAAAATTAAGCCCGAATGGACCGAGACCGCCGAATCCATTCTTGTTTTATCCGCCCCAAGCCTTGAATTTTATGAATGACATGGCGAATAAGAACTATCCGGAAGCGGGAATGGAATTGAAGCGGCTAAAGTCCTTTTTTCCAGGGGAAGATTATTGGATGAAAAGGGGCGAAGAACTCGAGGCGATCGAAAAATCAAAATAGTTACATCCCAATGGGTGATGGATGCGGCGGTTATGTTTTACCGGATTTTTGCCGGTTGGGTTGGAGGGTTCGTCTATTGCCTTCATGTTTATTTGCGGTATTCCGCCTGCCTAGCCCCTTTGCCTTGCCGGGGCCTGTTTTGAATGTTAGATTATGAGGGAAGGTCTTGTTTCCTACGGGGGGCGGGACTTATGGCGCGTGAGGTATCGCGGCAGCTGCCTTTCCGCCGGCAAGGTTCAACATGAGCATCCAGACCTTAATCGATAAATCCACGTCCTCGTCCCTCGGCCTTTCACCGTCCGAAAGCTCCCTCGACCGCCCCCTCATCCAAAAAGCCTATGAATTCGCCAAAAAGGCCCATCAGGGCCAGCAGCGCCTTTCGGGGGAGGAATATTTAACCCATTTGGTCGGCGTGGCCGAGATTCTGGCAGAGCTTCATATGGATTCGGTCACCATCGCGGCCGGACTCCTCCACGACATCCTGGAGGACACCAAGGTCACCTTTGACGAGCTCAAGGCCGAGTTTGGGGAGGAAGTGGCAGGATTAGTCGAGGGCGTTACCAAGATTTCCACCCGCAAGTTCCAGGACGCGGCCCTGGTCCACGCCGAAAGCACCCGCAAAATGCTGGTGGCCATGGCCAAGGACGTCCGGGTCATCCTGATCAAACTGGCGGACCGGACCCACAACATGCGGACGCTCGATTTCCTGCCGCCGGACCGGCGCCAAAAAATGGCGAAGGAAACCTTGGACCTTTACGCGCCCCTGGCCCACCGGCTGGGGATCGCCAAGATCAAAAGCGAATTGGAGGACCTCTGCTTCCGCTACCTCCAGCCGAAGGAATATTACGACCTGGTCGAGAAGATCGCCATGAAAAAGGCGGAGCGGGAAAAACTGCTGGAAAACGTCATCCGGATCATGGAAACCAAGATGAAGGAATCCGGCATCAGCGCCAAAGTGGAAGGCCGTTCGAAGCACTTCACCAGCATCTATAACAAGATGGTGGTCCAGCAAAAAACCTTTGACGAGATTTTCGACCTGATGGCCATCCGGGTTTTAACCACCACGGTGAAAGAGTGCTACGAGGTGTTGGGCATGGTCCACACCATTTGGAAGCCCCTTCCGGGCCGGTTCAAGGATTACGTGGCCATGCCCAAAAACAACATGTACCAGAGCCTGCATACCACCGTGATGGGACCCGAGGGCCAGCCGGTGGAAATCCAAATAAGAACCTACGAAATGCACCGCACGGCGGAGGAAGGGATCGCGGCCCACTGGATTTACAAGGAGGGCAGGGCCGCGGAGAAGGAAGACCAAAAATTCGCCTGGATGCGCCAGCTCTTGGACCTCCAGCAGGACATCAAGGACACCACCGAGTTCGCCGAGGCCATGAAGGTGGACCTGTTCGACGATGAGGTCTTCGTCTTTACCCCCACCGGCGAAGTCAAGGAACTGCCCCGGGGCGCCACCGCCCTGGATTTCGCCTATGCCGTCCACACGGATGTGGGAACCCATACGATGGGAGTGAAGGTGAACGGCCAGATGGTGCCGCTGAGGTCCACCCTTAAGAACGGGGACATTGTGGAAGTCCTGACCCAATCCTCCCGGGTGCCAAGCCGGGATTGGCTCAAGATCGTGGTGACCAGCCGGGCCAAAAACAAGATCCGCCACTGGTTCCGGACCCATCTTTCCGCGGACGAGGTGGATAAGGGCAAGCATATGCTGGAAAAGGAAGCCCCCCGCCTGGGCATTGATTTCAACGCGGCCCTCAAATCCGGGACCCTGGAGGGGCTGGCCGAATCCTTCGGCTGCCATAACTTGAACGAGTTGCTGGCCAACACGGGCCATGGGGAAATTTCCGCGAAACAGGTTCTAAATAAATTGCTGGCCAAGCTTCATCCCGAGGACCACGGGCCGAAGGGGGATAAGCATCCGGATGAAAAGGCCGCCGAACCCAAGCCTTCCAAAAGCGTTCCTGTTACGGCGCCGGGAAGCCCCGGCAAGGGCGTTTCCATCGGGGGACAAAAGGATTTTCTCATCCGCTTCGCCCGTTGCTGCACGCCGGTACCGGGCGATCCCATTGTCGGCTATGTCACCCGCGGCAGGGGCATATCCGTCCACCGAACGGATTGCCCGAATACACTGCAATTGCCGGAGGGGGAAAGCCGGACGATTCCCGTTTCCTGGGAAGGGAACGGGGGCCAGGTCTACGAGGTCGCGGTGGAAGTGAAAGCCAAAGACCGGGGCAAGCTTCTGGCGGATATGCTCCTGGCCATATCCGAGGAAGGCGTCCTGATCAACGAAGCCAGCGCCAAGGCCCAGGACGGCGGTTGGGCCCAAGGCTATTTTGTCATCGGCATTTCCCAAGCGGACCAGCTGGAAAAGGTGCTCAAAAAGCTGGGGCGGGTCCAGGGAGTGGTGAGCGCCAGGAGGATTGAGCCGCGATAAATGCGATTAGTAATGAGGAATAAGGAATTTGGAATTAAAATGTGCGTCATTCCCAACTTCTGGATATTCATTCCTAATTTGGGGAGGAGCCGCGGATGGGGGAAGGGAATTTATGGAACGAAAAGTGATATCATCGGATGAAGCGCCAAAACCGATCGGGCCCTATTCCCAGGCCATTGACGCAGGCCCTTTCATCTTCTGTTCAGGCCAAATTCCGCTGGATCCCCGGACGAACCAGCTGATTCAAGGCGATATTTCGGCGCAGGCTAAAAGAATTTTGGACAATTTTGAGGCGGTCTTGAAAGCCGCCGGTTCCTCGCTGGACCGGGCGGTGAAGTTGACGGTTTACTTGAAGGATTTGGGCGATTTTGAGAGCCTCAACCTGGTGCTGGCACAGAGGTTTCCCCAAAACCCTCCGGCCCGGGCGGTCGTCCAGATTTCGGCGCTTCCCAAAAACGCCTCGGTGGAAATGGATTTGATAGCGATTAAAGGAAACGGCTGATGTTGCCGCGGAAGCACAGGGATTAACTCAGATGGAAGTGGAAATGGCTTCAAAATGAATCCTTGTTTATCCGTGTCAATCTGTGGCCACAGCGAAGTTGTGGTCGGGGGTTTTCAATGCCGGAAGTGAATTGCGTAACCCATGGTGAAAGGCTGGCGGCGGGTTATTGTTCCCGCTGTCAAATGCCCTATTGCGCCGATTGCCTGGACGTGGAAATGGGACAACCCCTCTGTCTTTCCTGCAAAAAGAAATTTTCCCAGGCCGCGCCGCCTTCCTTGGCCCCTTCCCCGTCCGCCGGATCGCCCCTGAATTTCAAGGGAAGGGGATTGGATGACGACCTATTAGGCCTTTTGGGGGCTCCGGCGCCTTCCGCCGCTCCCAAAGCGGACCCTCCCAAAGCTCCGCCCCCCAAATTCGAAATGCCGGACCCTTCCCAATCGCCTCCGCCTTCCATAACGCCTCCGCCAAAATTGACGCCTTCCCCAAGTTCACCCTCGAAAATAGACTTTCCGCTGCCCCCTCTGGAGAAGCCGCCTTCCCTGGCGCCGCCGGTTTTGAAACAAGCTCCCATGGGTTCCAACAAACCTTCATTGGATTTGAACTCTTTAACCGCTGGGGCGCCATCCTCACTGCCTCCATTCCCGAAATCCCCGGCTGTCCCGGACCTGCCCGCTTCGGCGGACCCCTTGCCCCTGACTCCGGACAAGGTAGCGGGTCTTCCCATCGCGCCAGCCAAGAAAAAAAACAAGGTTTATTCCCTGGCCAAAATTTGGGTTAAATTTCTCGTCCGGCGGTCCTATGAAATGTTCGATCCCTTGGCGCAAAAGCTCAAGGTCCCGACCTATGTTTTCCTGGCGGTGGTCTTTACCCTACTGGGGGGAGCGGTCGTTGGAATCGGCGCCTACCTCGACCGGCCCACCGTGGCCATGGCGGAAACCGTCCCTCCCATCCATTTTATCCAGGTGAACTCGGGGCAAATCAGCGAGATGGACGTGACCACCTATACGGATTTGCAGAACCAAGTGCAAACCATGGGCTTTTCCCCCCTGATGCAAATGACCATTCCCCAGCTGCCTTCTCCCAATTATTTTGACGTGGGCATTAAGGACAATATCGGCACCTACAGCGAGATCCTCAAAACGCCGGGACAGATCACCCCGCACCTATCCTTCGTGACCCTCTTTACCAACGGCGTTTGGTATTCCACCAACGGTTGGGAGGGGAAGGACCAGCAAATGGAATATTTGGTCAGCGAATTTTTTCCCAAGGACACGCCGGACCAGCTTTACGTGAAGCATGTCCAAGGGGTGGAAAAACTCAAGCAGGACAGGGACTGGCAAGTGCAGGCCATGAACCAAAACCGCTATATGGCGGCCTTGTCGGACCACCTGCGGTGGTTTCTGGCCAAAAAGGATATCCAGGGCTATAAGGCCGATTTTCAATTGTGGCATTGACCAACCCATAAAAGGTTCAAGGGGCAAGGCGCCGGGGACCAGCATTAGATTTAATCCAAAACTTGGACCTGGGACCTGATACCTGACACCCAGCGCCTTCCTTTGAGGATGTTGACACTCTTTCCCTCTCCGACTATATTAACGCAACTTCCCTGGGGGATTTTATGCACCGATTTACCTTTGAAAAAATGAAATTAAGGAAATCGGCACAATACCGACCTCTTTGTAGAACTTCGAAAGGAATGTCGGCATGATCGAGCCGGACAAGCTGACGATAGCCCTGACCTACGACGACGTCATGCTTGTGCCCCAGAAGTCCAGCGTGCTTCCCAATGAAACCGATGTTTCCACCTTTTTAACCCCCTCCATTAAATTAACGATTCCCATCATCAGCGCCGCCATGGATACGGTCACCGAAGCCAGGCTGGCGATCGCCCTGGCCCAGGAAGGCGGTATGGGAATCGTCCATAAAAACTCCACCATTGAGCAGCAGGTCGGCGAGGTGGACAAGATCAAGCGCTCCGAAGCCGGCATGATCAGCGATCCCATCACCTTGGCCCCGGACAAGCAGGTTTCCGACGCCCTTTCCATCATGAAGCATTACCACATCTCGGGAATCCCCATCGTCCAAAAGGACGGAAAGTTGGTGGGCATCGTCACGAACCGGGACTTGCGGTTCGTCAAAAGGGCCGACCAGAGCCTGAAGGAAGTCATGACGAAGGAAGATTTGGTCACCGCTCCCGTGGGAACCACGCTGGAGGCCGCCGCGGAGATCCTCCACAAGCACCGCATCGAGAAATTACTGGTCGTGGACAAAAAAGGAAACCTGCAGGGACTGATCACGATTAAGGACATCAACAAGCGGATTAAGTTCCCCAACGCCTGCAAGGATTCCCAAGGCCGCCTCCGGGTCGGGGCCGCCATCGGCGTGGCCCGGGACACGGAAGAGAGGGCGGAAGGTTTGGTCAACGCCGGGGTGGACGCCCTGGTCATTGACACGGCCCACGGCCATTCGGAAGGCGTCCTCAAGACGGTGAAGTTGATCCGGAAAAAATATCCCAAGCTGGCGCTCATCGTCGGGAACGTGGTCACGGGGGACGCGGTGAAGGCCCTCGCGGACGCCGGAGCTAATGTGGTCAAGGTGGGGATCGGGCCAGGCTCCATTTGCACGACTAGGGTCGTGACGGGAGTGGGTGTGCCCCAAATCTGGGCCATCGCCGAGTGCGCGAAAGCCGCCCGAAAAGCCAAGGTCACCATCATCGCCGACGGCGGCATTAAGTACTCCGGAGACATCACCAAAGCCATCGCGGCGGGAGCCGACGCGGTCATGCTGGGTGGCCTTTTCGCGGGGACGGAAGAATCCCCGGGTGAAGTCATCAACCTCCAGGGCCGTATGTTCAAGGTTTACAACGGCATGGGGTCCCTGGCGGCCATGCAAAAGGGAAAAAGCGCCGACCGCTACTTCCAAGAAGGCGTCACGGACGCTAAGAAACTGGTGCCGGAGGGCATTGAGGCCCGGGTTCCATACCGGGGCCAGCTCTCCGAGCTCATCTTCCAACTCATCGGGGGCCTCCGGGCTGGGATGGGTTATTGCGGCACCCCGAACCTGAAAGACTTGAGGGAAAACGGCAAGTTCGTCCAGATCAGCTCCGCTGGCTACCAGGAAAGCCATCCCCATGACGTCGTCATCACGAAAGAAGCGCCGAACTACTATTTAGATTAGTCGACGGCCCACAGTCGACGGCCGACAGCCGGAATAAGATTGCTTTAAAAGTTTAGCTGCCGACTGTTGACTGTTGACTGTCGACTGTTGACTGATTTTCGAGGAGGTTTTCAATGATTGTATCCGTCGCGATGATCTCGGCCCGTAAAGGCCACCAGGCCCAGGTCACGGATATTTTGAGCGATTACATCACGAAGGAAAAAATGGTTCCCGGATGTATCCGCTGCTATTCCAAGCGGGCCATCAATAACGACGACACTTTCCTGGTTTATACCGAATACGACACCTTGGAGCACTTCCAGGCTTCCGAAAAAATGGTGGAAAAGTCCGAAGAAGGGGCGAAGGTGGAGTTCATCCTCCGGCCGCACATCTTGAAGGCTTTCTACGGGAACTTCGACTAACTGCCGTCCTTCGTCATCCGTCTTCCGTCGTTCGCTTCAAGATTGAAATCTTAAGCGGAGGACGAAGAGCGTAGGACGAACGACGAATTTTGGAGATTTTCATGAACCACGACACGATCATCGTCCTTGATTTCGGCGCCCAATACAGCCAACTGATCGCGCGCCGTGTCCGCGAGTGCCATGTTTACTGCGAGATCCTGCCCTATAACGCGCCGCTCTCCGAAATCCTCGCCAAGAATCCCAAGGGACTTATTTTGTCCGGCGGCCCCGCCAGCGTTTACGCGCCCGGAGCCCCCCACGTGGAAAAATCCATCTTCGAGCAGGGCATTCCCGTCCTGGGCATCTGTTACGGCATGCAATTGACCTCCTATCTGTTGGAGGGCGCGGTCAAGAAGGCGGGGAAGAGGGAATTCGGCCTGGCCAAGCTCAAGATCAAGGAATCCAAGGGCCTCCTGGCCGGCATTCCTCCCGCCACCAACGTTTGGATGAGCCACGGCGACAGCGTCACGGCCGTGCCCCCCGGGTTCAAGGTCCTGGCCTCCACGGACAACTGCAAATTCGCCGCGGTCGTAAACGAGAAAAAGAAAATTTACGGGGTCCAATTCCACCCGGAAGTGGTCCACACGGCGAAGGGCAAGAAAGTCCTGGAGAATTTCGCCAAAAAGGTTTGCGGCTGCAAGCCCACCTGGAGCATGGAATCCTACGTCAAACAGGCCGTCCACAACATCAAGGAACAGGTCGGGAAGGGACGGGTGCTTTGCGGGGTTTCCGGGGTGGTGGATTCCACAGTGGCCGCAGCCCTGATCCACCGGGCCGTGGGCCGCCAGCTTTCCTGCGTTTTCGTGAACAACGGTGTTTTGCGGATGAACGAGGCGGTCCAGGTGAAGGAAATGTTCAAAAAGCGCCTTAAGATCGACCTGCATTACGAGGATGTGGAGGAGGAATTCCTGTCCGCCCTCCAGGGCGTCTCCGAACCGGAGCAAAAACGGAAAATCATCGGCCGCACCTTTATCCGGGTGTTTGAGAAATCCGCGCGGTATTTGATGAAACAAAGGGGCGCCTTTGACTTCCTGGCCCAAGGCACCCTTTATCCCGACGTCATCGAGAGTGTTTCGGTTAAGGGCCCTTCGGCCGTCATCAAGAGCCATCACAATGTGGGAGGCTTGCCGGCCGACATGAAATTCAAGCTGGTGGAGCCCCTGAGGGAACTCTTCAAGGACGAGGTGAGGGAATTGGGGGCCAAGCTCGGAATCCCGAAGGAATTGCTTTGGCGCCAGCCCTTTCCTGGCCCGGGCCTGGCGGTCCGGATCATCGGCGAAATCACCAAGGAGAGGCTGGAGGTGCTGCGCAAAGCCGACGCCATCGTGACGGAGGAAATCCAAAAAGCGGGCCTCTATTATTCCATTTGGCAGTCCTTCGCGGTATTGACGCCCATCCGCACGGTGGGGGTGATGGGGGACGAAAGAACCTACGATCATGTCTGCGCCATCCGGGCGGTCCATTCCAGCGACGGCATGACGGCGGACTGGGTCCAACTGCCCCATGAGATTTTAGGAAAAATTTCCAACCGCATCATCAACGAGGTCCGGGGCATCAACCGGGTGGTCTATGATATTACCTCCAAACCTCCTGGCACCATTGAGTGGGAATAAAACTTCCAAAGCCGACACGAAGCCACGAAGACTCTCAGAAAGACAAGGATTTTTATTTTATTTTAAGCTTTCCTTCGTGTCTTTGAGACTTCGTGCCGGAAGTGTCTTGATATAATGCCGGTATGACCCGTCCCGAATTCGTCCATCTCCACCTCCAAAGCCAATTCTCCATCCTGGAAAGCACGATCCGGGTCGAGGCCCTGATGGCCCGGCTGCGGGAATTCCAGATGCCGGCCGTCGCCTTGACGGACAAGGCCAATCTTTTCGGCGCTGTCGCCTTTTACCAAAGCGCCTTGTCCCACGGCCTTAAACCCATCCTCGGCTGCGAAATCGGGGTGGCCCCGGGGTCCCGTTTTGAGAAGACCCAAACCCACGGACGGCAGGATACGGTTTTTCCCCTGGTCCTTTTGGCCGAAAACCAGGAGGGATATCAAAATCTTTTGAAACTTTCCTCGGCGGGCTATTTGCAGGGCTTTTTTCACAGCCCCCGGGTGGATAAGGAACTTTTGGCCAGGCACAGCAAGGGCTTGATCGCCCTTTCGGGCGGCTCCCCATGCGAGATCGACCGGTACATTTTGAAGGAAGAGGCGCCCCAAGCCCTCCGGGTGGCGGCGGAATACCAGGAAATTTTCGGCAAGGACCATTTCTATCTCGAACTTCAGGACCACGGCAAGCCTTCCGACCGTCTGATCCAGAAACAGTTGGTGGAAATATCAAAAAAAACACTCATTCCCCTGGTCGCGACCAACGATGTTCATTATTTACGGCGGGAAGAGGCGCCCTTCCACGAGATTCTTGAATGCCTGGGCCGGGGCCAAGTCCTTTCCGATCCCGCCCACTTTTCCCTCGGTTCGGAGGAGTATTACCTTAAATCCGCCGAGGAGATGGCCCAGCTTTTCGGCGAAATGCCCGAAGTCCTTCATCGTACCCTGCAAATCGCCGAGCGTTGCAACGTGACGTTTGAATTTGAAAAAACCTACATGCCTTCCTTTCCCGTGCCGGACAAAGCCTTGACCGAGGACGCTTACCTGGAAAAATTGAGCCTGGAAGGCCTGGAAAAGCGCTTCGGGGCCAAGGCATCCGACCCCGCCATCCGGACGAGGATGAACGAGGAACTGGCCATCATCAAGAAGACTGGTTTCAGCGGCTATTTCCTCATCGTCTGCGATTTCATCGCCAAGGCCAAACAAAAGGGAATTCCGGTGGGGCCGGGCCGGGGAAGCGCGGCTGGCAGTTTGGTTTGCTATTTGATCGGCATCACCGAAGTGGATCCCATCAAGTACGATCTTTTATTCGAGCGTTTCATCAATCCGGAGAGGGTCAGCGCGCCGGATATTGACGTGGATGTCTGCGACCGGCGGAGGCAGGAAGTCCTCGGCTATATCACCGAGACCTACGGCAAGGACCGGGTGGCCTCCATCGTGACCTTCGGGACCATGGCGGCCAAGGCGGTCCTGAGGGACGTGGGCCGGGTATTGGAGATCCCCCTTCCCGAGATTGACCGCATCGCCAAACTTATTCCCAATGAACTCAAGGTCACCCTGGAGGACGCGGTCGGGAAGGTTCCGGAACTGCGGGCCATCGCGCAGGAGCAGGGGCCCTACCGCAAATTGTGGGATGTTTCCCGGGCCTTGGAAGGCCTGATCCGCCATGTGTCCACCCACGCGGCCGGCATCATCATCGGCAATGAACCGCTTCTCGAGAAGGTCCCCCTTTGCACCGGCGCGGGGGATGAGGTCCTCACCCAATATGACATGAACGCCCTGAAGGACGTGGGGCTTTTAAAATTGGATATCCTGGGGCTCCGGACCCTGTCGGTGATTGACGATACGGTCCACCTGATCAAGGCGAACCGTAATTTGGATTTAAAGCTTTATGAAATACCCCTGGATGACTCGATTACCTACAAATTGCTGAAGGAAGCCAAAACCACCGGTATTTTCCAATTGGAATCCCGGGGCATGAGGGACTATATCCGGAAGCTGGAACCGGAAAATATCGAGGACTTGATCGCCCTCCTAGCCCTCTATCGGCCGGGGCCCCTGGGTTCGGACATGGTGGACGATTTTATCCACCGAAAAAAAGGCCAAGTGAAGGTGGAATATCTTCACCCCCTTTTGGAGCCGATCTTAAAAACCACCTATGGGGTCATCCTTTACCAGGAGCAGGTCATGCGCATCGCCAAGGACCTGGCGGGCTTTACCTTGGGCCAGGCGGATTTGCTCCGGCGGGCCATGGGCAGCAAGAACCCCGAGAAGATGGAGCAGATGAGGGGTAAATTCCTCGCGGGGGCCAAGGAGCGGCATATCGCGCCGGAGGCTTCGGAAGCCATTTTCAACCAAATGGCCAAGTTCGCCGGATACGGATTCAACAAGTCCCACAGCGCGGCTTACGCCCTGGTGGCCTACCAAACCGCATTTTTAAAGGCCAGGTTCGCGCCGGAATTTATGGCGGCCCTCCTCACCAGCGAGGCTGGAAACCAGGATAAAATTTCCCAGTACATCTTTGAGTGCAAAAAAATGGGGATCAAGATCCTGCCGCCCGATGTCAACCTGAGCCGTGATGTATTTACCGCCACCCGGGAAGGTCAAATCCGCTTCTCCCTGTCGGCGATCAAGAATGTCGGAACCCCCGCCGTGGCGGCCATATTGGAAGCCAGGGCCAACGGCAAACCCTATGAGTCGCTCTTTGATTTTTGCCGCAGGGTGGATTTGAAGACCCTCACGCCCAAGATGGTGGAATGCCTCATTCTCGCCGGGGCTTTTGATTTTACGGGAGCCTCCCGGGCCTCGCTCAAGGCCACCGCGGAGAAGGCCTTCCGCCAGTCCCAGGTGGTCCAAGCCGATTCCCAAAGGGGACAAACCTCCATGTTCGAGATGATTTCAGCCGAGGCCAAGGATTCCCTGCAGGAAGCCTCGGAATTTTCCCCGGCCCAGATCTTGATGGGGGAAAAGGACGTGCTGGGTTTTTACCTGTCGGGCCATCCCCTCTCCGAGCATGAGTGGGAACTGGACCATTATGTCACCCCCCTCCATGAGCTGGAGGAACTGCCCGATGGGTTTGAGATCCGCGTGGCGGGCCTCATCCGGGGCTTGAGCACCAACACGGTGAAGAAAACCAAGGAACTCTACGGCCGCTTCGTGCTGGAGGATCTCCATTCCCACGCGGAGGTCATCGCCTGGCCCGAGGTTTACCGTAAGCACCAGGCGCTTTTCGGCAAGGATAAGCTGGTGGCCGTAAGGGGCCGCTTGGACAAGTCCGGGGACCGCATCCAAATCATCGCCAACGAGGCCATTGATATGAGTGAGATGGCGGTCAAGTGGGCCAAGGGAGTCCGCCTCACGATGAACGTGGTGGGCCTGGACGACAGCCTCCTGCCCAAGGTCAAGGCCGTTTGCGAGAGGTATCCCGGCAAGGCCAAGGTTTTTTTCAACATGCAGACCACCCACCACGGCTTGATGGTGGTGGAGGCGGGGCCCAGCTTGATGGTCAAGCCCGCCAGGGGCCTGCTCAAGGAAATTGTCGCCCTATTGGGCGAGGACAGCATTGAGATCGAGCTGTAATAAATTGTGGGGTTCAAACTTCGCGAACAAACACAATGGCCTAACGTTGTTGTCCAAGACGGGGCCCGTCGGGGACTATAAGCCAAAAGAACCTTTTCGCATTTTTTTGAAGAGAAGCACCAGCATGAGGATGGATCCACCTTCCGTAACGGCCCAAGGTGAGGCAAGCCAGATCAGGGTTGTGGAGAAAAAGGGATAGAAATAAACGATGGCGACCAAAGGCGTTATGGCGGCATTGGCCAGGAAAAAACCTCTCGCCCATTTTTGCAGTCCTTTCGGGGTGAAGACCCGCGCCCCCAAAAGGGTGGCCAAACCCATGAAGAGGTAACCGATGGCATCGGCATCCCAAAACATGGAATGGGGCGTCTGGTCAAGCAGTCGGATCGGTTCCAGGGTACCTTGGAACGAAGCCGGAATGACGGTGGCCAGTTGGACTACGTAGTTGAAGGTCCCAAAAACGACGTAAAGAGAGGAAAATACCACGGCCGCTTGGCTCCAAAATTTCCTTTCCTCGGGGACAAGGAAATGAAGCGCCAGCATGGCGATGAGAAACGGCGTGGGGATGACCAGCGAAAAACCATAAATGAAAACCCCGTCCCAAGGGGGGCGCAGGACCCCAACCATTTGGAGAATCTGGACCGTGTCATAACCGATTGATCCCGACAGGGCGGTCAAGGCTGCCCAAAATCCGACTTTGGCGATTTCCCGATTAGTTTGCCCCATGACGGACCCCTGATATTTGCGGCCGACTCCCATTTCCGCGCCTGATTTAAGTTTAAACCTTAAGACGCAGGTGGGTTTATGATGCAGGTCAATTTTGGCAAGAGCCAAAGCTGTCCACGATAGGGACCTTCATTGGACAGACCCTGCTTTTCCGTTGGCTTAATGAACTTCATTTGGGTAGGGTTGGATGGCTAAGTCTTGAAATCATCCATCACCGCAACCGAAAGGCTGGCGATGTCGCCGATTTTATCGCCTAGGTCCGAGGGCAGGATCCGGCAGGCGGTGCGGGAACGGGATAAGGCTTCTTTACGGATAATTTTGAGGGCCTCTGGGCGGAATAAATTTTCATTTCTGGAGTAAATCCCTCCGAGGATAATCCGTTCGGGATTAAGCAGGTCGATGAGGATGGAAAGACCCATTCCCAGATATTGTCCGCTCGTCTTTAGAATCTGCCGAGAGGTTTTATCCCCTCGTTTCACCGATTCGCACAGGTCCTTAGCCGTAAATGCCAACCCCTTAACTTGTGCCATCCTTGCCAAGCCGCCCCCGCTGCAAAAGCCCTCGAAAGAGCCTTTTTTGCCGTAACCTTGAGGCCCATGGGGTGCCAGCCGGATATGGCCAACTTCGCCCGCCATGTCATTGGCGCCCCGGTAAAGCCTGCCGTTTAAAATCAACCCAGCGCCAAGACCTGTCCCGAAGGTAAGAAAAACCATGTCCCGGCATCCTCGGCCTGCGCCGAATTTCCATTCCGCCACCGCGCTGGCATTGGCGTCGTTTTCGAGGCTGACCCGGCACCTCAGCTTCCTTTTGAGTAATCGAACGATCGGAACCTTGTCCCAACCTGGCAGGTTGGGCGGCGAGAGGATTAACCCCCTTTGACTGTCCAAGGGGCCGCCGCAGCTGATGCCGGCTTTTTGGATGGAACCGGGCTTGAGGCCGTTACGGCTTTTGATTTCGTCGATGGAGCTGAATAATTGGTTCAGGATTTTCTTCCAGCCCCGCTGAGGTTGGGTGGGGAAGGAGAGGCGGTCGTAAATCCTCATCCTCTCATCGCCTAAAACGACGGCGCACTTGGTTCCCCCGATGTCGATTCCCAGGATAAGTTTTTTTGCCGTCTGGCGTTTGGTTTCCATGAGGCCATATTACCATGGAAGGGATGGAGACCGGTTGAGGTGGATTTCGCGGTAAAAGTCCTTTATGACGGGGCGCATGAAAAGCGAAAAGGGAAAATGGTATAGTGCTGCGGCGAAGGCGGAACTAAATTTGAGTCAGGAACTCTTATGAGCTTTTTAAGCCAATTGGAAATGGGGCTGGGAACTTGGGCCTGGGGCAAGGGCCAGGTCTGGGGTTACGGTAAAAATTATACCGACAAGGATTTGCGGGAAACCTTCCTGGCCGCATTGGATTCCGGCATTCATTTGTTTGACACAGCGGAAGTCTACGGCGAAGGCCAATCGGAAAGCCTGCTGGGACAATTTATCAGGGAACGAAATCCAGGGAATATCCGGATTGCCACGAAATTCGCGCCCATGCCTTGGCGGTTCAGTACATCCCAGCTCTTGAAATCCCTCAAGGCCAGCCTGTCCCGTTTGGGCTTGAAGTCGGTGGACCTGTACCAAGTCCATTGGGCCAGTCCTCCCCGTACCGTGAAGGCCTGGATGGAGCCCATGGCTGAGGCGGTCAAGGAAGGGCTGGCGAAAGAAGCCGGAGTTTCCAATTTCACCAGGGGACAAATGCTGAAGGCCCAGGAGGCGCTGGCTTCCTACGGAGTGCCTTTGGCGTCCAACCAGATGCAATATAGCCTGGTCCGTCGCAAGAACGAGCTCAATGGCTTGTTGGAAGAATGCAAAAGAACCAATATCCGGTTTATCGCCTATAGCCCCTTGGGAATGGGCATGCTTTCGGGAAAATATTCCCCCCAACATCCTCCCTCGGGTCCAAGGCGCCTTTTTTATTTCGGCCAATTGGGACGGATTCAAACCCTGGTAGGGAAGCTCAAAGAATTAGGCGAGTCCCAAGGCGGAAAAACCGTGAACCAAGTGGCCTTGAATTGGCTTCTCTGCAAGGGAGCCTTGCCTATTCCTGGGTCCAACCACCCGGCTCAAATCCGGGAAAACGCCGGCGCGATGGGTTGGCGCCTGAGCCAGGCCCAAGTGGAGGAACTGGACCAGGCCAGCCGTTTTTTCGAAGGCTGAACAAAACCCGCCACCATCGGTTCCTTCGGAACCCCAGAGGGCCAGTAACGACAAGTCAAAGTTCGAACTATTTACAGTAAAGAATAAATTCTTACTGTGCCTCTGTGAGCCGCCGAAGGCGGCCTGTGGTGCAATTGGTTTTATCAGTTGCTTCCGGGTTTACCTCGCCTGGTTCCGGCAGGATTCCTTCCACAATTGGGACAAAACGGCCCAAAAACTTTTCCGATAGGCCAGGGAGTAGGCGCTGTTTTTGGGTAGTTTCCGCGTCAATCTTCGATGGGCCTCGCCCAGGGAATGGTAGGGAATGCCCGTGAATAAATGATGGGTGGCGTGGTACCGGAGGCCAACCGGGGCCCAAAGGGGCGTGAGGATGGGGTTGCCAGGGATGTTGGTGGAATCCAGGATTTGCTCCTCGAAGCTCATCACGTGGTCGGGGGGATTCCGGTCGCAATGGGCGACAAGGCTCCGGAAGCTATTGGCCACTAAAATGAAAACCGCTAAAAGATACCAAACGACCAACACCTTCCAGGGCAGGATTCCCGCCGCCATGCAGGTAGCCGCCGCGGTGAGGGTGGCGAAGGTCATGAACTCCTGGATCAAGGCCGTTCTTTTTTCTTTCGGGTTTGGTAAGGGCCGCCGGTAGGTTCCTCCCGCCGCCAGGTGGGAGGCGAATACCCAAAGGGGTTTTTGCAGGGGCGGGACGATAAAGGAAAGGGGCGCCAGAAGCAGGAACCTCAGCAGAAAGAGGGCCGGTGCCACCACCATGGTCAGGGGAAACAAGGGGATCCGGTAGGGTTTGGCCAAGGCGAAGGGGAAATACTCGGGATCCCTTTTGGTGCCGTAAAGCTGCTGTTTGTGGTGATCCGTGTGGACCCCGACATACATAAAAGAGGGGAGGGTCAGGGGAAAACCGCAAAGCAGGTTCCAAGCCCAGCGAAAAGCCTGGAATGTCCCTTTTTTCAGGTGGGACAACTCGTGGACGAAAAGAACCGCCCGGTAAAGGGAGAATCCCGCCACCAAGAAAGCCGCTGTTTGGGACAGGCTGAAGTTCGGCGCCCTGACCGCCAGGATGAAAAAGGTCCAGCCCAATAGGTCGCAACATAAAAAATCCGCCCAATAAATGAGCGGATCGGGGCGGAACAGGTCCCGCACGGCCCTCTTGGCCTCGGCCATGGGCATGGTGATGCTAGGGTCGCTTTCCACAAAACCTCCGAAAACACACCCTAACTAAAACTCTTTCTTCCCACTATGAGGCAGCTCATAAAAGTCCATGGAAAGGTCCAAGATGATCAAAACCGATCCTGAATCCTGTCCGCCCCCTTCTTCTTCCGGGGCGATGGGATTAATATGGTTTTATCCTTTTTTTGGATGTTTTCATGAAGCCACAGAAAAAAAAGACCTTCGTGGTTGTTTCCCTGATGGTCGCCGGAGTCATGGTCCTGGCCCTGGCCGCCGCCCTTTTAAGCAACTTCTCCAAACTCCTGGAAGTGCTCCGTGGCTTGGAAAAGGGATTTTTAATGTTGGCCCTGCTGACCACCGGCGCCGCCTACCTATCCTCGGCCCTGTCCTTTCGGACGCTTTTCAAGATGGCGCTCCATCCCGTGCCCTTTCCCAAGTTTTTTTCCATCATGTTCATCTCGGACACGGTCAATTTCATCGTTTCCTCCGCCGGCATGTCCAGCATCGCGATCCGCGCCTTTCTCCTTAAACAGCAAAAGGTTCCCTATGCCCTTTCCATACCCCTGTCCTTGGCCCAGAACATGGTTTTCAACCTGGTGTTGTCCTGTTTCAGCTTAGGGGGGCTGGTTTATCTTCAGGGACACCCCGAATTTAAGGGCGGACTGAAACAAACGGCGCTTTTATTTTTTATGGCCGGACTTTTACTGGTCGTGGCCTGCATGATGATGTTTTTTTTCAACCGGGCATTCCGCCGCCGCTTGTTTGGCCTATTCCTGGCCTTGGGGGATGGGCTGAATCACGTTGTTTTGGCGGGAAGATTCAATCATCCCCATTGGGAGGGGATCCAAGACCAGGTGGAATCCACCCTCGAGCTGCTACGCGGGGGATGGGCCAGGCTCCTCCTGGTATTCGCCTGGGTTTCCATCGACTGGGGTTGTATGGCCCTCACCCTTTATTTTTGCTTTCAAGCGGTCGGGGTGGACCTTTCCCTGGGGCTTTTATTGGTGGGCTTTACGGTGATGTTCCTGTCCTCCAACGTCAATCCGGTCCCAGCCGGGCTGGGGATCAGCGAATCCCTGTTGGCCCTTACCTTCAAACTTCTGGGGGTGGATTTTGAAAGGACCCTCGTGGCGGCGCTCATCTACCGTTTTGTCTACTATTTAATACCCCTGGGTATTTCCACCGCCCTTTATGTGGACTCGATCCGGTCGTTCCTGAAGTCCCAAGCGGACGAAAAGTAAAACACCATTTCATCACAGGTTCCTTCGGAACCACAGAGACACAGTTAAGACAAATCAAAGATCAAAATATTATTTATAAAATGATTTCCAACCGTGCCTCTGTGAGCCTCTGAAAGAGGCCTGTGGTGAAATGGTGTTTTTGGGGGATTTTTCGGTTCCGGCATGATTTCATCTTGGGGTTTACCCCAGAGGACAATCCGGTCTAGTTTTTGGCTTGTTCCAGGAACTGGTCCAGGTTTTGGATCGATGGGTTTTTCTCGGGAGTCACCCCGATTTTTCGCACCGCCTCAAAATCCGCCAAGGCCTTTTCCTTCTCCTTTTCCGATAAATACAAGATTCCCCGGCAATAGAGGGCTTCGGGGTTGGAGGGATTGCCCTCCACCGCCTGGGCGATCCGCTTGAAAGCGGTTGGTTTATCCCCGCCCCGGTAAGCCTCGAAGGCCATTTGGGAAAGGACCTTGGAGGTGAAGGCGGGGCTTAATCCAAAGGCCGAGGCGATTTGGTCCCGGGATTCCCTTTCCTTCCCGATTTTTTCCAGGGCGATGGCGTCGTTAAGGATGAAGTAGGGGCTGGCAGGCGCCCAATGGACCGCCATCCGGTAGGATTGCTCGGCGAGAGTGAGGGCTGTTGGATCCCGCTCGCCTAGGGCGCTGTAAACCCGTCCCGCGTCATTGTAATAGTAGGCGTTGGCGGGACTCATCTCCTCCGCCTGTTGGTAGCAGGAGAGGGCCTCCCCCAGCCAATCCTTCGAATGTTCCTTGTCCAAGGGGGCCTTTTGTTCATAAGCCAAACCCAGGTAGAGCCGGTATTTCACGTCGAAGGGAAACAGGGAAACGGATTGCTGAAGCTCATGGATTCCATAGTCGGAATAAAAAGCCAGGTCCGAAGGGGTCTTGTCCGGACCTGGTTTTTTTAAAAATTCAGAAACCGCGGCTCCCCTTCCAAAAGCGATGTCGGCGGCAAGCCGCGGGAGTGGAAAGCAAAGCAGGGGGAGGAGGGTCGTGAGGAGGGCTGTTTTGCGGAGGAAGGAATAGCGGCCCGGTTCCAGGGCCGCCTTTGGTTTCGCCTGGGATTTCCTTGAAAAATTTTGAACCGCCGCCAACATTAAAAACCAAAGGAAGTTGATCGCGGCGACGCCAAAACTGAATAAATTCTGGACCTGATAGGCGACGGCCGCGCCCAATATCCCGGCCAAAAAATTCCGCCGGCTGGAATCCGCCTGGCGGTAGCATTTCCACCAGAGAAATCCAAAGGCGGCCAGGACGCCGAGGTAGGCGGCCAGTCCCAGAAGGCCCGTCGTGGCGGCGGTTTGCAGCAGTTCATTGTGGGCGGTTCGCGAGCTCGTGAACATCCCGTCAATCAGGTTGAATTCAATGCCGCTGTAAAAAGGGAAAGCGGTTTTGAAGTTATCCACCCCAACCCCGAACAGGGGATGGGCCCTCACCATTTCCAGGGCTGGCCGCCAAATGTGGAGCCGGGAGGTTTCCAGGCTTTGGCCCGCGTGAAGGACTGAGGTAGCCAAACGGTTGAAAAAGGAATGGCCGAAAAAAAGCGCCGCCACGAATGAAGCGGCCAGAAGCCCGAAATGGCTTTTGGCGGCGTTCAAAATATGATTAACGACGGAGGGAACGGGGCCTTTTTTTTGAGCTTGAAGGAAGAACCAAACCCCGAGTCCGGCCACCGCCCCCAAAAACCCCCCCCGGCTGGCCGTGCTGAAAAGGCCGAAACCCAGGAGGAGCAGCCCCATCCCCGTTGAAACCCAAATTCTCAAAAGAACGAATCTCAATCCCGCGAGGGACAGCAGCGTAAGTCCGAGGGTTCGGAGAAGAAAGCCGGTTATTTCCGGCTGGCTGGAGGGGATAAGCGAAAGACCCTTCGTGGTACCGAGCAGGGAACAAACGAAACCGGAAAGGGCCAGGGCCCCCCAAAAGGAGCCGTTGGTTGGGGCGGCTGGCCTGTCGCCGGCGGAGGCCGGCAGGGAGATGGTTAAAAAAAGCGGGAGGGACATGGCCAGGTAGGCCGATAAAAAATTGGGGTTGCCGAGGGAGGCGAATTCCCTGGTGGCGTTGACGGATTCAGGATTCCACCGGATGAAATCCAAGCCGAAATGCTGTCCCACGGCGTAAAGGGACGAAAGAAGGGCCGCCAAGGAGTTGAGTTGGAACAGACGGGCTAGTTTGGACTCGGTGAGACGGCGGTTCAGGATCCAAAACCAAAGGAGATAGACCCCCAGGGTGGAACAGCCGGAGAAATTCTCGTATTCGCCCCAGAGGCTGTTTCGCCAGCTTAAACTGACGGAGGGAAGGGTGGAAAGGACTTGGGCGGCCAGGAGAAAAAAAAGGGAATAGGACAAGGGTGTTGCCTGAAACTTGTTGTTTTCGGACCAGGAGAGGGCGATGAAAGGAATGGCGAGGATGGTTAATAGGGTTAATTTTGGCAGTTCGAATTGGTCGTGGCTTTGGATGAAAAACAAAAGCGGCGTAAAAAAAACGCAAAAAGCCGTTAAAAGATCCAAAAATTTGCGAGTTGTCCGCGGATCGAGCAAAATCAAATTCCCCTTTTTTTAAATCCGAAAATTATTTTTTTCATGATTTCATCCAAGTAAAATTTTTTCGAGACCGGACACCCGAAAAAATCGCAAGGCGCCTAAAACCGTTTTTCTTCTTGACAGTATAAGGGTTATATTTATACTTATAAAATTCGTAACCAATATTTTTGAGTCGGCTTTCGAGCATCCCGGGAAAAGCAGTTACCTCTCTTCGCCAAAATCACTCCAACGGAGCCACTTTTAAAATGGACATCATTAACCCGCACTGGCACATCGAATTTTACGCCCCCGACGAAGCCCATATGAGGGGAATTTCCAAAATTTACGCCTCCGAACAAACAAAATATCAAAAAGTCGAAGTCATTCAATCCAGCCACTATGGAAAATGCCTGATCTTGGACGGCCACATGCAGTCCGCCCAGGGGGACGAGTTTATTTACCATGAGAATTTGGTTCATCCCGCCATGGTGACCTGTCCCAACCCCAAAAAAGTGGTCATTATTGGCGGCGGTGAGGGAGCCACCCTTTATGAAGTGCTCCGCCATAAAACGGTGGAAAAGGCCTGGATGATTGATATCGACCAAAGGGTGGTTGAATTATGCGATAAATACATGCCCGAATGGCACAGGGGGGCCTTTAAGGACAAGCGGACGACCCTGCTGTTCCAGGATGGCCGCAAGTTTCTGGAGAAGAGCAAGGAAAAGTTTGATGTGATCATCATTGATATTCCCGAACCAGTTGAGGAAGGACCGGCTTATCTTTTATACACCGAGGAATTTTACCGGATGGTTTCCTCCAAACTTTCTGAAAACGGCATGGTGGCCCTGCAATCGGGTTGTTCGGCGGAAAAGGAATTGCGCTGCTTGGCGGCGGTCCACAATACCTTGAAGAAGGTTTTCCCCATGGTTTATTCCTGGCCGGCCAATGTTCCTTCCTTTGACATCCCCTGGAGCTTCACCATGGCCTCCAAGACGATCGATCCCAAGGCCTTGAAACGGGACAAGGTGGACAAGGTTTTAAAAGAGAGGAAAGTCGGTAAATTGAAATATTACGACGGGGAAACCCATGAGGGAATCTTTTTTATCCCCAAATATATCCGGGACGGCTTCGCCAACGTCAAGGAAATCATCCGGGACAATAAGCCTTTGACTTACCGCTTCATGGGCGAGGAGAAAAACTCAAAATAAATGTCCCTCTACGACGGCCAAGATAAAACCCCCCTATTCGACGCCATTGTCCGCTACGCCAACGAAAACAAGATATCCTTCCACACGCCGGGCCATAAGCACGGCAAGGGCGTCCCTAAAATATTCCGCCAATATGTCGGGGACAAAGTTTTTCGCCTCGACCTTTCGGTCATGAGCGAGATTGATTCTCTCCACGAACCCAGCACCGTCATCAAGGAAGCCCAAGTCCTGGCCGCGAAGGCCTATGCCGCCGATTATTCCTTCTTTCTGGTCAACGGCACCACCGGCGGAAACCAGGCCATGATTCTTTCCGTTTGCGACCCTGGCGACAAGATCATCATTCCCCGCAACGCCCACAAGTCCGTGATCTCGGCCGTGATTTTGGCCGGAGCCGAGCCGGTCTACATCATGCCGAAGATCGACGAGACCTCGGACTTGATCCTTAACCTCACGGTGGAACAAGTGGAGGAAGCCCTCCGGCAAAATCCGGACGCCAAGGCGGTCCTCGTCACCAACCCGACCTACTTCGGGCTTTCCGCCGATTTGGAAGCCATCGCCGAAGTCGTGCATCAGTTTGACAAGATACTCCTGGTGGATGAGGCCCACGGAGGGCACCTGCACTTTCACCCAGCTTTCCCTAAATCCGCCATCGATTCAGGGGCCGACATGTGCGTCCAGTCCACCCACAAGCATTTAGCGGCCTTGAGCCAGGGCTCCATGCTTCACGTCAAGGGCGTCCGGGTGGATATCCTGAGGCTGAAGACGACCCTCCAGATGCTTCAAACGACCAGTCCTTCCTACATCATCCTGGGGTCGCTTGATCTTTCCCGGTATCAGATGGTCCACGAGGGCGAGAAACTGATGGAAGAAGTCATCCGGTTGAGCGAGGACACAAGGCACGAGATCAACCAGATCCCGGGGCTTTCCTGCTTGACCCGGGAGCAGGTGCGGAAAATTCCCGGCCTGGACTTGGACGTGACGAAATTGACGGTATCCACCAAGGGACTGCCTTGCACGGGCTATGACATGGCGAAAATACTCAATTCCGAGTATGGCATCCAAACGGAAATGTCGGACCACCAAAACATCCTTCTGTTTATCTCCCTGGGGAATACCCCGAAAGACATGAAAAAATTCACCTCGGCGATGAAAAAAATCGTGGTGGATTACCGGGACATGTTCATGAACCAGAAAAAGCGTAAAAGGGTTGTTTTCCCCGCCCTGATGCCCCATAAGGAAGTAAATCCCAGGGAAGCCCTGACAAAATTGACCCGGAAGATCCCTTTCAAGCGTTCGGTGGGGAAGATCTGCGCTGAAATCATCTGCCCCTATCCTCCCGGGATCCCGGTGCTTTGTCCCGGGGAAGTGATCACCCAGGAAATTTATTCCTACCTCATGAATGTCTTGGATTCGGGGGCCCGCATCAACGGCCAATCGGACGGACATTTACAAACCATCAAGGTCCTGGAAGACTCGCCCTCCCAAGCCGCCGGCCAAAAGAAGCTGTTCGCCATAGGATAAAAGCCGCCCTCCGGAATGCAAACACAACCTTGCTCCAACGATGGCACGGCCTATCCCCGTGCTTGATGGAGAAATTTTGGGTTTGCGGAGGGCGTTTTTTAGGGGTTCTTAGCGTAGGTCAGCAGGTATTTCATGATGTTGTCCCTCGTCCCATCGTCAATCTTGGCCTTCAATTGCATCTTGGCCATGGTTCTTTCCCATTGAAGGCGGTCCAGCTGCGACGGGGCATGGAGGGCGTGGCAGCCGGCGCAATTCCTCATGTAAAGGGACCGGCCTTGCCGCAAATCCGGCAATTGGAGGCCGGGGTAGGTGGGATTGGATCGGACCAAATCCTCCACCCTGGGCTCGGGCAATAGGCCGGCGCAGGCCCAGGGCAAAGCCAAAAGAACCAGCGGTAAAATAAACCTGGCTAATTTCTGCATGGTTGTCCTTTTAAGACCGCGGTTAAATCCCGTTCAAAAATACCCATATTCATTCTAAAGAACAACTATTAATCGAAAATGCCACCCGGGAGGGAGGGGCTAATCGCAGGATTTAAAGTTCCCAGGAGTTGGCCAAACGAACCTGCCACCTTTGGCTGTTGACCAGGTCCAGGGTTCCACCCATCAGGTTTGCGACCTGGGGGAGGATGGTCAAGGTCGTCCACCAGTTGTTGCCGGTGTAGGACAGGACCGGGCCCAATGAGACGATGGATTCAACGGCGGTTTGGGGAGTCCCGGCGTATTCGTTGTCGTTTTGGGCCTCGAGTCCCAGGAAGAAACGGTCCGGGACCAGGAAAATCCCGAATCCCGCCGAGGGGATGAAACTCAAGGAGGTGCTGTTGTCGATCCAGTTAAAATGCGGTTCGAGGGTAACGTTGGCGGTCCAAAGAAAGGGCCCGGACACCTTATCCAGGATGACCTTGGTTTCCACATCCAGTTCGTCCGGCTCGAATTCGGTTTCCAGGTACAGCCCCAGGCCGACCGGGTCCGCCAAATTGTCCATGAGCTTGACCTTCCATTCGGTCGCGACCCCGTCGAACAGGAGGGAGTTGGTGATCGAGCCGGTTCCATCGCCGGCCATTTCCTGGTCAAAATTCAGGTATAGGGAGGTTTGGATCCCGTCCCCCAAGCCCATCTCGAACTCCAGGTTTTCTCTGAGGCCGGAGAAAAAAGTGTCCCGTCCAAAACGGTAGGTCGTGTAACTCTCGATTTCCCGGCCCCCGTCGTTCAGGACGGGGGATTCGTAATTGAACGAAAAGTGCCTGTCGCTGGCCTTCGCGGCCGGCGCGAGCAGGGCGGCCAACAGAAAAGCTACGGCGGTTTTTTTCATGAAAGGCTCCTTTGGGTTGTTGAGACTTGATCTCAATTGATAATGATTATCAATATCAGATTCGGGGAGAGCCGTCAAGGGTATTCAAGGGAAAAAACGGCAAGCGGGAATTTAGGCCAGGGCCTTTTGGATTTCCTGGTAGCTGCGGACGCAATTACGGCCGTGGGCCTTGGCCTCATACATGGCCTTGTCAGCCCGGTCGATCAAGGTGATGCCGCCGATTCCCGCGCCCTCGGTGGATTCGTAGGTGTCCACCCCGATGCTGACGGAAACCTGCAAGGTCCGCCCCCGGACCATGATCTGGTAGCCGCCCAAGGTTTCCTGGATTCGGCGGGCTAAAATCATGGCGCCTTCGGTGGCGGTGGCGGGAAGAATCGCGACAAATTCATCCCCCGCGTAACGGGCCACGAGGTCGGTGGTCCGGAAGAGGGTTTGAAGCTTTTGGGCGATTTGCTTCAGGAATTGGTCTCCCACCGAATGGCCGAAACTGTCGTTGATCTCCTTGAAATGGTCCAGGTCGATAAAAATCAAGGACAGGGACTGGCGGTATCTTTTCGCGCGGTTCAATTCGTAATCCAATATCTGGTGGAAATAACGGCGGTTGTACAGCCCGGTGAGGGTGTCCTTGAGGGCCATTTCCTCGACCTTGGCGAAAAGTTTCGCGTTCTCGATCGTCAAGGCCGCTTGGCGGGAGAAGATGATCAAAATTTCCTGATGCAGCAGGGCCTCGGTTTTTTCGTAAACCATTAGCCCCACTAAGTTGTCCCGGATTTCCAAGGCCAGCATTTCGGCCCCCTTGAAATCCAATTCCTTTTCAAAAAGGCTGGTGAGACGTTCCAAGGCCTGGTTGGAGGGGTTTTGAGGGACCGGGGATTGGCAGGTTTTAAGAAGGTCCGTTTCCTCCTCCAGGGTCAAAAGGACGTTCATCTCGCCGATCTTTTTGTCGCTGACACCGATGCCGACACAGCTGTTCAAGCTGAAGGAGGCTTCGTCCTTGATGAAAAGGACGGCCTTGGAAATGCCGGTCCCGCTTTTCAAACCGCGCAGGATCGACTTGAGGAGGGCGGATAGGGGTTTTGAAAATTGCAGCTCCGCGCTCGCGTGATACAATGACATCAAGCCTTGGTTGAGGGTCGCCATTTGGGTGTTCAACACATCGTTGGGGATTTTGGGCGAGGGATCAGGCTTGGAAATGGATCGGAGTTTTTTGGAGGTCAATTGTCTTTCCCGTTATTTCAAAACAGGATTTAGTGTTGTCAAGGTGTTGTCGGTGGGTATTATGGGTCAAGGACATAGGCCCGTATAGTCAAAAAACAAGCGTTTTGAGGAAAATGTTTACCTGGAAAAGCGCTTTAGTGTCACGAGGCTTTCCGGAAAAAATGCCCGATAAAAATTCAGACCGGTTCTATGAGGGGATTTAAGCCGATTCCACCGGGACAAGAAAAAGGCATTCAGGCATTTCGACGCCGCGTCAAGGGGAGGGGCAGCCCCGGCGGATAAAAGAATTGGTGCAGGTGGAATCCCGCTGAGGGGAAGGTCCCCTGTCAGCCACGACCGAAAGGAAAATCATTTGAAAAAGAAAACCATCCTTATTACCGGCGGCGCAGGCTATATCGGAAGTCACGCGGTCAGGGAAGCGGTCCGATTTGGATTCGAGCCGGTTTCTTACGATAACCTGTCCATGGGCCATTCCTGGGCGGTGAAAACCGGGCATTTGGTCAAGGGGGAATTGTCCGACCGGTCCAAACTTCTCAAGACTTTCAAGAAATTCAAGCCGGCCGCCGTGATGCATTTTGCCTCCCATACCTATGTGGGCGAATCGGTGACCGATCCCCAAAAATACTACCGGGATAATTTAACCAACGCCATGAACCTCTTTTCCGTCATGCTGGAACGAAAGGTAATGTATTTCATTCTCTCCTCCACCTGCGCTACTTATGGGGATCCGGTCCAGGTGCCCATGCCCGAAACCCATCCCCAGAATCCAGTGAACCCTTACGGCGACTCCAAGTTGATGCTGGAAAAAATCCTGAATTGGTACGATAGGGCCTATGGTTTGAAATCCACTTTTTTGAGGTACTTCAACGCCGCCGGTGCCGACGCCTCAGGCGGGATCGGGGAGGTCCATAGCCCGGAAACCCACTTGATCCCTCTGGTCCTGGACGCCGCGATGGGGCGCAGGAAAAACATCACCGTTTTCGGGGAGGATTATCCCACTCCTGACGGAACCTGTGTACGCGACTATATCCATGTCACGGACCTGGCCTCGGCCCATTTCCTGGCGCTTCAAAAAATGATGGAGACGGGAAAAAGCAATTTCTTCAATTTGGGCACAGGCAGGGGTTATTCGGTAAAGGAGATGATCGCCGCCGCCGAAAAGGTGACAGGTCAAAAAATTCCAGTGGCGGCGGGGACCCGCCGGGAAGGCGATCCGCCGGAGTTGGTGGCACAGGCCGACAAGGCCAACCGGGTGTTGGGGTGGAAACCGGAACATTCCAGTTTGGAGAATATCCTGGAAACCTCCTGGAAATGGCATCAGGCCTATTTCGGCAAAAAGAGGAAAAAATAAACCCAAATTAGCCACGAAGCCGCTGAGCCGCGAAGAAAACAAGAAGCCTATATTATTTTAAAATGATCAACTTTGTCTTGGCGTTTCTTCGGGTCGCCGTGGCTTCGTGTCGGATGTTTTTGTTCGATCTTATTTAAAAACTTTTTCCCGGTAGAACTTCAGCTCCTCGATGGTCTCCAAAATATCGTCCAGAGCCTTGTGCTTTTGTTTCTTGTTCGGCGCCTGGAAACCGGGACCGTACCACCGCTTCACCAATTCCTTGATGGTCGAGACATCCACCAAGCGGTAATGCAGATATTCCTCCAGTTTGGGCATATATTCCAAAAGGAAGCGCCGGTCCTGGTAAATGGTGTTCCCGCAGAGGGGACTGCTCTTGGGTTTGCAGTGGGCTGCGATGAAATCCAGGGTTTGTTTCTCCGCCTCGGCCAAGGTGGTCTTGGAGTCCTTCACGGCCTGGGTCAAGCCCGAATCCCCATGATGTTTCTTGTTCCAATCGTCCATGCCCTCCAGCACCGAATCGGGCTGGTGCACCACCAAAACGGGCCCCTGTTCCACCAGGTTGAGGTCCTTGTCGGTGATGAGGGAAGCGATCTCCAGTACCACGCAGGTCTTGGGGTCCAGGCCCGACATTTCCATATCCATCCAAACCAAGTTCGTATCCGATTGAGGGGGCATGCCATTCCTTTGAGGGGGATTCACTGGTGGCCCATTTTAGGGGGGAAACCCAAAAAAAAAAGCCCCTTCCCGAAAGGAAAGGGGCCCTATTTCAACGCCGGCTTATTATCTCGCTTTTGGAAACAAGGAATAGGTGCATTTGAGCGTGGCTTTATCCAGCACCAACCCGGTCCCCGTTAAGGCGGTCAAGACGTCCCTGCAAGTGAAGTTGCCCTCAACCGGGCACCGCTTCTCTTTCAGGGCATAGAGGGTGAAGACGTAGGTGTGTATTTTCTCGTCGTTCCAGGGCGGGGCCGGCCCGTCGTATCCCGAATAGGTCCCCTCCATGTTCGGGTTCCCCTTGTACCATTCGGTGAAATCGTTGACGGCCTGCCTTGTGCCGCGGGCGCCGGCCGGGCCCGGTTTGCCCCGGACCGTGACTTCCTTGCTGAACTCGCCTGGCTGGATGAAGGTCTTGGTTTCCAGATCCACCGCCGCCCAATGGTAGAACTCGGTGCGGGGATAGTCATAAGGGACCATCTTTCCCGCCTTGTTCACGAAATCCCGGCTGGTTGGGGCGTCGATGTCGTGCATG
>Ga0265319_1000174_pt1 | contig 48778 bp, 50 predicted proteins | sample 4824metaG_FD_192443 | JGI IMG/M metagenome (GOLD analysis project Ga0265319, IMG submission 192443) | Rhizosphere microbial communities from Carex aquatilis grown in University of Washington, Seatle, WA, United States - 4-8-24 metaG | ecosystem: Host-associated > Plants > Roots > Rhizosphere >...
GTCGGTGGAAATCAACGACAACCAGCCGCGGGAGAACTTCAAAAAGTTTTTGGCTGGTTATAACATCGACTATCCGGTCGGGCTCGCGAGCCTGGAAACCCTCCAAAATTACGGGGTCAATCCCATCCCCGCCACTTTTTTCATCGATAAGAAGGGAAGGGTGGCCCTTTCGTTTGTCGGGGCGCGCCCGGAGGAACAGTTCACCGCGGCGGTTGAAAAGCTATTGGCGGAGTAAAAAGCCGGGCGGGGTTCTTTCTTTCCAGGGGAAAGGCCGGTTGGTTGGCTTGAGCCTGGAAAAGGAGTATACTCTTTTAAACAAGTGATCGGGGGGTGCCATGGGCTTATCTCAGGACTCCGATGTCCGCGAAAGTTTTTTGGAACTTTATCGGGAACTTTTTTCCCATGTTTCGTACCTGGAAGTCTTAATCGAACGGCTGGTGCATGGACAGCACGTGGATCGGGCGATGCTGGAAAACCACCTTGCCCAGATGATCGCCTCCATTTCGCTCAACCAAAAGAAATACTCGCGCCCCAAAGTGGTGAAGCGGGTGCGCCGGGACCATCCGGATTATTTCAGGAACGAAATGCTCAGGGTTTCCAAGGTCATCAAGGGGCAATTGTCGGTGCTTCTCAAAACCTCTTTTTTGGTCGATAGCCGGGAAGTCGAGGAGGATTACCTTCAAACCCTCAGCGACGCCACGGATAACATCGCGGGGGCGTTTCAACACGTCGTCCGCTCCAACGTCTTGATGCCGGTCATGCTGAACTGATTCCAGGCTCCCATGAATCCCATGAAACGCCACTGAGAAGGATTTTTTATTTATGAGGAACTCGATTAAGGAAAAAAGCAGGGAGTACGAGGTTTTCAGCAGGTACCTCAAGGAAAAGGACCTGAAGCTGACGGCCCAGCGGGAATTGATTTTGGAGGTTTTCCTGGCCCACCGGGGCCACGTCTCGGCCGAGGAGCTTTACCAAAAGGCCAAGGAAAAGCAGACCAACGTGGGGTTCGCGACGGTTTACCGGACCTTGAAGCACATGACCCAATGCGGCTTGGCCCGGGAGCTGGATTTCGGGGATGGGCGGATTCAATACGAGCCGGAGTTGGATCGAAAGCACCACGATCACATGATTTGCACGAACTGCGGGATTTATATCGAGTTTTTGAACCCGCAGATCGAGGAGCTGCAGGAACAGGTCAGCCGGAAGCATGGATTTAAGATCACGAGCCACCGGATGCAGCTTTACGGCCTGTGCCAGAAGTGCCAGAAGAACGGCAAGTAATTCGCCGATGAGGAGAAACGCATGAGTGATTTTTTGGTTTCCCGGGCTACCAAGGAAAAATTGGAGGAAGAGCTCAAGCAGTTGAAGATCGTGAAACGCCCCCTCATCGCCAAGGCGCTGGAAGAGGCGCGGGCCCACGGCGACCTGAAGGAAAACGCCGAGTATGACGCGGCGAAGCAGGAGCAGGGGCTCTTGGAGTCGAGGATCCGCGAGATCGGCGACAAGCTGGCCCGGGTCCGCATCCTGGAGGACGAGAATATCACCGGGGAGCACGTGTCGATCGGCTGCATGGTGACGGTCAAGGACTTGAAGACCAAGCAGGAGGAGAAATACCGGATCGTGGGCGAGGAGGAAGCGGATTTCGCCCAAAACAAAATATCCCTGAGGACGCCCATCGCCAAGGGAATGATCGGGAAGAAAGTGGGCGAGAAGGTGGACATCACCGTTCCCGCGGGATTGCTCCAATACCAAATCTTGAAGATCGAAGTGGCGGCGGATTAAACCGAAAATATACGGCCGATTGAACCACGAAGACACGAAGGGCGCGAAGAAGGATAAAAATAAATAGGGGGCAAGTTGCCCGTTGATATTGTAAGTGTCGTTTGGGTCTTCGTTTTTATTTTTTGTTTATATATTTTTTTTGCAGCGGGCTTCAAAAAAATACCAAAATGGGCATGGGTCCTCTTCACGGGAATTGTTGTTTTTATATTAATGAAGCGTTTTTTACCTTTTTAAAAGATACAGTTCTGTAATAAATAGGTTTTTCTTTTCTTGGTGCCCTTCGTGTCTTCGTGGTAACTCGAGAGTTATACTTGGCGTTTGACGGCAGTCTTGACAGGGAAAAGGACTCTTAGTACTATCGTTTGACAATTTAACGCTCTTATCCAGAGTGGCGGAGGGACAGGCCCTATGAAGCCACGGCAACCGGACCCGAAAGGGTTGTCAGGTGCCAATTCCTACCTTGGTTTTAACCATGAACCGGGGTGAGATGAGAGATGGAAAACCCAGATACTTAAAGGCTTCCATCTCAGGATGGAAGCCTTTTTTTTTACCCTCTTTTACCTTGGGGGATATCGGACAAAGTCCGATCAAAGGTATGAGGGTGACGCAGTTCTCATTTTTGGGGCGATAGCCCCATTTCCAATTGTGGAACTGTGTAGGCCCATCGAGAGCAAGCCAGGAGACCAGGATGAGCTACGTCAAAGCCTTGAAGTGCCGTGAGTGCGGCCAGGAATACGAAAAAACCGCGAAATATGTCTGTGAGTTTTGTTTCGGCCCCCTGGAAGCGGCCTACGACTACGACAAGATCAAAAAGGACATTTCGCGGGAAAAAATCGCGTCCCGTCCCTTGAACATCTGGCGTTACAGGGAATTGCTTCCCGTTGAAGGAACGGTTTACAACACGCTGGAGGAGGGCTATACCCCCTTGATCCGGGCGGACCGTCTTGGAAAGGAACTGGGACTCTCCAACCTTTACCTCAAGAACGACTGCGCCAATCCCACCCATTCCTTCAAGGACCGGGTGGTAGCGGTGGCATCGACAAGGGCCTTGGAACTGGGTTTTGACACCTTGGCATGCGCTTCCACGGGGAACCTGGCCAACGCGGTGGCGGCCTACGGTGCCAGGGGCGGACTCAAGCGCTATGTGTTCATCCCCTCCAACCTGGAAAAGGGGAAAGTCATCGGGGCGCTCATCTATGATCCGAACCTGATCGGAGTGAACGGCAATTACGACGACGTCAACCGGCTTTGCAGCGAGATCGCGGGTAAATACAAATGGGCTTTCGTCAATATCAACATGAGGCCCTATTACGCCGAGGGGTCGAAGACCTTGGCCTTTGAAACGGCGGAACAGCTGGGTTGGAAAGCCCCGGACCAGGTGGTGGTGCCGGTCGCATCCGGTTCGCTTTTGACCAAAATTTGGAAGGGAACGCAGGAATTCATCAAGGTGGGATTGATTCCCGACAAGAAAATGAGGGTTTTCGCGGCCCAGGCCTCCGGCTGCTCGCCCGTGACGACCGCCTACAAGGCCAAGACCGATACCTTCCGGCCTGTGAAACCCAATACCATCGCCAAGTCCCTGGCCATCGGCAATCCGGCTGATGGTTTTTACGCCTTGAAGACCATCGCCGAATCGAACGGCGGCGCGGAGATGGCAACGGACGAGGAAATCGTGGAGGGCATCAAACTGCTGGCCAGGACCGAGGGAATATTCGCCGAGACGGCGGGGGGCGTGACGGTGGCCTGCCTGAAGAAGCTGGCCGAGTCCAAAATACTCGATCCCGACGCGGTCACGGTGGCCTACATCACCGGAACCGGCCTCAAGACCCAGGAAGCGGTGGCGGACCATTTGAAGAGCGTCACGGTGATCCAGCCCAACATGGAAGCCTTTGAGGCCGCCCACTTGGTTCCGGCTTGAATCGAGATGGTTTGGAATATCCGGCCGGCATGATTTCCCCAATAATGTTGGCCAGGGAGTGAACCCCATGCCGTCTTATTATTCAATTTTCCCGAGGGGCGTGTTTTTTTTCATCATGCTATGGGCCGGCTGGGCGGGACCTGGGTCCCTGCTGGCGGAAACCAGCGTGGACTGGGATTCCATGAGGGCGGCCTACGCCCGCTACTCGAAGGACCCTTCCGAGGAAAACGCCATGAAAGCCGCCTCCTACCTTCCAAAGGACCTGGGCTACGCCGCCCCCCCCTCCTCGCGGCGGAACCATTTGGAGACGGAGAAATACATCCTGAAAAACCTGGGATCCCTGGAAAGCCAGATTTTCCGGGGGAAGGTCAACTCCACCAACCTGGCCTTCCGTTTTTACACGGTCGCCGACGGGGAATTGGCCGAGAGCCTCGACATCCTCCTGGGGAAGCTGATCTGCCGAAATCCCAGGCTTTTTTTAAGGACCCTGAAGGCGAACCGCCGATTGGTCCCGCGCTTGGACGCCTTGCTGATGAATTACGGCTCCGACTACACCGATAAGGATGAGGCCCAAGCCTCTGAATTCAGGCGCCGTTTGAGGTGCCTCCGGAAGGTACGGGACAGGGAACTTCAGGAAATCAGGGACGAATGCGTGGAGTTTATGGAGATGAATCCGCAATAGGGTAGAATGATGGGTTTGCGATTATCTTTCCCCTTTTTCAAAGGGGGGCAAGTCAAAATGGCGAAAGGGCAATGAATGAAAAAAGTACTATTCCTTCTGATCTTGCTGGCCCATCCCCTGGCGGCTTCGGCCACTTCGCCGGAGGATTATTACAACGCCGGCATGGATCTAATGAAGCAGAAGGACTATGAAAAAGCCGTCCAGTATTTCCGCGCGGCGGTGGACCAAAGGCCCGATTACTGGCAGGCCTACCAATTCCTGGGAGAAGCCTATTATCAATCCGCCAACCGCACTGAGGCGGTGGTGGCGATGAGGGAGAGCCTGAGGCTGCATCCCCAAAATCCTGACTTGAAGAAGTTCATGGAGAGAATTAAGCGAGACAGCCCTTGGGCCTCGAACGGGTCTTGGCGGGATTTTTTGTCAATAATCGCCATCGTCCTCTCGGCTTTGACTTTTGCCTGGACGATTTATGGACCACGCCGCGACAGGCCCGAACGGAAGCCCTGAAGGTCCTTGTAAAGGACAGGAACTGAATTTTTTCCAAGAATCGCCCATTTTCCCCTAGAAAAAACAAGCCTTCATCAGCCATAATTCATTCGTATCATTCAATTCAGGAGGAGCTTCATGGCAGTGAAAGTGCTGATCCCCACCCCTTTACGCAACCTGACCAATAACCAGGCGGAAGTCAACGCCGAGGGGAATACGGTTAAGGAACTCATCGAGAATCTGGGAAAGAACTTCAACGGTTTAAAGGACCGGATCTGCGACGAAAAGGGCAATATCCGCCGTTTCGTCAACATTTACCTGAATGAGGAAGACATCCGTTTCCTGCAGGGGGAAGCCACCGTTGTTAAGGCGGGGGACCAGGTCTCCATCGTGCCGGCCATCGCCGGCGGTAAGTATTAAAGGAAAATTTCGACACGAAGCCACGAAGACTCGAAGAAAACGGTTTTTTTCACAAAAGTATTTTTTCTTTCTTAGTGGCTTCGTGCCTTCGTGGTTGAACTAGGTTTCAGGAGATTATATGGCTTCCATCAAGAAACTCGTCGAACTGGATTATCCCAACAACCTCGTGACGGAACCGGTCCTGTCAAAAATGATCAAACAATATGACGTCACCGTCAATGTCCGGCGCGCCTCCATCACCAAGGGCTTCGGCTATGTCCAAATGGAAATTGCGGGGGATGAAAAAATCGTGAAGGAAGCCCTGGCGGATTTGACACGGCAGGGTATCGACGTAAACCCCATCGAAAAAGACGTCGTCGAATAACCTTCATGGAATCCCCTGGTCTCAAGGACCGCTTTTCCCGTCAAACCATCCTTCCGGGAGTTGGAGCGGAGGGCCAGGCGAAGTGGGAATCGGCCTCCGTTCAATTGGCGGGTGAGGGCTCCGCTCTCGAAGCCGCCCAGACCGCCCTTTCCCGTTCAGGTCTATCGCGGTTAAAATTATTAGATCCACAAGAAAAAGCTGGCCTGTCGCCCGTTGGGTTGATTCTTGTCGTCACTCGAGACTCCGATTGGCGCCGGCGGCTGAACCGCCAGGTTCGTTCGACAGCACAGGCGGCTCTATTCGCCTGGCGCGGCGGTTCTGGATTCTCATTATTCCTGAAAGGTTCTTCTAAAGGGTGCCCTTGCTTGGAGTGTTTTGAGGCGTCGAATCCCAAAGCCTTTTCGGTGCCGGTCGGAAAAGCCGCGGAAATATCAGCTGGAGAATTCGCCCTTGATCGGATTATGGGGGCCATGGCCGCGACGGAAGCCCTCCAATGGATATTGAGGGGAACCTCGCCACTGGAAGGAAAAGTTTGGATGAATTCTTTTGAGGATGGATTGTCCCTGCAACACGAAGTGAGGGCCAGCGCCAATTGCCCTGCCGCCTCCTCCGAGGCCGGGAAGGCCCCTATCCCATGACCTTCAACCGCTACCCCTTGGCTTCGAATATCACGAACCTCATCGGCAATACCCCTCTTTTGAAACTTCAAAGAATTCCTGATAAGTCCCACGCCCAGATTCTTTGCAAGCTGGAATTTTATAATCCCGGCGGCAGCGTGAAGGACCGGATCGCCCTGGCGATGATCGAGGACGCTGAAAAAAGAGGCGTCCTAAAACCGGGTGGAACCCTGGTGGAGCCGACCAGCGGCAACACGGGCATCGGATTGGCCATGGTCTGCGCCCAAAGGGGCTACAAGCTCATTTTGGTCATGCCGGAGGATATGAGCCAGGAGCGGCGGGTCTTGTTAAAGGCCTATGGAGCCGAACTCGTCTTGACCCCGGCCAAGGGGCTCATGACCGCGGCTTTGGAAAAGGCCAAGTCCATCAAGGAGCAAAATCCGGGCTATTTTATGCCGGAACAGTTCGCCAACCGGGCCAACCCGGAGGCCCATAAAAAAACCACCGCTCCCGAGATCGAGAAAGACACCGAGGGCAAGTTCGACGTATTCGTGGCCGGCATCGGAACCGGCGGGACCGTGACGGGCGTCGGCGAGTATTTCAAGGCGAAGAACCCTAAAATTAAAATTATCGGCGTGGAACCTGCTTCCTCGGCGGTCCTCTCCGGCGGAAAGCCGGGCGTTCACCGCATCCAAGGCATCGGAGCGGGATTCGTTCCGCCCGTCTTAAATCGATCGGTGTTGGATGAGGTGATTACCATTGAGGATAAAGAGGCTTTCGCCATGGCGAAAAGGTTGGCCCGGGAAGAGGGTTTATTGTTGGGCATCTCCTCCGGCGCCAACGTCTCCGCGGCCCTGAAAATCGCCCAACGCTTCGGCGCCGAGGCCCGCATCGTCACGATCTGCTGCGACATGGGTGAGCGCTACTTCAGCCTCGAGGATGAATTCGAGGCAGCCAGCCACTCCGACAGCGTCTAAAAGGTTGTTCAAGCCGGGGATCCGACGAGGGCAATAAAAAAATCAAAAATCAAGTTGTTAGAGGTTCCCGCCGTAGAATCGGCCAAAGGCGTGGGCCAGCATGACCGCCATCAGTAAGGAACCAGCCCCTGATGCCAGAACATGCGGAATTTTCCTCAAGTCAAAGGTTCCCACGCGGATCAAAAGAAGGTAGGCGATGGCAAGGTTGAGGGAACCCCATAACACGTTCACGGTCGCGGAGGACAATCCCTCGCCGGGCGGGGAAGCGAAGGGGCTTTGAAAGGGGTGGCCCGTCACACCGCTGACGAAGTGGGGAACGGCATTGGCGAGGAAAGCCCCGCCCCAAAAGTATGAAACGTAGTGGTACCACCGCATATTTCCCTCCTGATGGGTTTGGAAGATACTAGGCTTGGCCTGTCCTATAGTCAATGTAGCGGATGCGGTCTTTCAGATGGCTTCCTGAATTGCCAGGGAATTTCCGCGCTCCATTCCCCCGGCCTGTCGGCTAAAATAATGACCTTACTGGATGGTCTTGGAGGCCCCGTTTACATGAATCCTTATGGAAGAAATTTCGCTGAGATATATGACCGGCGGTTCAGCGATTATGCCAAAAGAGCCGCACCCCACCTCATCCGTTTTTTTTCGACCCAGCCTCATATCAATTCCTATCCCCGGGTTTTGGATCTGGGCTGCGGCACAGGTCATTTGGCTTTCCATTTTTTGGAAGCGGGTTATGACTTTACCGGTTTGGACCTGTCGCCGGATATGCTGTTGAAAGCGGAGGAACGGTGCCGCCGCCACCTGGTTTCGGGAAAAGCCGATTTTGTGGAGGGGAACCTGTCCGGGTTTGAAATCCCCGGCCCTTTTGGGATGGTTGTTTCCACTTATAACTCCCTCAATCACTTGGAGACCCAGGCGGCCCTCAGGGGATGTTTTCAGTCCGTAAGATTGTCCCTGGCGCCTGGCGGCGCCTTTGTTTTTGACTATCACACGGCGTTGGGACTGAGGGCATGGGCGGGAGATGAGGCGTCCAGCCTGGAAGGGGAAAGCGTCCGGAGCCATGGGGAATTTGACGAAACCAAGGGCCGGGCGGTGATGAGGTTGAAGATCGCGGTGGGGAATGAGCTGTTTGAGACCGTTATCGAGAATCAAACCTTTTCAATGGCGGAGATCGCGAAGTGGCTAAGGGAAGAAGGTTTTCAACAAGTCCGGTTTTCCGAAATGAGCGATTTGGATAAGACGGTGGTTGATCCAGAGAAGGAAAAGCGGGTGGTGGTCATCGCTTCTTAAAAGGAAACGGTATAAATCCCCCTCACCCTACCCTCTCCCCTCGAGGGAGAGGGTAGGGTGAGGGGGGAAGTTAATATTTGTTACCTTCCGCTGCCGTAGACCTCGCCTGCGGCGGCGGCGCCTTGAACGGCGGCGCCGGCCATGGAGCCGGCTTTTTGATCACCGGTAGGCGGAGCTGCCGTCTGGGTTGCGGGAGTGCTGGGGCCCGAGACCATGGGCCAAAGATACACATAACCGGCGTATCCGATTCCGGCCAAAATCACTAGGAATAAAAGATTTTGAACCATCCCTTCGCCCTTTTGATTCACTTTTTTCATCCTTTTCCTCCTGTGAATTAACATTGTTAGATTTTATCACGATTAAGCGGGGCGGTCATGGACCCTGCCGTTTTTTAAGCCCTTCTTTCGTTGATTCCGCTGTGAATTCTGGGTCCGCTTGGCTGGGCCAGGATAATGACCGCTTCCTCGTCCAAAAGTCTGTTCCACCTGGCTTCCACTTCCTTGGCGGGAAGCACCTTTTTGGCCATGTCGACGAAAAGTTGATAGTGCCCGTTTTCCGAGGCGATGAGGCTTTTATAAAATTTCGCCAATTCCGAGTCCGACCCTGATTCGCTTAAGCGTTCGAACCTTTCGCAGGATCGGGCCTCGATGAGGGCGGATACCAAAAGCCGGTCCGCCAGTTCCTGGCTACCTTTGCCTTGGCGGACGAGCTTTCGCAGGTCGAAAGCGTAGGGGTTCTTGTGGGAACGGGCTAAGGTCCCTCCCTTTTTTTCCAGGAGTTTCAAGACCATTTGGAGGTGCTGGGCCTCATCCTTGGCGATGGCGGCGATGGAGGAGAGCCAATGGACCGGCGGTTTTGAGCTGGGCCAAAGGTTCAAAAATTCCAGGGCGTTGTTGGCGGCTTTTTTTTCCAGGTAGGCCTGGTCCGATAACAGTTCCAGGGGATCTTGGAGGGCTTCTTCCGCCCAAACGGGAGGGGTTTGGCTTCGTAAGGGGAGTGCGGAGGTTCGGTTCATTTTAGCCTTGGGAAAAATGGATTTGGTTTACAATGGCCCCATTCTACCTTTAGGAAAAGGCGTCCCGAGTGAATTATTTCCCGAACCGGTCTAAATATACCGCGCCCCGTGGATTATTAAACGACCTGCGCCAGCTTCTCAAGGCCGTGGGCCGCGCCTTCGGAAGGGCTTCCCACAACATCAAGGGCCGCAAAAGGCTCTACGCCAGTTCTCTGGCCTTCAAGACGGCCTTGGCCCTGGTGCCGGCTTTGGCCATATTGATGGCGGTCCTAGCGGGCGACGCCTTCACCCAGAAGCGGGAACAGCTCTTGGACAAGTTCGTGGATATCATCTATCCCGTGGAGAGTTCCGATGATGCCGACGCCTTCGGTCCGCCGGAGCCGCAAAACCTCAAGGAATTAAGGGAAGCGGGCCGGCAAAAAATACACTGGATGGTCAATCATTTCGCCAACCGGGCGAAAAAAATGGGGCTGGCGGGGTTGGCGGTTTTCGCCGTGGTGCTTTTCCTCCTCCTGCGCGACGTGGAGAATTCCTTTAATTTTCTCTGGGGAGTGGAGGAAAGCAGATCCCTTCCGAACCAGTTTTTCCGCTTTGGCTCCCTTTTGATCGGGGCGCCTCTTTTGGCGGCCCTGTTGATATCCTTCCGGGGTTGGTTCCAAGGAGGTTATTTATTGAAGACGGGTTTTGGAACATGGATGCTTTCCGCCGCCGTCCCTTTTTTGTGCCTTTGGGCCATCTGCGGATGGATGTACTATTGGATTCCTAACGCGAAGACCAGTTTTAAAACGGCGGCGGCTTCCGGATTTTTGGCGGCGTTGTTGTTGGAACTGGGGCAGTGGGTTCTGGGCTGGTACACCCTCCATGTCACCGCCCGTTCCCAGGTGTACGGCGCCCTTTGGACGGTGCCGGTCATCCTACTGTGGTTTTACTTGTCTTGGACGATCGTGTTGTTCGGGGTGGAAGTGGCTTATTTCTACCAACAGGCTCAAAATGAGGCGAAAAGGTAGGGCCAAGAGTAGGAGGCGCCGGAAATGAAAATGATAATATCCGAAAAACCCATCCGATTGAGGGCGTGCCTCTTTTTTATTTTCCTTTGGATGATTTCCCTTGCCGCCTGGGCACTTTCACCGATGCACAGCTACCACGACTTGGTGGCGGGGGAGGGAACGGCCGGTTGGGAGGACGGGCCTTTTTATTCGGCTCTCTTCCACACGCCGCAAGGAATGGCCATCAACCAGGAGGGAACCAGGCTTTACGTGGCGGACCGGGATAATAACTGCGTAAGAGTTGTTGATTTGAGCCGCGAAAACCAGGTCTCAACTTTGACCGGCAGTCCAAAACCCGGTTTCGCGGATGGGCCCTTATCCTCGGCCCTCTTCAACCAACCGGCGGGATTGCTCTGCCTGCCCAACGATCAAATCGCCGTCGATGACGAGGGAAACTCCCGGATCCGCCTCATTGACCTCAAGAGCGGGACCGTTTCCACTTTGGCCGGCAATGGCACGGACGGGATTAACGACGGCGCCGGGACCCAAGCGCGGGTAGGATTGGTTTGGAACATGGTTTATTTTCCGGAACGGAACGGGATCATCTTTTCCCAACCGGAGCTGGGGACTTTGCGGAAAGTGGACTTAAAAACCAAGCAAGTCACCACTTTTTTTAGAGACAGGAAGGATGTACCCCGTCCGGGCGCCCTTTGCGTCGCCGACCATAAGCTTTACCTCGCCGGCCGTTATCAGGACCAGGTTTATGAATTGGCCCCCAAGGAAAAATATGAGAAGGAAGACGGAGATTCCTTCACTTGGCGGGAGTTCGCCAAGGGCGTGAAAATCCAAAGCCTGGCTTGGTCCGGGAAAGTCCTATACGCGGTCCAATTGGGGGAAAAGGCCCCCCTGGCCCGGCTGACGCCGGAATACCAACCTGTCACCTTTGTCTCGCTTTGGGGCGATACCTTCAAGGATCCTAAACACGAGGCTTTCTTGGTCGATAACGAGGGCCCCTATCCTTTGGGAATGGTTGCGGACCCCCTTTCGGAGAGAAAGCTTTACCTTTCCCACCCGCTTCTCCATTTGGTCACGTCCTACCGGGATTTGTACCAGCAGGAATATAAATATTCAGAGTCCATTAACCCCGATTACTTGACCGACTTCCGATACCCCGCCGCCAAGCCAAGCCGCACTTTTAGGATCCTCATGATTGGGGATTCCCGTACTTTTCATTTTTACCCCGAAGAGGTCGCCAGGAAAGGCTGGGAGAATTACAACCGGTTCGCGGTGCTGCCCAAGCGGCTTGAGGAATCCCTCAACACCCTGGCGGCGCTGGAGGATTTACCGGTTCATTTTGAGGTGCTGCACCACGGCGAGGTTTCAGGGGAGCCCTTGAACCTTTGGCCCTACTATATGGTTCCCGATTTGGCCAAAAAATTCGACATTGATTTAGTGTTGTTCATGCTCTCTCCCAATGACGACGGCTCCAGTCTGGAAACATTTTTCCAAAGACCCCTGAACGCCCAGGGTGTTCCGGCGCGGTTCGTCGACGCGGAATATTTATTGAAGCCTTTTCAAGAAAGGATCCCCCCGGGGCCGCCCAAGGAGTTCTACGACCTTTGCGCCGCCGGGAATAAGGTTTCCCTATCCCCGGCCCATCAAATACTCATTCCCAACCTTTTGGAATTGCTGAAAGAACCCGAAATCGCCGACCGGGCGGCCAAGCTCTACGCCCTCCCCTTGGGATTGCTGAGGGAAAAGCTTGAGGCGATGAGGAACCTCCAGGGGAATCCGGTCAAGCTGGAAATGTGCCTTTGGCCCTATTCCCGTTTATACGGTTTCAAGAGGGAATCGTTTTTTTGGAACAAGGTTTTGGAGGAGGTGAAGGCTCCGGTCTTGGATCTCTCGCCGGAAATGACCGTCTTTCGATTGAGTTATTTTCCCCTGGCGGACCAAGTCGGTGGGAATGATCACTACAGCGCGGACGGCCACTCCTTCATCAGTTTTTTATTGGCCCACAAGCTCATCCAACAAAAGGCCGTTCCTTTTGAAAAGGAGACGAAATAAGGCGCCAGGGAGGCTTGGGACTATCCGGAAGGAGGAGGAAAGGCTAGTTACTTATCCCGCAACGAATCGTTTTCTTCGCGTTTTTGGGCCGCGTCGTTTTTTATTTTTTCCAAGGTTTTCTTCCGGATATCCCTGCTCCAATCCTGGAGCATTTCCCTGGTTTTTTTCAGCCGGTCCTTTTCGGGATAAGCCTCAAGCTTCCGCGTGAGATCGGCCTGCTCCTCCTCGCTCAATTGGGAGATGGAATTCAAAACAGCCTGCCGTTCCATCAGCTTCCGCTCAACGACGGCTTTTTGGGTCAGCCAGGTTTGATAGGTTTTCCGCTCCTCCTGGGTGAGGGTCCTTTTGGGGAGGAAGGTATCCTGGTCGAAGGCGAAATCCTGGTTTTGGTCCGCCACCACGGTCTTTTGTAGGGCGCCCTTTTTGACTTCCACCACCCCGTGGAAGGTTTTGGTTTGTAAGGTCTTTCCGACTTTCTCGACCTCGAAAGCGGTGCCGCGCACCCCGCAAATAACCCCGCCCGAGGAAACCTCGAAGGAGGATTGGCTTTTTCGAAGGTCCTCCACTTCCGAAAGGATTTTCCCAGCCAGAAGGCCGAGGCGGCTGATAAAACCGGTTCCCTTTGGGCGGCGGGCCAATGCCTCCACCTTGATGTCGCTGTTTTCGGACAGGCGGAACATGGTGTTTTGATTGAGGGTTAAGGAGGCTTTCGCCCCGGATTGGGTAAGGACCTCGTCCCCGGCGGCAACCGTTTCCTCTTCTTGGGCCCTTTCGGTTTTTCCCGTTTTTTTGTCCCGGATCAAGACCCCGCCCTGAAGGTCCTGGATCACATATTGAAGGGGAAGGGATTTCGACTTGCGCGTCAGGGAGTGGATGGCCTTGGCTGAGGCGGGACCAGAGGGAAAAGCGGTTTCCATGAGCAGGAAGAGGGTGAAAATCCCGAGAATATTTTTCATGCCTCATTTTAAGTCCCCCTTGGTTGAGCCCGCAATTAAATAAGCCTTAAGAACTTGCGGCCGCGGGGCGGCTCCCGAGCTGTTTGGGCTGGAAACTCCTGAAAATGGAATGGGTGCGTTATATGATGTGGTTCCTCCAGTAATAAACGAGGGATGATGAAAAAGAAATTAACGCTGCTTATATTCATGGTCAGTTTTCAAATGGGGCGGCAAGCACTTGCCCAGAACACCGCGCCTTATCTGGTCAAGGCCACTTTCATTATCTCCGTGGATGATTGGGCTGACATCTTTCTGAACGGCACACCCATCATCGACAGCCAGCGTTATACGCCGGAAAAATCGGGCCCTCAAACCGTTACTTGTGTACCGGACCACCTTTGTTATTTTAAAAGGGAGAATATTTTGGCCGTTGAGGTGAGCGACAAGTCCGTGGTAACCAAGGGCAATCGGGATGTTGTGGGTATAGCCTATGTCCTGGAGATGACTTCCTCTGATGGTAAAACGTTCAGGCTTACCAGCAGTGATGCACAAGACCAAAAGTCATTTTATATCGGGGACAAGATGGCGGGTGAACCACGGGGTTGGCATTACATGACCTTCAATGATGATTCGTGGAAAGCGGCCTGTCTCACCGGGCCTTCCATCCCTTTCGCGGCTACCATCAGGGATCCTCAAACCGGGGAGCCGGTTTCTTTCTTGTCGTCCTTGATGCCTTCTCCGGACGCCCGCTTTCCAGGGGAAAGGCACTTGTTTCGCCGAAAGTTTTTCCTCAACATCGGTAATAATCCCGATTGCGGCAAGCCCATGCAGGCCCCGCGGATCGAACCCTTGGTGGTGACCCAACCGGATCGACGTCATCCGGTCAGTCTCCCGACCGCCACCGCGACTCCGGTTCCGGCCCGGTCGGCTATTTTCGTTCCCCCGGGGGAAACAAATCCCGAACCAACCCCAACCGTTCCTCCGCGTCGGGCACCGCTCCGTTGGAGGTTGAACCCAACTCCAACACCCGTTTTCACATCAACCATCCTGGGGCCTGAGGTGGTCCGAGGCGAGTCCACGCCGCTCACGGCGAGAGAAATCGCGCCTTCGGTTGCCGAAAATCCCGTGCCGGTAAAAGCCGAGGGTCAGACCATTGTGTTTGACAGGCCCCCCGCTAATATTTATATGAGTTTCGCCGATGGGCCCGGGGTTTACCGCTTGGAAGTATTGGACAAGGATGGAAGGCACTTGCGGTATTTATATGAGAAAAAAATAATAGCCCAGAAGGAAGATTGGGCCGAATGGGACGGCAGAGATGACCAGGGATTGGTTTGTCCGCGGGGATGGTATTTCGTGATTTATTCAAAGGACGGAAAATTGTTGAAAAAGATTTTGGCGGGTAAAACCGCAGCCAACTAAGATTAGGAGGGGAAATGAAAACAAGGCACTTGGGCAACTCGGGATCGTTGATATCGGAAGTGGGGGTCGGGACCTGGCAGTTTGGCGGGGATTGGGGGGAAGTGACGGAGAGCGAGGCGCTTAAAACCCTGGGAGCCGCCGTGGACGCGGGGATTAATTTTTTCGACACGGCGGATGTCTATGGAGTTGGCCGCAGTGAGAGCCTTATCGGCAAATTCCTGAAAACCAGCAAGGCGAAAGTGTTCGTGGCCACAAAGCTGATCCGCTTTCCGGAACCGGGATGGCCGGAAAATGTGTCCTGGGACGCCTTCCGAAAGCACACGGAAAACTCCCTCCAGCGCCTTGGATTGGAGGCCTTAGACCTGACCCAGCTCCATTGCCCGCCTTTTGAGGTTCTTAAAAAAGGAGAAGTGTTTGAGTGGCTGAGGCTGTTGAAAAAGGACGGGAAGATCAAAAACTTCGGGGTCAGCGTGGAAACGGTGGAAGAGGGGCTTTTTTGCCTCCGTCAGGAAGGCATGGCCTCGCTACAGATAATTTTTAATATCTTCCGGCAGAAACCGATCGATGACCTATTGGCCCAAGCCAAAGCCAAGGGTGTGGGCATCATTGTCCGCCTGCCGCTGGCCAGCGGGCTTTTGGCGGGGAAATACAAGAAGGAAACGCAATTTGCCCCCCAGGACCACCGAACGTATAATCGGGATGGACAGGCTTTCAACGTGGGGGAAACCTTCGCGGGATTACCCTTTGAAAAGGGTGTGGAGTTGGCGGATAAGCTCAAGGCGATGGTCCCGGCCGGGATGACTCTGGGACAAATGGCTAACCGCTGGTGCCTGGATTTTGAGGCGGTGAGCACCATCATTCCAGGAGCCAAGAATCCACAGCAGGCGTTGGATAACGCCAAGGCAAGCGACCTGGCGCCTTTGTCCAAGGAACTCCACGGGAAACTCAGGGATTTTTATCTAAGGGAAGTCGCCGGTCATATTCGGGGAGCTTATTAATATTTAAATTCAGGGTGGCCCTATGGGAAATTTATTGGCTGGTTTGGGGTTGGCGGTCCTAGGGATTATTGTTTTCCTTTTGTCGAATATGTTCAGCCGCTACCCGGCCAGGGTTGACGGCAAACCAGCCTATGGATTTTTCTGGATGAGGTTCACGGCCTATTTTCTTTTTGCGGCGGGCTTTATCATCGCGATCTTGGGATTCATGTAAAACGGTGAAAAAACAATTAGGATTTGTAATGGAGAATAGGGAGCTGAGGATTTTGATCGTCGGAGCCGGCGGGCTGGGTTGTCCGGCTTCCTTGGCTTTGGCCGAAGCGGGGGTTGGGACGTTGGGCCTGATGGACCCGGATAGGATCGAGGCTTCCAACCTGCACCGTCAGATCCTTTATTCCGATAAGGATTTGGGCAGGCCGAAAGTCGAGGCAGCCGCCGAGTACCTGAAGAGCCGTTTTCCAAAAACCAAGACGATTGAAATAATGGAAGCCTTTGGGGCGGCCAACGCCGGAAAATATTTTGGGGATTACGACCTGGTCGTGGACGGCCTGGACCGTCTTGAAAAGAAATTTTTATTGAACGATTGGTGCGTCAAATTAAGGAAGCCCTTTGTTCACGCCGGCGTGGTCAAGTTCGAGGGGCAAGTCTTGCCGGTTTTGCCAGGCGTCACAGCCTGCCTGCGCTGCCTCATCCCCAAAATACCCCCGCCTTTTGCCATGCCCACCTGCCAGGAGGCAGGGGTCCTCGGCTCCTTCTCCCAAGCGATAGGTTTTCTGCAGGCCCGGGAGGCCTTGAGGTTGGCTTCAGGAAAGGGGCCTTTCCGGCTTTGGAAAATTGACGCTCAGAAAAGGGAAGCGCGGTCCATCGTTCCAGAAAGGAATCACGTTTGTCCCGTTTGCGGGACTGGTAAGGTTGGCTTTGAAACGATGGAATCGGCTTGTTCCGCTTAGGTTTTTCCGGATTGAAAATTATTTAATAAAGTCTATTGACACTTAAATGGGTTTGGAATATATTTCGAACATCAAACGCGGGCTTTAAGTTTCCAACTTGCTCCGGCGTGTTCCCGAAAGGGGGCGAACAGCGAGCTAAAGCGGTAACGAAGTTTAAGAGAACTCTCCTAAACCCGAACCGCCTAAAAGCGGTTCGGGTTTTTTGTTTTACGGCAAAAAGCCTTTGTTTTAAAGGTTTTAACGGTGTGGCTTTAATTGGCGACGGGGCTTGGACCAAGCCCTTTCCACGATTCCCGATGGGGATCGACCAACTTGCCCCGACCGTTTTCTTCCCGTCATCGGGGAAGGAAGAACTGGGGGCTAAAGCGGCACAAGATTTCCACCATTGGGAAACCCGAGCCGCCTTCCGAAGCGGCCTCGGGTTTTTTTTATTATCCGGGGCCTCTTCTGAATTTGAAGAAATTTAAGGAGGCAGGTCATGGCACTCAGATTAGGCGATGTGGCGCCGGATTTTACGCAGGATTCCAGCGAAGGTTCCATTCATTTTTACGATTGGGCCGGCAAGTCCTGGGTGGTTTTGTTTTCCCACCCGGCGGATTTTACCCCCGTTTGTACCACCGAGCTTGGCGAGACGGCCAAATTGAAGCCGGAATTCGAGAAGAGGGGCGTCAAGGTAATCGCCCTCTCGGTGGATACGGTGGAAAACCACAAGGGCTGGATCCCTGATATCAACGAGACCCAGAATACAAAAGTTAATTTCCCCATCCTGGCCGATCACGACCATAAGGTTTCACTGCTTTACGACCTGATCCATCCTAATTCCCTGGCCAACGCCACGGTTCGGTCGGTCTTCATTATCGATCCCGAAAAGAAGGTTCGCGCCACCATCACTTATCCCGCCAGCACGGGCCGCAATTTCAACGAGATCCTCCGGGTGATCGATTCCCTGCAATTGACCGACAATTACAAGGTGGCGACTCCGGTGAATTGGAAGGACGGGGAAGACGTGGTCATTGTGCCGGCCTTGAAGGATGAGAAGGAATTGAAGGAGCGCTTTCCCAAGGGTTACAAGGCCGTTCGGCCTTACCTTCGCTTGACTCCCCAGCCGAACAAGACCGAGTCCAAGGAGCCTGTTCGCTCAAATTAATTTCCAGACGATAAGTTTGGAACCGGCGGGATTTAATAACCAACTTGCCCCCGCCGCATCGACACCCTTGGAGATAAATCCATGGACCGGTGAAAAGGGGCTAAAGCGGAAAAAGATTATTCAAGGACCATAATCCCAAACCGCTTCAAGTGGTTTGGGATTTTTTTTTACCGAAACCCAATCGGTAAATTTTAGACCCGATCACCTAACCTTGGGAAAATACTGGAGGATGACATGATTATTTCTAAAGAGGATCTTAAGGAAGCCGTAGTGAGTCCAAGCCTGGGGGAGGACAATCAAGACCCTGCGATCGTTTTCAAACGAACGCTTCGCCATAGGACTTACCGGGACATCACTCAAACCATCGGTGAGACTCCGTTGGTGGCTTTGAAGAAATTGGGCAGTCATACAGGAACCAGGATTCTGGTCAAACTTGAATCCCAAAATCCTTCCTCAAGCGTCAAGGATCGGCTGGCCATCGCCTTAATCGAGGATGCTGAAAAAAAGGGGTTGATCCAAAAGGATACAGTGATCATAGAGCCTACCAGTGGAAACACCGGGATCGGCCTGGCCTACATCGCGGCGGCCAAAGGTTATCGTCTCATCCTGACCATGCCCGAGACCATGAGCCTGGAGCGCAGGCAATTGCTGCGCATCTTTGGGGCCGAATTGGTTCTGACCGAAGGTCCCAAAGGAATGAAAGGGGCCGTGGATAAGGCTGAGGAATTGGCCAATTCAACTCCGAATAGTTTCGTGCCACAGCAGTTCAATAATCCCGCCAATCCGGAAATTCACAGAAGAACCACCGCGGAGGAGATTTGGAACGATACCGAGGGACAGGTGGACATCCTTATATCGGGCGTGGGAACCGGAGGGACAATTACAGGGGTCGCGGAAGTGATCAAGACGCGGAAGCCCTCTTTTAGGGCCATCGCGGTCGAGCCAGACGCCTCGCCGGTACTCTCGGGAGGCCCGGCTGGCCCCCACAAAATACAAGGCATCGGAGCGGGATTTGTCCCCAAGGTTTTGAACCGTGAGGTAATTGATGAAGTGATCCGAGTTACGAACGAAGACTCGGGGGAAACGGCCCGTCAGTTGGCCAAACAGGAAGGAATCCTTGGAGGCATCTCCAGCGGCGCGGCTCTTTGGGCTGCCTTGCAAGTGGCTGAACGGCCCGAGAGCAAGGGAAAGACGATTGTGGTGATCCTGCCCGACACGGGGGAGCGTTATCTCTCAACCTGGCTTTTCGAGTCGGCCAAGGCATAAAGGAAAAGGCCATGGGGAACCGAACTGAAACGTCCAAGTCAAAAGTTGTCCGCCTGGAGGAGCTGTGGTTGGACAAAACGGTTGCCCATTTACGGCAGATTCGATTGGCTTGGAGGCAAAAACAAACCGTGGATTGGGGTGCCGGGAGAAAGGAACTCCCGTCCAAAGACAATCTGGGTCGTTTCGTGGAGGACATCTCCGGAGCTCTTTTTCCCATGCGGTTGGGTCCTCCTGGTCTGAAGGAAGAAAGGGAAGATGAATTTGTGAAGGAGAGTCTAGGGCGCGCTTTCAAGCTCTTGGCTGTCCAGCTTGAGGTTGAGTGGGTTGCCCGGGATTTTAAAGAAATAAAAAGGGGTGAACTTTCGGACAGGATCAACAAGGTTCTGGGATGGCTCCTGGAAGTCCTCCCGGAAATTAGGGAGACACTGGACCGGGATCTTCTGGCGGCTTATCAGGGGGATCCGGCCGCCAGGAGTATCGATGAGGTTTTTGCCTGTTACCCGGGATTCCGAGCGGTGATTCACCATCGGTTGGCGCATTTGCTCCACGAGGCGGGGGCGCCTTTGTTGGCCAGGGTCATCTCAGAGGTGGCCCATTCCAAAACGGGAATCGACATTCACCCGGGTGCGAGGATCGGGCCTGGATTTTTCATCGATCACGGAACGGGTGTTGTTATCGGTGAGACTACCATCATCGGGGAAAAGGTCCGTCTTTACCAGGCGGTTACCCTGGGTTCAAAAGGTTTTCGGCCGGGCCATAGCGGTGAATTGGCGAAGGGTTATCCCCGTCATCCCATCGTGGAGGACGATGTTGTCATCTATGCAGGGGCCACCGTGCTGGGACGCATCACGATTGGCAGGGGTTCAACCATCGGGGGTAATGTCTGGTTGACCCGAAGCGTTCCGCCAGGAAGTCATGTGACGCAAGCCCATGCATCGGAAAAGTTGTTGGGGGATGGGGCGGGGATTTAGAAATTGCATTGGCGGGCTGGTGAAAATCATGCGGGAAGGCAGGAATGGTGCCGTCAACTTTGAACCGAAAAGATGAATGAAGCTCAAAGTGTTAGATGTTGGGGTGTGGGGACTTTCAAGAGGGGGGGATATGAAAAATAAAATAGCGATTGTTGGGGCCAGCGGAACCCTGGGGATGAGTCTGGTGGCTCAATTTCAGCAAGGCGGCAGGGCAGTGCGCGCTCTGGTCAGGGAACCGGTGAAAGTGAAATGGCTTTTACAGGGGGCGTCGGAAGCTGTTTGGTGCGACCTGTTGACAATTCCTCCGTCATTATTGGGGGAGCAGTTAAAGGGCTGTGACGTTGTTGTTCATGCGGCGACAGAATTACCGGACCGTCTTCAACCGGGCGGGGATTGGGAAGTGAATAACAGTTTGCGGATGAAGGGAACAAGCCGGCTCATTGAAGCCTCCTTAAGGGCGGGAGTTGGGCAGTACCTTCAAGCGAGCACGATTTCAGCTTATGTGGATGGACGGGACGAGTGGCAGGACGAATTCACGGCCTTTGACATCCTGCCAGCCAGGGCCATGGAAACCCTGGCGGTGGCCGATATGGAAAGGAGGGTCCGGGAAATTCCCGAAGAAAAAATGGGTTGGGCCATTTTGCGGCTGGGGGAATTGACGGGGCCAGGGACTTTGCAGGAGGCGCTTATCCAAAAAATATGGGAAGGTCGGGTGAGCGTGCCGGGAAATGGAAATCATTTTATTTCACCCGTTTCGTCCTTGGACGCGGCCGAGGCTTTTGTTCGTGTGTCGCAGGGATCCGTCCACAGCGGGGTGTTCAATATTGTGGACGAACCTCTTCGTTATAACGAATATCTGGACGCCCTTTCTGATCGTCTGGGGGCGCCTCGTCCGCGCCGGGAATTGTCGCAGTATGGATCCTTGTCTCACCGTTGTTCTAACGAGAAGGCACGGAAATGGCTGGGTTGGACTCCCGCTTGGGGAATGGTCGCGGGAAAAAGAAAAGTGATTGCTGTTTGAAGACAGGTATTAATAAAAATAGAGGAGGCAGGTAATGGCAGAAACAATAGAAGTTCGGAAAACTCTGGGGGAAAACGCGGCGACACAGCTCGCCAACGTTACGAAAACCCACGCTCAATGGGGAGGAATTACCCCCCGATGGCTGGTCCCTTTCCTGCAATGGGTTCCGGTCGAGTCAGGTATTTTCCGACTCAACCGGGTGAAGGAAAAGCACGGGACCCAGGATGTGGAATGCAGCCCCCGTGGGGACGCCGACCTTCCCGAAACCTTCGTCGATTACGACGAGAAGCCCCTCGAACTTTGGCTGAACGCTGTGACTTCCGTCCTGCATGTCCAGACCCGGGTTTCGGATCTCTATAGCAAACCCATCGACCAGATCCAGGAGCAGCTGCGACTCCTCATCGAGAAGATCAAGGAACGTCAGGAAGGGGAGCTCATTAACAACAAGGACTACGGAATCCTCAAGAACACGGTTGAGTCCCAGAGGATTAAAACCCGAAAGGGCCCCCCCACGCCCGACGACCTGGACGAGTTGATCACGAAAGTTTGGAAAGAGCCGTCCTTCTTCCTGGCCCATCCCAGGACGATCGCGGCCTTCGGCAGGGAATGCACCAGGCGGGGAGTGCCGCCACCCACAGCCGCCTTGTTCGGGACCCCCTTTCTGACCTGGCGGGGAATTCCACTGGTGCCCAGCGACAAGGTCCATATCGACAAGGCCGGAAAAAGCAGCATCCTGCTCATCCGCACCGGCGAGAAGAAACAAGGGGTCATCGGGCTTTTCCAACCAGGGCTGCCGGGGGAAGTGAGCCCCAGTCTTTCGGTGCGGTTCATGGGCATCGATACCAAGGCCATCGCTTCTTACCTGATCTCGCTTTATTGCTCCCTCGCGGTTTTGACCGATGACGCTGTCGCCGTATTGGAAGACGTCAACGTGGATCACTACCATGAGTACAAGTAATCCCTACGGGGATTCCACCACCAGGGACTTTGTTCCTGACGCGGCGGTGATCGCCCGGCTGGCCAACGAATTTTTATCGGCCCTACCGGCCGCTCCCGCGGCGCCGTCGGCCGCCTCCGCCCTTTCGGGGCAGCCGCCGGTGCCATCGCTGGTCCCTTCTTTTTCGCCGGCCGCCGCGGCGCCGGCGCCGGGCCCGGGAGTTCCGTCCGGTTCTTTGGCGTCAACCCAAAGTCCCATTTTAGCGCAGGCTCCCGTGAGCCTTTCCGGTCCCTTGGGTCCGGAATCGCTGGCCGCCTTGCCTTCCGGTTTGGGAGCGGGGATTCTTAATCTTCAGCCGCCAGCCACCGCCGGACCATCCTATGATTTCCCTTTTACCGAACCGTCCCTGCCAACGGGAACCGATGCCAGGGCCTTTTCATTCCTATCACCTTACCCTGATTTAGAGGGGGCGGATAGCGGGAAGCATTTGCCCGAATCAAAAGGAGATGGATTCCAAGAAGAAACAAAATCCATTCCGGCGGTCTTTTCACCTTCCGGGATTTTGGAAACGCCGGAAGTGCCGGCGGGCTTTGGGGCGGGTGGAAACCCATTTGGGACGCCAGGTCTGGGGGCCAATGAATCGGAGCCATCTCCGAAAGCGCCGACGGCTGATTTTGACGCTTACGCTTTTCCCCCTTTCGTCATTGATTTGAATGAGTCAAAGCATCCCGCCTTCGACGCGGCCTGGTACAAGCGTGATTTTCCCATCCTCCAGCAGAAAGTGAACGGACGTCCGCTGGTTTGGCTGGATAACGCGGCTACCACCCAGAAACCGCAAGCGGTCATCGACCGCCTTGACACTTTCTACACCAGCGAGAATTCCAACGTGCACCGGGCCGCCCACACCTTGGCCGCCCGGGCCACGGACGCCTATGAAGGGGCCAGGGAAAAGGTTCGGCGGTTCCTGGGAGCTTCCTCGGCACGTGAGGTTGTTTTCGTCCGGGGTGCGACGGAAGCCATCAATCTCGTGGCGAAGGCCTGGGGAGGGCAGAATATCCGCGAAGGCGACGAAATCGTCGTGACCTGGCTGGAGCATCACGCCAACATCGTGCCTTGGCAGCAATTAGCCTCCGAAAAGGGTGCCAAGCTCCGGGTCGTTCCGGTGGATGATCGGGGCCAGGTATTGTTGAACGAATATGAAAAACTGCTGGGCCCCAAGACCCGCCTGGTTTCCCTCGCCCAAGTCTCGAACGCCCTGGGTACGGTGGTGCCGGTCAAGGAAATGGTGGCGATCGCCCATCGCCACGGGGCGAAGGTTCTAATCGACGGAGCCCAGGCGGTTTCGCACCTAAGGGTGAATGTGCAGGACCTGGACGCTGATTTCTATGTTTTTTCCGGACACAAAGTTTTCGGGCCCACCGGCATCGGAGTTCTTTTCGGAAAAGAGGAGCTTTTGAATTCCTTCCAGCCCTGGCAGGGGGGCGGAAACATGATTGCCGACGTGACTTTTGAAAAGACAATTTATCAAGCGGCCCCAGCCCGGTTTGAGGCGGGAACGGGAAACATTGCCGATGCCGTGGGGCTGGGGGCGGCCCTGGACTACTTGGATCGAGTAGGCCTGGAAAACGTCTCCCGGCATGAGCATGAACTTTTGGTTTACGGCACGAAACTACTAAAACAAGTTCCGGGGCTCCGCTTGATTGGAACAGCGCCGGAAAAGACGGGGGTTCTCTCTTTTGTTATCGACGGAATCCGGAATGAGGACGTGGGGAAAGCTCTCGATCGGGAGGGAATCGCAGTTCGGTCGGGTCACCATTGCGCCCAGCCGATCCTGAGGCGTTTCGGGTTAGAAGGAACGGTAAGGGCCTCGCTGGCCTTCTACAACACGTTTGAGGACCTGGACGCTTTATTCGATGCTTTGTGCCGCCTAGTCGCGGCCAGAGTCCCGTCATCGAGATAAGGAGACCTGTTTTTCATCCTCGAGGGCGGTGGAAAAAACGGATGAGGTTTAAGAAATTCAGATATTGACGTTTTTTTAAAAGTAGGAGGGGGAAATGAATAGATTGGAGAGTCGCTCAGCCTCATGGCGCCGGCAATTGGAACGGGATTTAGTCTCGTCCAAGAAACTGGCTTTGTTGTTCGTGGTGGGGAGTTTTAAAGATGGACTTTTGTGGGGCCTTTATTCGATTTCGGTTGTCGTAAAGGCCTATTTAGCAAGTGAACAGTCGAATGATTTTGGGTCTCCGCCAGCCTTGTCGGGGGAGACCGGCGGGCAAAAGCCGGTTCCACAGGTTGCGTCGATAGGTAATGTCTTGAGGCTGTGGGAACCATGATGACGCCGTGGGGATTGGCGACAAGAATTATCGATCTTGAACCCGGAATCAGCTTCGTCGTAACAAACCAGCACGGCGGAATTGTCGTGGCGATGGATTACGCTGAAAAGAACCTCAGCTATCCGGCCCGAAAGCGGGGATTATCTTTCGAGAACTATTACACCTATGAGATGGACTGCGCCTGGGCCATTGTCCTTTGGGAGTTGTCCCATCTTCGGGGCCCTTTGGGTGAAAAGGGAAGGTCCGATTCAGAGAGTTTTCCGGAAAGGCAATTGGCAGCGATTCTCACCAAACGGTTTCCCGATTACTTGAGCGAGTACTGGGCGCTTAAAAGCTACGCTTTATGCCGGCCCTGATGCCTTGAAGAGTTGAGAGGTGTGAAAATTTTTACTAACATCTCCCATGGAAAGGAACGCTATGAATCGCCAGGAAACTGAAGCGGTTGAAATTGAGGAGATTATCCGCCGAGAATTAATTTCCCCGCATTTTCAGCCATTGGTGTCCTTGAAAAGGACCGCCGTCGTCGGAGTCGAGGGTTTAAGCCGGGGAGTCCACCCGCAAACCGGGAGGCTCATCCCGGCGAATTTCATCTTCGGCGAGGCCTCCATCAGGGGTTTGAGCCGGGAGTTGGATCTTTTGTGCCGCAAGAAAATATTGGCGGATTTCCGACGTCTTTTGAACCGGTTTCCCCAAATGATTCTTTCGATCAATATTGACGCTTCGGCCATCGAGAAAAGGATATGGTCAGGCTATCTGAAGACCCAAGTCGCGGAGGCTGGTCTTTCCCCTTCTTCGGTGGTCATTGAAATTGTGGAATCGGTCGTGGAGGACGTCAAGGAACTGCGGCGGTTCGTGGAATCTTATCGTGAATCGGGTTTTCTCATCGCTTTGGACGACGTTGGCGCGGGCCATTCGAACCTGAACCGGATACCTTTGATCAAACCCGATGTGATCAAGATTGATCGGTACCTGGTGAAGGACATCCATGAGGATTTTTACAAACAGGAAGTATTGAAATCGCTGGTCAGCATGGCCCGCCACCTGGGAACGGTCCTTGTCGCCGAAGGCGTGGAAACCCAGGACGAAGGCTCGGCCCTATTGGAAATGGGAGTGGACATCATTCAAGGATTTTATTTCTCGAAACCACGAAAACAAGAGGAACTGGAGTGCGGGGTTATCCAGGAAAAAATAAACGAACTAGCTTTTTCATTTCGGGCGGAACAGCTTTTGAAAACGGAGGGTAAAAGATTCAACATGAAAAAGCATTTTTTACTGGCCGCCAGGATCCAAGAGAAATTGGCTCACGCCGCTCCTAATGAATTTGGCGCCCAATTGGCCTGGGCCGCAGGGGCCTTTCCCTCTGTGGAATGTCTTTACATACTGGATGAGAATGGGCGCCAGGTAACCGATATGGTTCTCAACAGCGATTGGAAACCGGGAAGGGGCTCGGCGTTGTTCCATCCCCTTCCTAAGGGCGCGGATCACCGGGTCCGGGATTACTATTATTTTTTAATGAGCGGGGAGTTGAGCAAATCAACCTATGTCACCAAACCTTATGTGTCCATGGGATCGGGAAATATTTGTCTGACCATTGGGTCCCTCTTCAAGGATGCTGCGGGGATGCGCTATATCCTCTGCCTAGATATCCATTCTCCTGGTTTGAAAAAGGTGCCCGAATCTCCGGTGGGTGTTTAGAATTAGAGATGGCTTGGAAAAGGGATTATTTTTTTAAAAAAGATGTTGACACAAATGTATGCTAGATGTATGCTTTATTTAAATCAAAAGCGCGGGCTTTAAGTTCCAACTTGCCCCGGCGTGCATCCCCGTAAGGGGATCGAACAGGGTGCTAAAGCGGTAAAAAGAGTTTAAGAGAATTCTCCTAAACCCGGTCCGCTTTAAAAGCGGTCCGGGTTTTGTATTTTCCGGACATTTCATCCGAAAGGCTGAAAAACCAAGTTTGGGGAGGCGTGAAATGAAGAAAGTCATCATAGGATTAGCCGGTTGTTTGATGGTTTTGGCATGCGGTTCGCTCGTTCGGGCCGACGAAGGAACTAAAAAGGTGAAACATCATGTGGTGGTGGAAGTCAATTTTGAGGGTCACGACCAATGGGAAGCGGTATTACACAACGTTTACAACCTCAAGAAGGCCCTGGATCCGGACGGTGGCGTTCAGGTGGAAATCGTCACCCTGGGCAAAGGCGTGGGCATCCTCCAGACCAAGGACGCGGATATTGTGGCCAGGTTGAAAGCCCTGGCTGATTCGGGCGACCAAATTGGCATCTGCAACAACACTTGTGTGGGCCGGCACATCAAAAAGGAAGATTTAGCTTCCTACGTGACGATTGTGGACTCGGGCGTGGCTGAAGTGGTTCGCCGCGAAGAGCAGGGTTGGTCTTATTTGAAAGGCGGGTTTTAAAAGTTCAAGATTGTGTTTTCCGGCGAGGCTTTAAGTCCAACTTGCCCCGGCCGTTTCCCAAAAGGAAAGAACAGGGAGCTAAAGCGGTTTCAAGGCCATGAGATTTCTCAGAACCCGATCCGCTCAAAAGTGGATCGGGTTTTTTTATTTTGGGTGAGGAGGATGGGGATGGCGGAAATATTCAAGAAATTGGCCCTATTGGGTGATGTGTGGGTTCTGTGGTTGTTGCTGGGCGCGAGCGTGTTTTCCGTGGGTGTCATCATTGAACGCTGGAGGGTATTCGTTCGGAGCCGGGTCCTTTTCCCGGAATTCATTGACCGTTTGACCGGCTTCCTGGAAAAGGGAAATTTGGCCGCTGCCAAGGATCTGGTTCAGAACGCGAAGGGTGTCGAGACCCGGGTGGCTTCGGCGGGGTTGAGCAATCTCTTCAAGGGTTATGCCTCCGTGGAAGAGGCGATGACCTCCCGGTTGGTTCTAGAGCGTAGCCGTTTAGAGAGGAATCTCATTGTGCTCGGAACGCTGGGCAATAACGCCCCTTTCATCGGCCTCTTGGGAACGGTTTTGGGGGTCATCAAGGCCTTCAACGACCTGGCCCTCAGTGGGAGCTCGGGGGTTTCGGTGGTCATGGCGGGAATCTCCTCCGCCCTCGTCGCCACCGCTTTTGGGATTCTGGTAGCCCTACCGGCAGTGATCGCCAACAACATCTTCCAAACGGAACTCAAAAAGAAATTAGCCAACACCCAAAGCCTCATCCATTTGTTCCAGGTTTATCTCAAGGACGAAAGTGAAGGTCAGTTGCGCCGGGCGGTAAGACATCAGTTCAAGAAGGAGGCAGCGGTATGAGCGCGAATTATATCGATGACGACGGTACGGTAACGGGAATCAACATTACCCCGATGGTCGATATCATGATGGTTCTTTTGATTATTTTCATGGTCACGGCTAGCTTTGTTTCCGAATCGGGTTTGAAGATCAACATCCCAAAAACGCAGAACCAGGAAACCTCCACTACTGTCAGTTTGTCGGTCGCGGTCGATGAAAAGGGGGAATTGCTTTATAAGAGCGCCAAAACGACCGAGGCAAACCTGAAGGCGGCCCTAACGAGAGAGGTAAGTTCCAACCCCAACACGCGGGTTACTTTGGCGGCGGACCGAAAACTTCCCTATCAACAAGTGATCAACGTTTTGGATCTTATTAAACAAGCGGGCGTCTCACGCGTGGCCCTCGCTTCCGAAAAATAGGAGGCTGTTATGAAGGGGAACGAAAGCAACTTGATCGGAGATACGGGCCTTTCCTTTTTGATGCACGCGGGATTGGTGGGGGTTTTGTACCTGTCCCTATTCCGCCATTCCCAAACGATTTTGGCGAATTTGGACTTGACCATCGCGTCTTTGCAGGTTTCCCAGCTGGCCCAAGTTAAACCCGCGGAGGAATGGGTTATCCCCAATAAGAAGCATCACAACGCTGTCAAAAAAGTTGAGCCTGAAAAAGAAAAGCCGTTGGAAGAAAAAAGCGTTTGGGTCCCGGCGTCTCAAACCGCCCATCGGCCCCGTTGGGTCGGAAATTTGATCGATCCCGACAGTTACCCGGCCGTGGCCCGTTCCTTGGGTGGCGCCGGAAAAGTGATAGTTGTGGTGCGGATTGACACGGAAGGAAAAGTACGGGACGCGAGGCTGTTTAAAGGAAGCAGTTACGAAGTGTTGGATCAGTTCGCAGTGGAGAAAGTCAGGGAAGGAATATTTACACCGGCCTACGATGCGCAAGGATCGCCGGTTGCTTGTGAAGTCATTTTGCCGATCGTTTTTCAACTATTGGGGTAATTTTAAGTTTTCTAGACACGTTGTTCACTGAGTTGATGGCTGGGCCGATCAATTTGAATCAAAAGGATAAAACATGGAACGGACACTCGGAGGCATTTTTGGGTTGGTTTTAAGTTTTGGAATTATATTATCGGGCTCAACGATCTTGGCTTGGGCCGATCCGGTTCTAACCCCCGACCCCACGATAACGGCCAAGGAGGCTCTTGCCCCCCAAACCACACCGGTCCACCATCATCATCGGGCCAAAAAAATTCGGGAGACCTCTCAATCCGCTGCCAACCCGGCGGAGACACCCGTTCCTACCACGAGTCCAACTCCCGCGCCGACATTACCGGATCAAGCGGACTCTGTTCCGGATTATGAGTTGAACGCCGTGGTCATCACGGGGACCAAAACCAAATTAAAAGTCCTAGATTCGCCCGCCCAAGTGGAGATCGTGACCCAGAGCGATATCCAAGGAAAGGACGTGAATTATTTCGATGACGCGCTTGGAACCATTTCGGGGGTGGAAGTTTCCCGTGTCGCCCAGGGCGGACAGGCGGCCACGGTCATTACGCGCGGAATTTCGGGTTATGACAATACCTTGGTGCTGGTCGATGGATTCCCCTTCAACCAGGCCTATAACGAGCGGGTTTTCTGGAACCGGATCCCCAGCCCGCTGGTCGACCATGTGGAGGTCGCTGAGGGTCCCTTCTCCTCGCTTTACGGCAAGGACGCCGTCGGGGGAGTGATCAATATCATTACCAAGGAACCATTGGGGGAAGAATTTGATTTTAGCGAAAACTGGGACAGTACCAACCAACGCACCACCGATATCGATTATCAAAAAAGGATCGACAAGAGTTTCGCGGTTTTTTTTGGTATTGAGAATACCCATGTGGCGGGTTATACGGATTACCAATATATTCAGGCCTCGCCTTTGGCCGCTTCAGTGGCTGCGACGATCGTCGTCAATAACACGGTGAAAGGCGCCATTCCAACCACGAACAGTATCGGCGCCCCCATTTATAACATCGGTCTCGCCGCTCCGACCGTTCTGGAAAATGACAACCTTTCCGCTAAATTATTTTGGACGCCGGACACCGACAACTCCCTGAGTCTTTTATTGAATTACTCCTATTGGGACCAACCAACCGCCGATCAGCAGGGTGAGATTGGAGCGTCGTATCTCACGGACGCGACTACCGGGAACACCATTTCGAGCGGGGCCGTTTCGCTGGCGGGGACCGGACAGATCTTAAAAATAACCCAATCCCAGTTTTTGACTACGCCCGGTCAAAATTCTTTCGCGGCGGCCTACCTCGAGTACAAACTAAAACTTAACCCGGATCTAGATCTTACGGTGAACGGCGATTACACCGATGGACCCCATCTGCAATCGGAAAACGCACTACCGCCGACCACCACCACCGCTTTTGGGGGGGCGGTCATAGGCCAGATTTTGGGGCCCTGGTTCGGCAATTGGCAGGCCTATGGGGACGCTCAGTTCGACTGGCGCCTGGACAACCATGAAATCATCACGGGCTTTTCCCTGGAACATGTGACCACTGATCTTTATCAGGTTAATTACCCCAATTGGACCAATATTAATGTAGGCACGCAGGTCCCCGGTTCAAATACGGGTCTTCTGGAGACCATTGCGGGGGCCTATGCCCAGGATCAATGGAAAATTTTCAATCCGTTGTCATTGGTATTGGGAGCCAGGCTGGATTACTGGGAACCGACCAATATCCATATCTACAACCAGTCGACCGCCACTTCCAGCAGTTATACCCAAAACGCCTTTACCAGCTTCAACCCGAAAGCCAGCCTGGTATTAAAGTTGAACGAGCATGGTAGCTTGAGGGCCTCCATCGGGACGGCGTTCAATCCGCCGGCCCCTTTCGAGTTGACCAATATCGGCAGCACAGCCACTTCGGCATCCATTCCCAACCCGTCCCTCTTGCCGGAAGAGGACTTGGGTTCGGAGGTGGGGGGGGAATATGAATTCCCGACTGGCACCACCGTTTCGACGACTTTCTTCGATAATTATTTCACGAATCTTATTTACGCACAAAGCACGAAGGTCGGAACCTTTACGACCACCGAGTATCAGAACGCCGGCGTCGCGGATATCCAGGGCTTCGACGCTGAGATCCGGCAGAAGGTATTCCCGTTCCTAAAGGTTTACGGCAATACCACCGTTATCGCCTCGCGGTTCGTCCAGGACGATGTCCTGCCGTCCGCTGTGGGAAAGCAGGTGCCCTTTGTTTCGCCGGTCATTTTCAATATTGGCGGGGATATCAATGTGGACCGCTGGGCCATCTCCATTTGGGATACCTATCACGATGCCGAATTCCTGACAGCGAACAACACTGACACTGTCAAGGGCGTACAGGGGAGCTTCGACGCCTTTTCCACCCTGAATTTGAAGATCCGTTACAAAGTCTCCGACATCACCTTGTCGGCGGGGGTGGTCAATTTGCTGGACGTTCGGTATTACAACAACCTGTTGAACCCCGGGATCGTGCTTAACATCGGGGGACGTTTGAGTCTGTTTTGATTTAGAAATTGCCGGTCCATTTTTTGAGAGAAAGAGGAGGAGAATATGAAGGGAATCAAGAAAAGATTTTGGGGGCTGGCTCTGGTCTTGTTCTGTGGGGCTTTGTCCGCGGCGGCCGAGGGGACGGGGGAAGCGAAGTTGTTAAACGTCTCCTATGATCCGACTCGGGAAATGTACCAAGAATATAACCAGGTTTTCGCGGACTACTGGAAGAAGAAAACAGGACAAGACGTGACGATCCAACAATCCCACGGTGGTTCGGGCAAACAGGCCCGGGCTGTGATCGATGGATTGGAGGCGGATGTGGTGACCCTGGCCTTGGCCAACGACATCGACGCGATCTCTGAAAAGTCGGGATTACTGGCCTTTGATTGGCAGTTCCGGCTCCCCCATAACAGTTCGCCCTATACTTCCACGATCAGCTTCGTGGTCCGTAAGGGGAACCCGAAGAACATCAAGGATTGGAACGACCTAGTCAGGCCCGATGTCAGCTTGGTTACCCCCAATCCCAAGACCGGCGGGGCTTCTCGTTGGGTCTTTTTGTCTGCTTGGGGCTATGCCTTGGAAAAGTACGGGATTGAGGATAAGGCGCGGGAATTCGTGTCGAAGTTCTATAAGAACGTGGCGGTCTTGGATACGGGTTCCCGGGGATCCACCACTACCTTTGCCCAAAGGGGGATCGGGGATGTCCTGGTGACCTGGGAGAACGAGGCCTACCTGACTCTTCAGGAATTCGGTTCCGACAATTTCGAGATCGTTTCGCCCTCGGTCAGCATCTTGGCGGAGCCCTCGGTGGCCTGGGTGGATAAGAATACGGAAAGGCATGGCACGACCGATGTCGCCAAAGCCTACCTTCAATACCTTTACACGCCCGAAGGCCAGGAAATCGTAGCAAAACACCATTATCGGCCAAGGCTGAAGGAAGTTTCTCAAAAATACCTGAAGACCTTCGCCAAGGTGCGGGTCTTCACCATCAATAAGGTTTTCGGCGGGTGGCGGAAGGCCCAGGCCGCTTATTTCGCCGATGGCGGAGTTTTCGACCAGATATACCAGCCTAAATAACTTTTATCCATTGGCTTGTCTCTCCGCGGGTAAGGAAATCAAAAAAATGGTTTTCTTCCCCGTGGAGTAACTTTTATTAATGATAGGTTGAGTATTTGGGCATAGGATTATATAAACCTATGTTTGACCTGCACCAGGTCCCTGGCGCTGGTTTTCCCCTAAATGACTTGAGGGGGTTTTCGGAAGGGATGAAATTTCAGTGAAAAAAGAGATCGTAAGGACCTTGGACTGAAATCGTTTGTTTAAAAGGCGCTTTTTCGCATACAATTAACCCGGCCAGACGCTAGGCAGCCCCCCCGTTTAGAAAACCAAGGGGCCGAGATTCTGACAAGCCTTCCGCGTCAATACCCGAAAAAAACCGGAGAATGATTATATGGAAAGCGTCATTAGTTACAGGCCCCGGATGGGGAAGCGGAAATTGGAGAGCTTGGTCAAAAACAAGCTGCGGTATAAAAGCGTCAACCAGTTTATCGACCACGCGGTGACCAAGACCCTCCGGGAGGAATTCGGACACCACCCCCTGGCCAAGAAAATCGCCGAAATGGTTTACCGGGTCGTCGCCGAGCATGTCGAATTACGGTTCGCCAGGCCTTCGGCGGCGGAGGCCAGGGAAATCGATGAGATCGCCAAGGTCACCATGGCCAGGGAAAAAACCGTTCCGGCAATGGAGATTCTGCGGCGTTCCAAAAAGAGCTAAAAGCTGTCCTTTAAAAAATAAAGAAGGCCTTGACAAGAGCATTCACTTAGAATACATTTCTAACATCAAACGCGGGCTTTAAGTTTCCAACTTGCTCCGGCGTGTTTCCGAAAGGGAACGAACAGCGAGCTAAAGCGGTTGCAGTGTTTAAGAGAATTCTCCTAAACCCGGACCGCTTTTAAAGCGGCCCGGGTTTTTTGTTTTCTGCCTAGGTGAGACGGCGTATGAATTTTGATTCAAGATGATTTTAGGTCGTACCGGTGAGGCTTTAATTTCCAACTTGCCCCGGCCGGAGCGTGGGTTTCCTTGATTGCGGAAAACCCCGAAAACAGGGAGCTAAAGCGGAGTTGAGATCATGGTTCTTCCATATCCCGACCCGCTCATTAGGGGGCCGGGTTTATTGCTCCGCCCCGGACGCGAACCGGTCGTTCCTCTAATACCGGAGGGGGTAGGAACTTTTCCCCGGAAAAGGGTGGATGCCATGGAGACAATTGGGATTAAGGTGGATTTGACACTGGAAGCGTCTCGGGAAGTGGAGCGCATATTAAGGAGCCCCCATCAAAGTGTTTCGGAATGGGGCCTTAAATATCTTGAGGGACTGCTTCAGCTGCCTCCGGAAAAGTGGCGGGAGATCAGCCGGATTTTGCGTGGCGGCGCTTTTCGGGTGACCGGCCGTATTCCCTTTGACATTCGGGGAAAGGTTTTCGCAGACGGAGCCGGGAGGGTTGAAAGGGTCCTGGTTACGAGGTTCAAGTTGAAAGGTAAGTTTTCGGAAAAACAATCGAGCCGAAAATTCAAGAATCGAAGAGCGGTCCTATCCGTCTGTTTGAATTAGTTTTGGAATTCGTTTTTTAAGGGAAAAAGGTTAGAAGGCTTGAGGCGCAAAAAAAATAAATTTTTAGTTGACAGGAAAATGGTAATCGGATAACATTCAACACATCAAACGCGGGCTTTAAGTTTCAACTTGCTCCGGCGTTGTTCGAAAGAACTAAACAGCGAGCTAAAGCGGAAAAAGAGTTATAGGGATTTCTCCTAAACCCGGACCGCTTTTAAAGCGGTCCGGGTTTTTTGTTTTAAGGGCTTTTTGACCGCTTGAGGCGGAAAAAGGGCCAAAAAACAGGTAAATTCGGTTTGATCGCACCGGCGAGGCTTTAAGACCAACTTGCCCCGGCCGTCTTCGCTTCGAATATTTCGGAGCGGAGGAACAGGGACTAAAGCGGTGGAAGATTATTGGAATTCCCATAATCCCAAACCGCTGACGCTAAGTGGTTTGGGATTTTTTTGCGCGGAATCCTATCTGGCTCAAGACGCAAAACGGTGAGGCTTTAATGTCCAACTTGCCCCGACCGTGCTTCTTCAAAAGAGGCGAACTGGGAGCTAAAGCGGTGTTGTGATTTATGAGACATTCATAATCCCGGCCCGCTTGTTGATGCGGGGTCCGGGATTTTTTGTTGGACCCCCGAGCGGGATTCTGGCCGCGATAAAAACCAGGAAAAAATTTTAAAAGGGGAAGTGTCATGAAAAAGAAATTTGCTTTGCTGTTAGCTTTGCTGGCGGGTTTGTCCCTGACGACCGCTAGAGTATTTGCAGCGGAGGATGCGGGGGATGATGACGATAAGCCGGCCGCCATCACGGTGTCCGACATCGAAGGGCTTTCAAACCGTATCAATGACCTGAACAAGTTTGCCAAGGTCAGCCTGCTTCTGCAGGTTTGGTACACGGATGGAAGCAACCAGACTTTCCTGCCGAAGGGGTTCTCAGCCCCCATCAAGCCTGCGACTGGCATTAGCTTTTACAATGACCTGATCTCCGGTAAAAGGGCGGAAATCAGCTTCGCCGGGGACTTGGCCGACAAGAAAATCGCCTATCGGATCCAATATGATCCCTTGGCGACAACTACGGCCAAGCCGGGCGTTTCTAACGGCGAACAGCTGAAGGATTATTGGATCAAGGGATCCTATATCCCTTTCGCCGATATCCAGTTCGGCCAGTTTAAATACGCCCAGGCTTTGGAAGGGCGCACTCCCTCCGGAGAGTTGGATTTCGCCAATACGTCGCTGATCACCACGGCTTTGGAATCCCGCCGGGACCTGACCTTCCAGATTTCCGGAAGCAAGATTCCCGTTGGTCCGGTGAACCTGGAATACGCGGCCGCCCTTGTCCAGGGAGCTGGGCAAAACAACATCGACAATAACGAAGCGAAGGACTTGGCGGGGCGCTTTGGGTTAACCGTCACCGATCCCAACTGGGCTGTCTATCTTGGCGGTTCGGGCTACAGTGGATGGGAAACAACGGTCGGCGCTCCCACCCAATTCCTGGGCGAGCGCAGCAACTATGGTTTTGAGGGACGCATTACGGCGGGCGGGTTGAAGCTTCAAGGTGAGTTTATCCAGGGCAGGTTAGAGCCTGGAAATAACTACAATCCTTGGGCGGGAACCCAGGTCAAACAAACTCCCGCGGCTACTTTCGACAACCTAACTTCGAAACCGACTGGTTGGTACGCCACTGCCAGCTACCGCTACCAGGATTGGCGTTTGGCGGTTAGGGGTGAGGACTACAACGCGGATGAGACGGCGGGTTCCAAGTACAACGTCCATAACAGCGCTTTGACGGTGGGGTTGGATTGGTTCCAAGCCAAGGACAAGTTCAAGCTGAGCGTGAATTACGAGAAACACTTCCTGCAGTATGAGGCGGTTATCGCCCAGGCGCAGGTCAATCTCTAACCCATTTGTCCCCCTCGGGGGACAAATACTCTCTGATAAAAAGAAAAGGAAACGAAAATGAAAAAGAAATGGATTAGCTGGGGATTATCGTTGGCGGTTGTTTGGGGCTCGGTTTCCTTGGGCCAGGCGAAAGACGCGGGAACAGTTCACTTGTTGAATGTCTCCTACGACCCGACCCGGGAATTGTACCAGGACTATAACAAGGCTTTCGCCAAGCATTGGAAGGAAGAATCGGGCGAAGACCTTACCGTGGATCAGTCCCACGGCGGTTCGGGCAAACAAGCCCGGGCTGTGATCGATGGGCTGGAGGCTGATGTGGTGACCCTGGCCTTGGCGGCCGATATTGACGCGATCGTGGACAAGTCGAAACTCATCGGGGAAGATTGGCAGGATCGCTACGCCAATCACAGCACTCCTTACACTTCCACGATCGTTTTGCTGGTGCGCAAGGGCAATCCGAAAGATATCCATGACTGGGACGACCTAGCTAAGCCGGGAATATCGGTCATCACGCCCAATCCCAAAACGTCCGGAGGAGCCCGCTGGAATTTTTTGGCCGCTTGGGGTTATGCCCTGCAGAAATATGGGGACGAGGGTAAGGCCCGGGATTTCGTGGCAAAGATTTATAAGAATGTTCCGGTGCTGGACTCGGGAGCCCGTGGTTCAACCACAACTTTTGTGGAGCGGGGAATCGGGGATGTGTTGATTTCGTGGGAAAACGAGGCTTACCTGGCGATCAATGAATTGGGCAAAGGCCAGTTTGAAATCGTGAATCCCTCGGTCAGCATCCTAGCGGAGCCGCCGGTGGCGGTGGTGGACAAGAACGCCGAGAAGCACGGCACCACCAAGGTCGCGGAAGCCTACTTGAAATATCTCTACAGCCCGGAAGGACAGGAGATCGCGGCCCGGAATTATTACCGGCCCCGTTCCAAGTCGGTTTTGGCCAAGCATTCGGATACCTTTCCGAAACTGAAACTCTTCACCATCAATAAGGTGTTCGGCGGTTGGAAGAAAGCTCAGCCGGCCTATTTCAGCGACGGCGGAGTATTCGACCAGATTTACCAGCCTAAATAACTTCCGACCAACAGGGGGGGATCGGCCAAACCCCCCTTTCGGGGTCTGCGAGGGAAGCGGTCAGGGCCGCTTTCCTCGTTTTTTTTACCTTAGATCATTTAATCGTAGTCCCTGAAAAATTCTTCGGCCATACCGCGGATCGCGAGGATTGTTAGAACCTGGTTGGGAAGGATTTTTCAGAGGCTGCCATTCGCTGGGAATTTCGTTGAAACGCCTTTTAAAAAATATCAAGGGTTGAAAAGCAAACTATGTCCCATTTCGCGAAAGATCATTTTCATGATGAATATGGGGCTCTGCCGCTTTCCGGCGGCGGGGAATTGATAAGGATGACGGGTATGCGAATTATTGAAAAAATTCCAATTCTCCACAGGCTCGGCATGCATTTGAGGGCAGGAGCTGAATTGGTGAAGGTGACGAGCCGCTTTAAAAGCCATATCCTGGTTTCCGGCGGCGGCCACCCGGTGAACGCCAAAAGTCTTTTAGGGCTCTTAACGCTGGGCGCCATTTATGGTACGGTACTGGAGTTTTCAGCCGAGGGCGAGGACGCGGCCCAAGCGGTGGAAGCGATCAGGTCGCTACTGAAAAAATGGAAAGAAAAACAGGATGAAGTTTAAATCGACGGGCGTGTTGCCGGGATTCGGCTTATCGATGGGTTTTACCTTGACCTATTTAAGCCTGATTGTCCTCATACCCTTGGCGGCCATGATCCTGAAGAGCACCACCTTCACTTGGGCCCAGTTTATCCAGGCTGTGACCGAACCCCGGGTGATGGCTTCCTATAAGTTGACCTTTGGGGCTTCTCTCGTGGCGGCCCTCCTCAATTCTTTTTTTGGCGCTGTCGTGGCTTGGGTTCTGATTCGATATGAGTTTCCCGGGAAAAAGATTCTGGACGCTTTGGTGGACCTTCCTTTCGCTCTTCCTACGGCGGTGGCGGGAATTACCTTAACCGCTCTTTACGCTCCCAATGGCTGGATCGGGAGCAGGCTGGAACCCCTGGGGATCAAGGTCGCCTACACGCCTCTGGGAATTATCATCGCCCTCACCTTTATCGGTCTGCCTTTCGTGGTGCGGACCCTTCAGCCGGTTTTAGAGTCGCTGGACCCTGAAATGGAAAAGGCCGCTGTCAGCTTGGGAGCCAGCCGTTGGTACACGGTCACCCGGGTAGTTTTGCCAACCCTTCTTCCGGCCTGGATCACGGGAGTTTCCTTGTCTTTTGCCAGGGCCGTTGGCGAGTATGGATCGGTTGTTTTCATCGCGGGCAATATGCCGATGAAGACGGAAATTACACCGCTTTTAATTATTACCAAACTGGAGCAGTACGATTACGCCGGAGCCACTTCTATCGGGGTGGTAATGTTGGTGATTTCTTTTATTTCGTTGTTAACGATCAATTGGCTGCAGTCCCGAACCGGAACCCATCGGGCGCATTAAAGGGGTAGGGGCGATCCTTGTGATCGCTCATGGTTGTCAAAGTAGGGGGCAGGCCTCCGTGCCTGCCCTAGGGCACCCTCGAAGGGCTGCCCCTACAGGTTTTTAAAAGAGGAATATCAAATGGCTAAAGAAACTTTAATCATCAGCCTGAAGGGCGCTCAATTGAGCGACCCGGCCCGGGCCCTCACCGAGCCCAGGTGGGTCCGGTGGTTTCTCATTTCATTGGCTGTTATTTTTATCTCGCTTTTTCTACTGGTCCCTTTGGCGCAGGTTTTTACCGCGGCTTTGGCGAAAGGAGTCCAATATTATTTGGACGCGGTCTTGGAACCCACGGCTTACGCGGCCATTCGGTTGACTCTGATCGCGGCCTTTTTCTCCGTGCTTTTCAATACGCTCTTTGGCTTGGCTTCAGCCTGGGCCGTCACGAAGTTCCGGTTTCCCGGCAAGAATCTATTGATCACCTTGATTGACCTGCCCTTTACGGTTTCGCCGGTCGTTTCCGGGTTGATTTACGTTTTATTGTTCGGCTTGCAGGGGTTATTGGGTCCGTGGTTGAGGGATCATAACATTCATATTATTTTCGCCGTGCCGGGGATTGTCCTGGCGACGATCTTCGTGACATTCCCGTTTGTTTCCCGGGAACTCATTCCCTTGATGCAGGAACAAGGAACGGAAGAAGAGGAGGCGGCCATGGTGATGGGAGCCAATGGCTGGCAGACCTTTTGGAGGGTAACCCTTCCCAATATCCAGTGGGGTTTGCTTTACGGAGTGATTCTTTGCAACGCCCGGGCCATGGGCGAATTCGGCGCCGTGTCCGTTGTCTCGGGCCACATCCGGGGCCTCACCAATACCCTGCCGCTTCATGTGGAAATTTTATATAACGAATATAATTTTACCGCCGCCTTCGCGGTGGCGTCGCTTCTGACCTTTTTAGCGGTCCTGACATTGATCGCTAAAACGATTATTGGAGCCAAATACGCCAGGGAGCGTGAAGTATTGCCAACCCTGATCGAAAGCGAGGCTGTCTCATGAGTATTGAAGTTCGCGGGTTATCTAAATCCTACAACAGCTTTAAGGCTGTCCATGAGGTGAACGCAAAACTGGAAACGGGATCTTTGACGGCCCTGCTGGGCCCCTCGGGATCGGGCAAAAGCACCTTGCTGCGTATGATCGCGGGATTGGAAATTCCGGATTCGGGAGAGATTCATTTGACGGGCCGGGAAGCCACCTACGCCTCGGCGAAAGAACGCAACGTCGGGTTCGTTTTCCAGCATTACGCCCTTTTCAAGCACATGACGGTTTTCGAGAATATCGCCTTCGGCCTGCGCGTCCGCAAGCAATCGGAAAGAGAAATACAGGATCGGGTGTATGAGCTCTTGAGCCTGATCCAGTTAAAAGGCTACGAGAAACGCTATCCGGCCCAATTATCCGGGGGTCAAAGGCAGCGCGTGGCGGTGGCCCGGGCCTTGGCCCCCCGGCCGGAAGTTTTGCTTTTGGACGAGCCTTTTGGGGCCTTGGACGCCAAGGTTCGGGAAGAATTGCGGGAATGGATTTTAAAACTTCATGAAGAAACCAACGTGACGACCCTTTTTGTCACCCACGACCAGCAGGAAGCCATGGAAGTGGCCAGCCGTATCCTGATTATGAACCACGGGGAAATCGAGCAGGATGGGACGCCCATCGAGATTTTTGACAAACCCGCTACCCATTTCATCGCCCAGTTCGTGGGAGAGACGAATTATATCGATACGGAAGTCACGGAAAAGGGTTTGGCGGTTTGGGGGCCCTTCCGGTTTCCGGTAAGCCCGGCACTGGCGGTAAAGCAAAAGATCCGCATTTATTTCCGGCCCAATGATGTCTATATGACGGCCCAATTCGAGACCTTGCAGGTCAGGGCCAAGATCGCCAAGACCCGTTTTAAGGGGACGGTGATCGAGTACAAGCTGGATATTGGGGAAGACAAAACTATTTCGGCCCAAATCCCCAAGGGAGTCGCCTTGGCCAGCGGATTTAAGGAAGGGTCGGAAGTTTACGCCGCTATCACGGCTTTCCATGTGTTTCCTATATAGAAGCCTTTGGCATTGAGTTAAAACCCGAAAAAGTGTAATTTCTAGTGGCTTTTGGCCAGTTGGGGTTGGTTTTTGTTCCGATTAACCCGAAACTGGCTGGAAAGAGAAGTAAAAACCAAGGAATTGCCAAAATGCCGACGAACACCGACCTCAAAATCCTATCTCACCTCAAACAATTAGAGTCCGAAAGCATCTTCATTATTCGGGAAGTCGCGGCGGAATTCAAAAATCCCGTCATGCTTTATTCCGTGGGGAAGGACTCCAGCGTCATGGTGCGCCTGGCCCAGAAGGCTTTTTACCCCGGCAAAATCCCTTTTCCGCTCCTGCATGTGGACACGGGCTACAAATTTCCGGAGATGTATGAGTTTAGGGACAAGTTTATCAAGGATATTGGCGCCAATCTTATCGTGGAACGCAACGAGGCGGCCATTGCCGATGGTTCCAGTCCCTTTAAGTATGGGGTTCAAAAATGCTGCGGCCTTTTAAAAACCCAGGGCCTTTTGGACGCCCTGACAAAATACGGGTATGACGCGGCATTCGGCGGGGCCAGGCGGGAGGAGGAAAAGTCCCGGGCCAAGGAAAGGGTCTATTCCTTCCGGGATTCCTTCGGTCAATGGGATCCCAAGAACCAAAGGCCCGAATTGTGGGATCTCTACAATTCCAAGGTCAACGAAGGGGAATCCATCCGTGTTTTCCCCCTTTCCAATTGGACGGAGCTGGATATCTGGCTTTACATCGAAATGGAAAAAATTCCAGTGGTTCCCATTTACTTCACCCACACCCGCAAGATCATCAAGCGGAACAGCCTGCTCATCCCCTGGGTTTCCCACATCCCGATTTTGCCGGGGGATGAGGTCGGCGACATGAAGGTGCGTTTCCGCTCCTTGGGCTGCATGTCCTGCACGGGCGCCATCGCCTCCGCGACGGAAGTGCACGATCTGAGGGGAATCATTGAAGACCTGATCACGACCCGCAAAAGCGAGAGGGAAAACCGCATCATCGACCACGGTTCGGACAGTTCCATGGAACAGAAGAAAAAAGAGGGATATTTTTAAACAACATTTTGATCACCACCAAGACACCAAGGCACCAAGTTTTTAAAGATGAGAAAAAATATTATTGATCCGGCATTGAACAAAGTTGCTCGAGAGATTGTTGACGCCGCCTACAAGGTCCATTACAAACTTGGGCCGGGATTGTTGGAACAGATTTACGAAACCTGTTTAATCAAGGAGTTGTCCAAGAAGGGCCTTAAGGTTGCCAAGCAAGTTCCAATCCCCGTTATGTATGATGGTGAACAATTGGAACTTGGCTTTCGCCTTGATCTTTTGGTTGATGATTCGGTGATTATTGAGTTGAAAGCTGTGGAGGTTGTTCTTCCGGTTCATCATGCGCAAGTTATGACTTATCTTAAACTGTCTGGTAAAAAACTGGGACTATTGATCAATTTCAATGTTCCTTTGATTGGCAAGGGTATTAAAAGAATTGCGATGTAAAAAATGCATTCTTGGTGCCTTGGTGTCTTGGTGGTGAAATATTTGTTTCGGAGATTTTAATGTCGCTAAGCGCTAAAACATTACTGAATTACGAGCAAATGGAACTGCTTCGGTTCACGACCGCGGGGAGCGTGGATGACGGCAAATCCACCCTCATCGGCAGGCTTCTTTACGACTCCAAGGGTGTGTTTGAGGACCAATTGGACGCCATCCGCAAGACCACCCAAAAGAAGGGCGGGGAAGACATCGACTTCGCCTTGATCACCGACGGCCTTTCCGCCGAAAGGGAGCAGGGCATTACCATCGATGTGGCTTACCGGTATTTTGCCACGTCCAAGCGCAAGTTCATTATCGCCGACACGCCCGGCCACGAGCAATATACCCGCAACATGGTGACCGGAGCCTCGACCGCGGACCTGGCGATTGTCCTCATCGACGCCCGCAACGGAGTGATGGTGCAATCCAAACGCCACGGCTACATCGCCAAGCTTCTGGGGATCCCCCATATCGTCGTGGCCATCAACAAGATGGACCTGGTTGATTTTAAACAGGAGGTTTATGAAAAGATCAAAGCCGATTACGAGGCTTTTTTCCAGAAATTATCCGATGAGCATCCCGCCAGGCCCCTTGTGAAAGATTTGACCTTCATCCCGATCTCGGCCCTGAAGGGGGATAATGTCACGGTGAAGAGCTCCGCCACGCCCTGGTTCCATGGAAAATCCCTTCTGGAACAGTTGGAGACGATTGAGATTTCCAAGGACAGGAACCTGGATGACTTCCGCTTTCCGGTCCAGCTGGTTTTGCGGCCAAATCTGGATTACCGGGGTTTTTCAGGGAAAATCGCCTCTGGCGTCGCCCGAAAGGGACATAAGATTGTCTCCCTCCCCTCCGGCGCGGTTTCCGTGATTAAGTCGATCGATTCCTTCAATGGCGCGATGGACGAGGCCTTCACTCCCATGTCGGTGACGATTCGATTGGAAGATGAAATCGATATTTCCCGGGGCGATGTGCTGGCTTACCCGGGTAACGAACCCCAATGCTCCCAAAATTTTGAGGCCCATGTGTGCTGGATGGTCAAGGAGCCCTTGGCCTTAAAGAAAAAGTACCTCCTGAAATTGGCCACGGGGGAGGTAAAGGTGATGGTGGAGGCTATTGAGTGGGTTCGGGACATGAAAACCCTGGAAAAAAATACCGCCACTGAACTCAAGCTAAATGACATTGCCTTGGTCAAAATTAAGACCTTAAAACCCATTTGCTTTGATCCCTATTCCAGGAACAAAGTCACCGGCAGTTTTATCCTTATTGATGAACTGACGAATAACACGGTAGGCGCTGGGATGATTGCCGGTTGAGGAAACCAGCCCGAGGGACCCTCGATAAAGCTCCCTGGTTGGCCCTGGGTGCCACGGGGTTTGTCTTGGCGGTCGTTTTCGCCCTGGGGTTTGTTCCCTTGGTTCAAAGGCTGTTTTGCCCGATTCAAGTCCAGCAAACCGAATCCTATATGGTGGACCGGGCTCTTTTATTTTTCTCCGGCGAAACCCTTTATCCCAACCCTTTTCACGGCGGGCCCTATCTCCTCACGGCCTATCCGCCCTTCTATTTTTTTCTCCAGGCTTTACTCCTGAAAATAACAGGCGGGTTATGGCTTGCGGGGCGGCTCCTGTCCATGGCCGGATACCTGGGCTGCGGAATCTTAATTTCGGTTTGGGGCTGGAACCGTTGGGGAAAGGTTCAGGCCCTTTGCGCCGCCCTGCTTTTCCTGCTTTCGCCGACTTGGGCCCTTTGGGGGTCGATGGTCCGCCCGGACACCCTTTCGTTATTTTTGCAATTTGGGGCTTTTCTCGTTTTATTCCGGGATTCGGAGCGGGGCGGTAAAGCGGCGGGGATAAGTTGGGGTTTGCTCGGAGCAGGGCTTCTCGGCGGGGCCGCCGTTTGCGTTAAGCAGACCACGGTCAGCCTATGGCTGGCTTATGGGCTTTATTCCGTGATCAGGGGAAATTGGAATAAGCGGGTTTATTTTTTTATGGGAGCTTTCCTTCCCGTAGCGGCGGTTTTCTTTTGGGAACAATGGACGACCCATGGCCTGTACTTACTTCACACCGGGCCATGGTTGGACACGGGGTACGATTTCAAAACCCTGGAATATTTTTTGGCGCACCGGTTTCTTAAGGAGTCGGCCCTGCTGGTGCTGGCGGTGGTGTTTTTATGGATTTTCGCCGAGGCGTCCCTTCTCTTGAAATGCCAGGTTTTTTTTTCCTCCCTCCAATTGTTGTTTCTGGGGCGCAACGGGGGGGCTGAAAATTATGCCCTGGAATTTTGGCTTTACGGAATGGTTTTCGCGGCGGAAGGCCTGTGGTTTCATCCTCCGGAACTTTTCAAGACTCCCTGGAAATGGATACCGGCCCCCTGGGTTTTAGCGATGGCCGCGATGTTGGCTCAAAATCCATGGCCTTCCGCGCCCCCGGCGGAAGAAATCCGAATGAAACAGGACGCCTCCAAAATGTACCTGGGTCCTGGTCCCTATCTGGCCCTGGATTTGGACCTTCTGGTGATGGCCGGAAAGAGGATTTGGTACCAGCCGGTGGAATATCAATATCTTTACGACAGGGGGCGTTGGGACGGGAAACCCTTGCTGGACGATATCCGTCTTAAAAAATTCAAATCCATCGAGCTTTACGATCTGCCGGCCCAATATTTGATGCCTTCTGAAATCGTTTCGGAAATAAAAAAAGACTACCGACCCGCCGTTCGAGAATATGGCCGGGTATGGTATTTGCCAAATTAACGGGATCGGCGCCGAGTAATTTTCCCCAACCGGGTTTTTTTGCCATAAAATCAGCGGGGGGAATCGGGTGTCCGGCGCCGTTTTTTCGGCGGGAAACCGTCTGGCCCAAGTCTAAAAATTCTTTTCGAGGAAAACATGTCAACCGCACTCGTCATCCATGGCCATTTTTACCAACCGCCCCGGGAAAATCCCTGGACCGGCGTCATTGACGACCAGCCCAGCGCCCAGCCCTTTCCCAATTGGAATGACAGGGTTTATTACGAGTGTTACCGTCCCAACGCTTTCGCCAGGGTTTTCGACCTCAAGAGCGGACGCATCGAGAGCATCGTCAATAACTACGAATTTATTAATTTTAACTTCGGGGCCACCCTTCTTTCCTGGATGGAAAAGGTCCATCCCGGCACTTACCGCCGGATCCTGCAAGCCGACAAGACGAGCATCCAAAAAAACGGGGGCCATGGAAACGCCATCGCCCAAGGTTACAACCACAGCATTCTTCCGCTCTGCAATGACGCCGACCGGGTGACCCAGGTGAAGTGGGGCATCGCCGATTTCAAGCACCGGTTTGGCCGGGAACCCGAGTCCATGTGGCTGCCTGAAACGGCCTGCAATGACGCTACCATGTCAGTCCTCATTGACGAGGGCCTCCGGTACCTGATCCTCTCGCCGGAACAGGCGGAGAGGGTCCGGCCCATGGGTGGAGGGGATTGGACCAGCGTTTCCGACGGCCGGATTGACCCGGGAATGGCTTACCGCTATTTCCACCGGGACGGTTCCAAAAGGTATATCGACGTGTTTTTTTACGACATGGGCATCGCGCGGGGGGTGGCCTTCGAGGGTTCCCTCATTTCCAGCCAAGCCCTGATCGACCGCATCGCGCGGGTCGGCAAGGGCGAAGGGCGGATCGTCCAAACCGCCACCGACGGCGAAAGCTACGGGCACCATACCAAGTTTGGCGACCGGAGCTTGGCCTACGCCTTGGAAGTGGAAGCGAGCCAAGGCGGCTATTGGGTGACGAATTACGCCGCCTTCCTGGAAAAGCATCCTCCCAGCTGGGAAGTGGAAATTAAGACGGGGCCCGACGGCAATGGGACGGCCTGGAGCTGCGCCCATGGAGTGGGTCGTTGGTTTAAGGATTGCGGATGCCAGACCGGGGGACAGGAAGGCTGGAACCAAGCTTGGCGCGGCCCCTTGAGGAAAGCCTTTGATTATTTAAGGGATAAGGTCGCTGCCTCCTTTGAAATGGAAAGGGGAAAACTTTTCATCGATCCCTGGGCGGCCCGAAACGATTATATCCAGTTGGTTCTGGACCCGGACGCTCCCCGGAAGCTGTTTTTGGAAAAGGCGGCAGGACGCCCCTTGGACGAGTTGGAGCAGGTCCGGGCCTTGACGCATTTGGAAATCCAGCGCAATTCCATGCTGATGTACACCAGTTGCGGCTGGTTCTTCACCGAGATCTCGGGCATCGAGACGGTCCAGGTTTTAAAATACGCCGCGCGCATCTTTGACCTAATGGCGACCTTGGGGCTGGAATCCCCGGAAGCGACTTTTCTGGAGATACTTTCGGAGGCCCAAAGCAACATCCGGGAATTTGGCTCCGGCGCTGATATCTACCGCCGTTTCGCCGAGCCCACCAGGGTCACTCCCCAAGGCGTCGTGGCCCATTTGGCCATTTCCTCGCTGGTGAACCATATGACCGACCGGGGGGAAGCGGGGGGCTTTCTCTTCGAGATGCTCGACAACCGCAAGGAAGAGCATGGAAGGTTTACCTTGATGACGGGTCATGTCCTGCTCCAGGAATCCATGACCCGCCAGCATTTCCGCTACGCTTTCGCGGGCCTCCATTTGGGCGGCATCGACTTTTACGGGGCCATCCGGCCCTACATCCGCCCTGAAAATTACGATAAGTCCGCCAACCACTTGTGGGAGCAGTTTTACATCGTCTCCCTGCCGAAACTCCTTCGTCTGATGCAGGAGGAGTTCGGGCCGGATGAGTTTGGGGTGGAGCAATTGCTCCCGGAGAGCCGTCAAAAGATATTCCAGCAGGTTTTCGGGACTTTGGTGGAGCGCTTCAGCGAGCAATATGTGCGGCTTTACGAGGATAACCGCCGCAACCTGGAAATGCTCCAGTCGGTTGGTTTTGAACTTCCCAAGGAAATCCGGGCCGCGGCCGAGTTCACCTTCGGCAAGCTGTTCGAGGAGGAGATCCAGAAGAAGGAGTGGTTCAAGGATCCGGACGCCTACCAGAACTTGATTTCCCTGGCGGGGGAAGTGACCCAGCATGGCTACCGGATCGACCGTTTCGTGGCAGAACATACCTTCCGCAACCTGATCACCGAAATCGTCGAGGGAGCCGTGGAAAAGCCCACCGAGGACAATATCCGGGCCTCCATCGCGGTGGTTCAACTCACCAAGAAGCTGGGACTGGACTATAATCTTTACCTGGCCCAGGAGGCGGTTTTTGAGGCGGCCGAGAAATCGCCCGTGTTCGAGAAGATGACGGAGCTTTCGGACCTTTTGGACCTTCGGACGGACCTATTGCTGGAGAAAAACGCCGCGATTAAAGCCAGACTCCACCCGGATGAGGTGGAATAGTTTGTAGATGAAGGGGCGGACCTCCGGTTCGTCCCGATGGTTGATGAATTTGTTGAGCTGGATCGGCGAAGTCGAGCTTCGCCCGCACAAATATAATTTTCCGATCGGTGCCAATGTCTCCTCGTGTCAAAAAGCAACCTCCCGCCACCACCAACCTTTCCGCGAAGGATATCAACCGTTTTTTGGACCTGCGCCATATCGATCCCCATGCGCTTCTGGGAATGCATCCCCAGGGGGAGGGAGTCCTGGTCCGCGTGTTCCGCCCCGACGCCTCGGCGGTTTCGATCCTGCTGGAAGGCGGCGAGGAATACCCCTTGGCCCAAACTCACCCTTCCGGCCTCTTTGAGGTTTTCATCGCGGATAAAAAAGAAATTCCGCCCTACCGGGTCAAGGTCAGTTATCCGGGCAAAAAAACATTTACCTATTGGGATCCCTACGCCTTTTGGCCGACCCTCGGGGAGATGGATATCTACCTTTTGGGCGAGGGCAACCACCAGAAGCTTCACGAGAAAATGGGCGCCCATTACCGGGAGTGGCAGGGGGTCAAGGGTTTTTCCTTCGCCGTTTGGGCTCCCAGCGCCAAGGGTGTTTCCGTGGTGGGCGATTTCAACGGCTGGGACGGGCGCCTTCACCCCATGAGGTGCCTGGGCGGCTCGGGAATTTGGGAAATCTTCATACCGGAATTGACCGAGGGCATGAACTACAAATACGAGATCCGAACCGAGCATGGCAGGCTTCTCAAGGCGGACCCCTACGCCTTTGCCACGGAAAAGCCTCCCTTGACCGCCTCGGTGGTCCACCAGACGAAATATGAATTCAAGGACCAGGAATGGATGGAGGCGAGGACGAAAAAAGATATCCTTCGACAGCCCCTGTCCATCTACGAAATCCATCTGGAATCCTGGCGCCAGGTTCCTGAGGAGGGCAACCGCCCCCTCACTTACAGGGAAATGGCCCACCAGCTGGCGGAATATGTGTTGGAATTAGGATTCACCCATGTGGAATTCATGCCGGTGATGGAACATCCCTTCGGCGGTTCCTGGGGTTACCAGGTCTCCTCCTATTTCGCCCCGACCGCCCGTTTCGGCAAGCCGGACGATTTCAAGTACCTGGTGGATTTTCTCCACCAGCAGGGTATCGGCGTCATCCTGGATTGGGTTCCGGCCCATTTTCCGAAGGACGAGTTCGCCCTGGGCCGCTTTGACGGCACGGCCCTTTATGAGCATTTGGATCCGCGCCAGGGAGAACATCCGGACTGGGGAACCTATGTGTTCAATTTCGGCCGCAACGAAGTCCGGAATTTTCTTTTGTCCAACGCGCTTTTTTGGTGCTCCGAGTACCACGTGGACGGCCTCCGGCTCGACGCGGTGGCATCCATGCTTTACCTGGATTACAGCCGCAAGGACGGCGAGTGGGTCGCGAACGAGCATGGGGGGAACGAGAATCTGGAAGCCATTAAGTTCCTAAAACAATTAAACGAAGTCATCCAT
>Ga0265319_1000175_pt1 | contig 48774 bp, 39 predicted proteins | sample 4824metaG_FD_192443 | JGI IMG/M metagenome (GOLD analysis project Ga0265319, IMG submission 192443) | Rhizosphere microbial communities from Carex aquatilis grown in University of Washington, Seatle, WA, United States - 4-8-24 metaG | ecosystem: Host-associated > Plants > Roots > Rhizosphere >...
GACCGCCGAGCGCGGTGCGAGCGATCGGATCTTCGCTCGTCGACCCCTACTCGGCGGTCGCCGGGGGTATCGCGGCGCTGTACGGACCCTCACACGGCGGCGCGAACGAAGAGGTCGTGCGCATGCTGATGCGGATCGGGACGAAGGAGAACATCCCCGACTTCATCGACGGCGTGAAGGCCGGAAACGAACGGCTGATGGGTTTCGGGCATCGCGTCTACAAGAACTACGATCCGCGCGCGCGGATCATCAAGAAGGCCTGCGACGACGTCTTCGAGGTGACCGGCGTCAACCCGCTACTCAACATTGCGACCGAGCTCGAGAAGATCGCGCTCGCCGACGAGTACTTCGTCTCACGGCGTCTGTACCCGAACGTCGACTTCTATTCGGGGCTCATCTACCAGGCGCTCGGGATGCCGATGGCGATGTTCCCTGTGATGTTCGCGATCGGGCGCACGAGCGGCTGGATCGCTCAGTGGCTCGAGATGGTCCAGGATCCCGAGCAGAAGATCGCTCGCCCGCGCCAGATCTACACGGGCGAGCGAACCCGCGAGTACGTCCCGATCGCAGCTCGCTGAGTAGCCGGCGCTAGAGGACGAGCGCCGAGCCGTTATCGCGCAGCCAGGCGGCGGGCTCGCGCCAGGCGGGCAGGCGCTCCTCGAGGAGCGCCCAGAACCGCGGCGAGTGATCGGCAACCTCGAGGTGGCAGACCTCGTGCCAGACGACGTACTGCAGCACGCGCTCGGGCGCCAGCAGGAGTCGCCAGTTGAAGCTCATCGCGCCGTCACGGGCGCAGCTCGCCCAGCGCGTGCGCTGGTTTCGGATCGCGAGCGTCCCGTAGCGAGTTCCGGCGGCGGCCGTCGCCGCGTCGAGCCGAGCACCGATCTCCTCACGAGCGGCGCGGCGGTACCAACGCTCGATCGCCGCGCCGGCCTGCGCGCCGTCGGGGACCAGGAGCGTGTCGCCGGCGCGATGCGCGCGGATTCGGCCATGCTCGGCCACCAGCGTCATCCGCTCGTCGAGATACGGGACCGAGGTCCCGTCGCCTCGCAACCGATCGCGCGCGCTCGCGAGGTCCGCGAGCCGACGCTCGATCCAGGGCGACAGCTCGGCGACCGCAGCCGCAGCAGCTCGCTCGGACGCCCGGGGCGGCAGCACGACCTCGACGCCGTGCACGGGATCGACGCGCACCCGAACGCGACGCGCACGCGGAGCACGGCGGACGCTGTAGCTGAAATGCGCGGTCACGAGCGGCACGGTACCCGCCTGGGACGACGCGCTCAGGAGCGAGGGGACTCCCATGGTCGGAGGATCCGCAGCGCGGAGAGGATCGCACGGGTTGCCGGTGAGCGATTGAGGGTGTAGAAGTGGATACCGGGGGCGCCGGCGGCCAGGAGCTCGGCGCACTGCAGGGTGGCGTACGAGACGCCCAGGTCGGTCACCGCGTCGACGTCGTCGCCGTAATGCTCGAGCGCGCGTCCGAGCTCCGGCGGGATCGTGATGCCACCGATCGTGGCGAACCGCTTGATCTGGTCGGCCTTCGTGATCGGCATGATCCCGGGCACGATCGGCACCGTGATGCCCGCCTCCCGCGCCCGCCGCTCGAAGTCGAAGAACGCGGCGTTCGAGAAGAAGAGGTTGGTGATCAGCACGTCGACCCCGGCCCTGACCTTGGCGGCGAGATGCGCCATGTCGCTGGCGGCATCGGCCGCTTCCGGGTGCGTGTCGGGGTAGCAGCCGGCGACCGTGCAGAGGTCGTATTCCGAGCGAATCAGCTCAACCAGGTCGCTCGCGTACGCGAAGCCCCCGTCGGTCGGCGCAAAGGACTCGCCGGCCGGCGCATCGCCGCGGAGCGCGACCACGTTCTCGAGACCGCTCGTTCGCAGGCTGTCGAGTCTCTCGCGAAGCTCCGCGCGACTCGAGCCGGCGCACAGCAAATGAGCCGCCGCCTCGAAGCCGTGCTCGGCGTGGATCCGGCGGACGAGCTCGATCGTCGCTGCCTGCGTCGAGCCGCCGGTCTTCGTAACGGAGACGAAAGCCGGATCGAGCTCGCGCAGCGACCGCACAGCGTTCTCGAGATTGCGCTCTCCCTGCGGTGTCTTCGGGGGAAAGAACTCGAACGAGAAGACCGGCTCGGTCCGCCGCTCGATGATCTGGTCGATCCGCATCGTCCAATTATCCAGGCTCGCCGGCGCAGCTAGACTGGGCTCGATGGGTCGCCGTCAGCGACAGCGCGACGCGGCCGGTGCGCCGCGGGCTCAGCCGTCGGAGTATCGCGACGCAGAAGGAAACGCGCTCGTGCTGCGTGGCTCGCTCACGCCTGCGACACGCGCGAGCTACGCGCGCGTCGCGAGCGGCGAGGATCTCGCTCCCGGGGCGAGCCGCGAGGACTCGTGGCAGCGCGCCGTCGAATTCCTGTTCGAGCGGCTGGCGATCAGCTGGACGATCGCGGGAGCGCCCGCGCTGAGCACGCAGCGCGACCTGCTTGGGCGGCTGCGGCTCGCGAGCGCGCAGGAGCGCAGCTGGGTCCGCGACTGCCTGCGGGAGCACTGCGCCGAGCACTTCCCGGACCTCGCCGCGCCCTGAGCGCGACCAGCGCCGCAAGCGCGACTCCGCTCACCTTGGATCGGGCCGAGGGCCGCTACCGCTACTGTCCGCTTTCGCAAATGCGCCGCACGAAGATCGTCGCGACAATCGGCCCCGCCTCGCGCGAGCCCGAGGTCCTGCTCCAGCTTGTCGAGGCCGGCATGGACGTCGCGCGTCTCAACTACTCCCACGGCTCGCTCGAGGAGCACGCCGAGACCGCACAGCGCGTCCGCGACGCCTCCGGCCGCGCCGGGCACCCGGTCGCGATTCTGCAGGACCTACCAGGTCCGAAGCTGCGAATCGGCGCACTGAAGGATGGCGTCGCGGAGCTGGCGCCCGGAGACAAGGTGACCTTCGAGTGCGGTGCCGAGAGCATCGGCGACGCGACCCGCATGTCGGTCACATGGAAGGGCCTCGCCGGTGCGCTCGAGCCGAACGAGATTCTCTACCTCGCGGACGGCTCGATCCGGCTGCGCGTGCGCGCGACGCGGCCCGACTCATTCGAGCTCGACGCAGAGGTGGAGGTCGGCGGCCTCGTCGCCTCACGCCAGGGTCTCAACATCCCGGGACCGGCGGTCGGCCTGCCGGCAGTCCCCGAAGAGGATCTCGAGCTACTCGCGCACGGTGAGTCGATCGGGGTCGACCTGGTGGCGCTGTCGTTCGTGCGCTCGGCGAGCGACATCGAGTTCGTCCGCGAGCACACCCGCCTCCCACTGATTGCAAAGGTCGAGAAGCCGCAGGCGGTCGAGAACGCTTACGAGGTGATCCGCGCCGCCGACTGCGTGATGGTTGCGCGCGGCGACCTCGGCATCGAGTTGCCGATCGAACAGGTGCCGCTGGTGCAGAAGCAGCTGCTCAAGCTCGCGGGGGAGCTGGCGCGCCCTTCGATCACCGCCACGCAGATGCTCGACTCGATGGTCCGATCAAGCCGACCGACACGGGCGGAGGTCGCCGACGTGGCAAACGCGATCCTCGACGGGACGGACGCGGTGATGCTCTCGCAGGAGACGGCGGTCGGCGCCTACCCGGTCGGCGCGGTTGCGATGATGTCGGCGATCGCCGAGGTCACGGAGAAGACGATCGACTACGGCGAGTGGAACGAGACCCGGGTACGCCGAACCGCGCAGGATCCGGCCTACACCGTCGCCTACGCAGCGTGCAAAGCTGCGCGCGAGCTGGCGCTCGACGCGCTCGTGATCCCAACGCTCTCGGGCCGCTCCGCGCGCCTGGTCTCGGCCCACCGCCCGGAGGTCCCGATCTACGCGCTATCGCCGGGCCGCGAGACGGTCCGCCGCTGCGGTCTCATGTGGGGCGTGCAGGCAAGCTGGATCCGCCGCCACGAGGTGACGGAGGAGCTCATCCTGGACGCCGCGGAGACGGTGGTGCGCCTCGGCTGGTGCAAGCCCGGCCAGCGCATCGGCATCACCGCCGGATTGCCGAGCGGCGCACCGGGGACCACGAGCCTGCTCCAGATACAGCGGCTGTGACCGACCTTTCGGCGGCGTTGCAGCCGAAAGCCGGCTCACACCGCCGGCGTCACTGCGTCGCGGCTTGACGGCTTCCAGGTGGTGGGGCGGGGGTGCGGAATCGTCGTAGCGCGCGGGCGGTCGTGGCCGGTTCAGGCGCCGCTTGCTCCGTAGAAGGCGGCCTCTTGGCGGCCGAGCTCGGTGGTGGGTGGGTCCCTGAATATCCACTCGCGCGCTATTTGGTGCCAGTTGCCGCGAGCTCGGAGCTGGCCCATGACGGCCAGCGTGAGCGTCTCGGTCCGGCGGCCGAAGAGGTGGTCGGGCGGAAGGTTCTCGTGGCGCATCTGCTTGTAGTGCCGCGAGCGCGGGTCTGACATGTCGATGACGATCTGCGTCGCGATCTCCGGCGTCAGCTCGACCTCGCCGTCACGCGTGTACCACCACGTGAGGTCGAAGAACTGCTCAAGGAGCTGTTGCGGCGGGTAGCGCTCCGGGTCGCGCAAAAAGCCGCCGCGATGGAGATGCTCGGCAAATCCCTGCGCGTCTCCGGCGATCCCAAGCCGCGCCACCTCGAGTTCGAACTCGGCCACCGACCGATCGATGCGCTTGAACAGCCCGAAGTCGAGAAAAGCGACGCGGCCGTCGTCCTGGACGAGAAAGTTGCCGGGGTGCGGGTCGCCCGAGAACTGGTGGTGGCGGTACATGCAGCCGAAGTAGAAGCGGAAGATGATCTCGGCGACGCGGTTGCGCTCCTGCGCCGACCGCTCCTTGACCAGCTCGAACCCCGTGCCGTCGACGTAGTCGGTTACGAGCACCCGCTCCCCCGAGAGGCTCTCGACCACCTCCGGGATGACGATGAACGGGTGGCCCGCATGCAAGCGCGCGATCGCCCGCTGGTTGGCCGCCTCGAGCTCGTAGTCGAGCTCCTCGCTGATCCGTTCACGAACCTCGTCGGCGATCGCCTGCACATCGAGTTCGGGCGCCATCCGCCCCATCAGCCGCACGAGCATGCCGAAATTCTGCAGGTCGGCGCGTACCGCGGAAGCGGCGCCCGGGTACTGGACCTTGACCGCGACCGCGCGACCGGCGGGCGTCCGCGCCCGATAGACCTGGCCGATCGAGGCCGCAGCGATCGGGTCGGGGTCAAACTCGGCGAACGTCTGCTGAAGCGGCTCGCCGCGCTCGGACTCGATCACCTCGCGCATCTGCGCGAACGGCACCGTCGGAGCGCTGTCACGTAACTCGGCGAGCTTGTGCTGGAACTCCTCGCGATAGCGCTCGTCGACAAACCCGACGTCGAGGAACGACATCACCTGGCCGAGCTTCATCGCGGCGCCCTTCATCGTCCCCAGCACCGCCACGATCTGCTCCGCGGTCTCGACGTGGCGGCGTGCCAGCGCCTCGTGGCTGGCTTCCTCGCCGCGGGTCACGTTCGCGGCGCGAGTCGCGAATCGCTTGGCGGCGGTCTCGGCTGCGAGACGGCCGATTGTCGCCGAGCGTCCGACGCGCGATGTCGGGATGTCCTCGCGGGCCACGGCCGCGTCTCAGCTCACGCGCTCGACGCGCGAGCCGGGAACGATGTCGTCCTCACCGCCCGGCCAGCGGACCCAAGCCTTCGTGCCGCCGTCGTAGTCGGGAGCGAGCAGGATCAGCGTCGCCGGTTCGCCAAGAGCAACACAAGGCTCCGTTCCTTCGCGGTCGAGCCCGCGCCAGATGCGGATGAACGGGTTGCGCTCCCACTCGCGCCCAACCGTGGTCGGATCGCTGTGGCCTGGACGTACCTCGACCTCTGCGTCGAGCTCCATCAGCGTGCCCATGATCGAATCCTTGAGCGCCTGATAGGTGGCGTGTCCCGGCGCTCGAACGCCGCCGACCGAGCCGCGGAACAGCGTGTCACCGGTGAAGACGCTCGCGGTGTCGCCGTGCTGAACCAGAAACGACAGCATCCCGGTGGTGTGGCCGGGGGTGTGGAGCGCGCGAATCTGCAACTCGCCCACCTCGAGGCGCGCCCCGGGCTCGATCGTCTCCGCCGACCCACCGACAAAGTGGTGCTCGAGCGGATGGGCGAGGACGTGGGCGTCGGGCCAGCGATCAGTCAGCGTCGCGATAGCGTCCACGTGGTCTCGGTGATGGTGAGTCAGGAGCACATAGGCCGGCGTAACCCCGAGACGCTCGGCCGCCGCGATGAGGCGATCCACCGGCTTCCCGGCGTCGATGACGACCGCGGCTCCGTCCGGTCGATCAGCCACCAGGTAGCAGTTCGAGAAGTCGGACTCGTTCATCGAACTCTCGATGATCACCGTCCCATCCTCGCAGGCCGCGTGGGTCGCTGACCGGCGGCGGCCTCCCTAGAATCCAACCGATGGCGTTCCTTCACACCTGCTACCGGATCACCGACATCGACCGCTCGGTCGCTTTCTACCGAGCGCTCGGCTTCGAGGAGGTCCGCCGCATGCCGATCCGCGACGAGGCGATCAACGTCTTTATGAGCCAGCCCGGCGACGGCGAGGAGCCGCGTCTCGAGCTGACCTACAACCACGGCGTGTCGAGCTACGAGATGGGGAGCGCCTACGGACACATCGCGATCAGCGCCGCGGACCTCGATGCCACGCTGGAGGAGCTCTCGAAGCTCGGGATCGAGCCGGAGCGGGCACCGTACACCGTGCGCGACGGCGGCTCGCGGCTGTGCTTCGTGCGCGACCCGGACGGGTACCGGATCGAGCTGATCGAGATCGCGGCGTAACCCCGGCGCCGCCGTGCTCACCGACGACCAGCGCCGAAAGGCCGAACAGCTCTTCCTGGCGCACGGCTACGACGGGGAGCTACGAATCGCACGACTCGTGGGAGACGACGAGCGAATCTTCGTCGTGCCGACCGCGGTACTCGCCTCCCTGCCGGAGCGGAGTTTGTCAGCCGAGCTTCAGCAGGCCCTGGGTCGCAAGGTCTGGATCGTCGATGAGGCAAAGGGCTGGTCGGAGACCGAGCCCCTGCGCTGACCGCCAGGACACCGCGGGCTTGTCGCCGCTGACACCGCGGCCTAGCCGAGCCCATCAAGCGCCGGCACGACGAGCGAACTTCACGCCTAACCCCGAGCGGCCCGAGGTCTCGGCAGCCCGCCGCCGCCGAAAACTCGGGCGGCCCTGGGCTGCGCGGGCTCGGTAGGTAACCTCCCGCACGTGAGTGACCCAAAGGCGGCGATCGTCGTCGAGAACCTTGTACGCGAGTTCCGCAAAGGCCCCCGGGCGGTCGACGGAATCGACCTCGAGGTCTCACCCGGCGAGATCTACGGCTTCCTCGGACCCAACGGGGCCGGCAAGTCGACGACGGTCCTGATGCTGACAACGCTGTTGCCGCCGACGAGCGGGACGGCGACGGTCGGGGGCTACGACATCGTCCACCAGGGCACGCAGGTGCGCGAGTCGATCGGCGCGGCGCTGCAGGAAGCCGCGCTCGACCCGATCCTCACCGGCCGCGAGCACCTCCAACTCCAGGCGACGCTCCAAGGAATCCCCAAGGTCACGCGCGCGGCTCGCGCCCAGGAGCTGCTCGAACGCGTCGGGCTGACCGAGGCCGCCGACCGGCGGGTGGGCGGCTACTCCGGGGGAATGAAGCGGCGCCTGGATCTCGCGCTGGCGCTGGTGCACAGCCCGCGGATCCTGTTCCTCGATGAGCCGACGACCGGCCTTGATCTGCAGAGCCGGACGGCGCTTTGGAGCGAGGTTGCGCGGCTCGCCCACGAGGAGGGAATGACCGTTTTCCTCACGACCCAGTACCTCGAGGAGGCCGATGCGCTCGCCGACCGCGTCGGCATCATCGACCACGGGAAGATCGTTGCGGAGGACACGCCGGCCAAGCTCAAGGCGGAGATCGGCAACCCGACGGTCGAAGTCCTGCCGGCCGACCTCAGCGCGGGCGATGCGTTCGCCGATGCGCTCAGCACCTTCGGCGCGCCGGCCCGCAGCGGTCGCGGCAGCTTGACCGTTCAGCTACCGGGCGGCGAGGCCCAACTCGCCGAGCTCGTTCGGGCGCTCGACGCCGCCAACCTGCACGTCGCTTCGCTTCACCTTCACCAGCCGTCACTCGACGACGTGTTCCTGGCAAAGACCGGACGGAAGCTCGAGGGCTCGGCCGACGACGGCGATGCGGAACCGGTCGCGGCACCGGCGCGGGGTCGCAGGCGACGTGGTCGCTGAGCTCGCGGGCCACCCCGCGCTCATCGAGCAGATCGGGGCTGTCGGCCGCCGCTCGATAACCCGCACGCTTCGCCAGCGCGCGCTGCTCGTCTTCCCGATGCTGTTTCCGTTGATCCTGTTTGCGATCAACGGCAGCGCGCTGAACGCGGCCACGCGGATCCCGGGCTTCCCGCCGGTCAGCTATCGCGCCTTCGTGCTCGCGGTGCCGTTCATGCAGGGCGCTCTGTTCATCGCAGTCACCGCCGGCATCGATCTCGCGCGCGACATCGAGTCAGGCTTCTTCAACCGGCTGGCGCTGACGCCGCTGAGTGGGCCGGCCCTGCTCGCGGGACAGCTCGGCGGGGCCCTCGTCGTGGCGCTCATCCAGTCGGTCGTCTATCTCCTAGTCGGCCTCGCGACCGGCGTCGGGATTGCGAGTGGCGTCGGAGGTGCGCTCGTCCTGCTTGCGCTGTCGATCCTGATCGCGTTCGGGTTTGCCGGTGTCGGCGCGCTGATCGCGCTGCGCTCAGGGAGCGGCGAGGCGGTCCAGGCGATCTTCCCGCTGCTTTTCGTGACGCTTTTCCTCAGCTCGGCTTCGATTCCGCGCCCGTTGATCGCGGTGACGTGGTTCCGCGACGTGGCGACCTACAACCCGGTCTCCTACCTGATCGAAGGAATCCGCAGCCTCGTGATAACCGGCTGGGACGGCCGGGCGCTCGCGCTCGGCTTCGGCTTCGCGGCCGCGCTCGTCATCATCACGCTCGGACTCGCCGGAAGCGCGATGACCAACAGGTTGGCGCGTACATGAGCCGCTTCCTTTCCGTCGCCCGCGCGGTCGCGTGGCGCTCGATCCACAACACGCTGGTCAGCCCGGCGATCATCGTGCCGTCGATCGTCTTCCCGCTCTTCTTCCTCGCGGCTTTCGCCGGAGGGCTCTCGAAGATCGCGCAGGTTCCAAACTTCGACTACCCGCCCGGGTACACAGCCTTCCAGTACGTATTCGTGTTTCTACAGTCGGCCGCGTTCGGGGGCGTGTTCACCGGGTTTGCCATCGCGCGCGACTTCGATTCAGGCTTTGCACGTCGACTGATGCTCAGCGCCCCGCGACGCAGCGGCATCATCGCCGGCTACGCGCTGGGGGCGCTCGCCCGCTGGGTCGTGACCGGGTCGGTCGTGACCATCGCGGCGCTGGCGGCCGGTATGAACGTCCCGGGCAACCCGGAGGAACTCGCCGGGATGGTGGGAATCGGAGTCATGGTCAACGTGGTCGCCGGGTTGTGGGCGTGCGGCGTCGCGATGTTCCTGCGCACCGAGCAAGCCGGCGCGCTGATCCAGATGCCGGTTTTCGTCGTCATCTTCCTCGCGCCGATCTACGTCCCCCTTCACCTGCTGACCGGCTGGATTCACTCGGTCGCAAGCGTCAACCCGGCGACCACGGTTCTCGAAGCGGCTCGCGGCCTACTGGCGGGCTCACCAATCGACGTGGGGCTGGCCTTCGTGTTGCTCGCAGCCGGCGCGGTCGTGATGGGCGCGTGGGCGCGTGGCGGGCTCGCTTCGGCCGAGCGCGCCGGCTAGAACTTGCTGGGCCTCCCGGCCGTACCGTGGGCGCAGATTCCAGGTCGTGCCGAACGACGCGAGCGGTCTCTTTACTCGGCGTCGCCCGGCGCACCGGTCCGCGACGGGCCCGGGTAGGCCGGCACGACCAGCGGCTCGGAGATGCTGATCTCCTGAGCGACCTCGTCCTCGATCCCGAACGCCGAGCCGTCGCAGTCGATCCGAAAGCGCTTGGGCGCCACGCGGTCGTCCGGCAGCACCGGAACCCCCCAAAGCTCATCCCAGCCGAACAGCTCGAAGTTGCCCGGGTTCAGCAGGATCGCGCGCGGCGCCATCGGGCAGCTGCTTGCGTGGTGGTCGAGGCCACGGCGGATGAAGGCGAGCATCTCGGCTTCGAGCGAGGCCATCTCACCGGCTAATTTAGAGGTTCCGCTGCCCGGTCGTGGGACACGAGCGTGGCGTAGTGCCCGGCGCGCTCGATCAGCTCGTCATGGGTTCCGCGCTCGACGATCCGCCCGTGGTCAAGCACGACGATCTGGTCGGCGTCGCGAACAGTCGAGAGACGGTGAGCGATCGTTATCGTCGTGCGGCCCTCCGCGAGCGCGTCGAGCGCCTGCTGCACCAGGTGCTCGGTCTGGGTGTCGAGCGAGCTGGTCGCCTCGTCGAGTACGAGCACCGGCGGGTTGCGCAGGATCGTGCGGGCGATCGCCATCCGCTGCTTCTCGCCACCCGAGAAGCGGTAGCCGCGCTCGCCGACAACCGTGTCGTAGCCGGCCGGCAACGAAGCGACGAGATCGTGGATGCGCGCTGTCCGCGCCGCCGCCTCGACCTCCTCGTCCGTTGCGTCGGGGCGGGCGAAGCGAAGGTTCTCGCGAACCGACGCGTGGAACAGGTAGGTCTCCTGGGCGACAACGCCGACCGTCGCGGCGAGCGATGCGAATGTCGCGTCGCGGACATCGACGCCGTCGATCGTTATCCGGCCCTCCTGCGGCTCGTACAGACGCGCGACCAGGTAGCCGAGCGTCGTCTTCCCCGCCCCCGTCTCCCCCACGACCGCCGTGCGGGTGCCCGCCGGGACAACGATGTCGATGTTCTCGAGCGTCCACGGCGCGGCCGGGGCGTAACGGAAGGCGACTCCCTCGAGACGCACCTCGCCGAGCAGCTCGTCGGGGCGAAGGTCGATTGCGCCCGGCCGCTCCTCGATGTCGACCGGCAGGTCGAGGTATTCGAAGATCCGATCAAACAGCGCGAGCGAGGCTTCGACGTCAGCGCCGACCGACAGAAGCTGCGCCATCGGGAAGAGCAGCCGCGTCTGGAGGGTCGTGAACGCGACGACGGTTCCCAGCGTGATCGCGCTACCGGCGACGTGCTCGCCCGCCAGCCAGTAGACGATCGCCGGCTGGACCGAGAAGACCATGTTGATCGTCGACATGAGCCAGCGTCCGGCCATGCGCGAATGCACCTCGAGCTTCGCGACCTCGTCAGACTCGGCGGTGAAGCGAGTCGCGAGATCCTCGCTGCGCCCCATCGTCTTGCCGAGCATCATCCCCGAGACCGAAAGCGACTCGGCGACGAGCGAGGAGATGTCGGCGAGCCCACCCTGCAGGCGGGAGGTGATCGCGCGGCGCTCGCGCCCAACGCGACGGGTCAGCCAGACGAACAGGGGGAGCAGGCCAAGCGAGATCACCGCGAGCTGCCAGCTGAGGAGCGCCATCGCGACGGTTGTGGCAATCACGGTCGTCGCGTTCTGCGCGATCGTCGTCGCCGTGCTCGTCGCGACGTTGTCGATGCCTCCGATGTCGTTTGCGATGCGCGACTGGACCTCACCGGCACGCGTTCGCGTGAAGAACGCCATCGACATCCGTTGCAGGTGGCGGTAGACGGCCACGCGCAGGTCGTGCATGACGCTCTGCCCGACCTCGGTCGACACGTAGGTCTGCACGACGCTCAACGCGGCGGTCGCGATCGCGATCGCAATCATCCCGCCGACCAGCTCGCTGAGCAACGTCGTGTTGTGGTGGAGAATGCCCTTGTCGAGCACGGCGCGCAGCAGAAAAGGCGACAGCATTCCGAGGCCGGACGACACGACGATCAGCGCAAGAACCCACAGCAGGCGCAGGCGGTAGGGCGCGAACAGCCGCACGATCCGGCGGGTGTCGCGCTCGCGGCTCGGATCAAGAAGCGGCGGCGGCTCCTCGCTGCGACCGAGTACACGGCTGCCGCGCGCGCCCCCACCGCGACCGCCGCCGCCGAGCCCGTGATCACCATGGCCGCCGCCCGCCGCGAACATGCTCATGCGGCGAAGTTGGGGACGTCGTTGGCGGCTCGCATCTGCTCGCCTCCAACCATACCGAGGGCGCCATCGCAGCCAGCGCGTAGCCTGTGCGCGCAATGGTGATCGCCCCCGGCATCCTGGCCCGCGGCCCGTGGGAGCCCGACAAGGTCCGGTGTACCTGGCACGAGGAGCCGTTTGAGCCATCCGCCGACGCGGCGCTTGCGGCGGACGCGGCGATAGCCGCACTCGCCGCCCGCGGCTCACCGTCGCACGACGGCACGAGCACTCGGCTCGTAGGCTTGGAGAGCGGCCCCGGTGGGCTGTCCCTCGAGCTTCAGCCAACCCGCTGGGCGCTGCGGCTGAATCCGGTCGATGCCGGGCAGAGCCTCGCCTCGATGTGCGTCGTGCGCGCGGCCGATGGCAGCTGGCTCGCGGGCCGCCGCGCGGGTTGGGTCGCTTCGTGGCCGGGGCGGTGGGCTCTCGGCGCCGGCGGATCGGTCGACTCCGGAGAGAGCCCGGTGGCGACGCTCACTCGCGAGCTCCAGGAAGAGTGGTCGGTCCGCCCCGACCGGCTGACCGTCGAGTTGCTCGACTGTCTGCCGCAACGACTTGTGCTCATGGTCGGCATGGCGTGGCTGGCCGACGGTGCGACGGTTACCCCCGATGACGAGCACGATGCCTACGCGTGGTGGCCCGCCGATCCGGCGCGGTGGCCGGCCGAAGCTGACGGCGCGGTTCGCGAGGTCGGTGCGGTGCTGGCGTCGTGATCACGCTGCGGCGACTGGAGTGCGTCTCGATCGCGCACTCGTTGATCTACTTCGGCTTGCTCTTCTGCTGGCTGGCGCTCAACAACCCCCAGCCGGCGACGGTGATCCTCGGCTACACGCACGGCGTGCTGTGGATCGCGATGGCGCTGACGTGCGTGTACGCCGCGCGCAGGCGGATCGTTCCGCTGCGTGTGGCCGTCGCCGTCGCGGTGCTCGGAGGCATCGGCCCGTTCTTCGGTAGCGCCGAGTTCATCAGAGAGGATCGGCGCCGCTCCCGCGCACGCCGCGAAGCGGTCCGATCCGCCCCGCCGCCGCGCTAGAGTGCAACTGGTGGCCGTCGCGACGACGATCCAGGTTGTCATGCCGCAGATGGGCGACTCCGTCGCCGAGGGGACCGTACTCGAATGGCGCAAGGCCGTGGGCGAGCGCGTCAACGCCGACGAGACGATCGTCGAGATCTCGACCGACAAGGTTGACGCCGAGGTTGCGGCGCCGGCCGCGGGCACGATCGTGAAGATCCATGCCGGCGAGGGCGAGAGCGTGACGGTCGGCAGCCTGCTCGCGGAGATCGCGCCGAGCAACGGTTCCGCCGCTGCTCCGTCGGGCGCCCCGCGGCCGCCGCGTGCCGCTGAGGCGAACGGGGCCCAGACAACCGTTGACATCATCACCCCGAGCGCGGGTGAGTCGGTGACGGAGGGAACGATCCTCGGGTGGACCGTGAAGGTCGGCGACGGGGTGAAGGCCGGCGACACGGTCGTCGAGATCTCGACCGACAAGGTCGATGTCGAGCTGCCGGCGCCGGCTGATGGGACGATCATCGAGTTGCTGGCGGCCGAAGGCGACACTGTGACTGTCGGCCAAGTTATCGGCCGGATGGCCGCGGGAGCCGTGGCGGCACCACTGTCAGCGAGTCCGACCGAGACCGCTGCAGGCTCGGGACAGGTCGCCGCCGCGCCGCAGCGGAACGGCAACGGCGACGGCGCGAACGCAACTCCCGTCGCGAGACGGGCGGCCGGCGCTCTGCACGTCGATCTCGGAGCGGTCGCGGGGTCCGGGCGCGGCGGACGGATCGTCAAGGCGGACGTACTCGACGCCGCGTCCAACCCCGCGCCGTCCGCAGGCGCGTCGCGCGCGAAGACGCTCGACGGACCGTCGGCGACCGTGATCAAGGGCGGCGCGGCGATGCTCGTGCATTACATGGAGGAGAGCCGCTCGATCCCCACCGCGACGAGCTTCCGGACGATCGCAGTCGGGGTGCTCGACGCGCGGCGGGGCCAGCTCAAGGAGGCAGGATTCAAGGTCTCCTACACGCATCTGATCGCCTACGCGATCACGCGCGCGGTCGCGGTGCTGCCGGCGATGGCGAACCACTTCGAGGAGATCGACGGCAAGCCGAACCGCCTGGACGACGGCGCGGTCAACCTCGGCCTCGCCGTCGACGTCGAGAAGAAGGATGGCTCGCACACCCTGATGGTGCCGGTCGTGCTCGACGCCGCCGGCAAGAGCTTCGACGCGTTCCTCGCCGCGTATAACGCGCTCGTCGAGAAGGCACGGACCAACTCGCTGAGCGCCGCCGACCTCGTCGGCGCGAACGTGACGCTGACGAACCCCGGCGGGATAGGCACCGTCGCCTCGGTCCCGCGCCTGATGCCCGGGCAGGGAACGATCGTCGCGACGGGATCGATCGCCTACCCGGTGGGGATCGGAGCGATCGGAGCGCAGATCGGCGCCGAGAAGGTCATGACGATGACCTCGACCTACGACCACAGAATCATCCAGGGAGCCGAGTCAGGTCGCTTTCTCGCGCTCGTCGACTCGCTGCTCGCAGGAGCGGAGGGCTTCTACGAAGACGTGTTCGGCGCGCTCGGCGTGGCGCTGCCGCCGCTTCCCGAGCGCGCGAGCCCCGCGACTTCAAGTGCCCCGCCGACCAGCGCTGCCGCGGACGAGGAGGTGTTGGCGGGCGTCCAGGCCGCCGACTCACTCGTCCGCGCCCACCGGACCTACGGACACCTTGCCGCGCACCTCGATCCGCTGGGCTCCGAGCCGGTCGGCGACCCGGCGCTCGATCCACGTCCGCTCGGCCTCACGGATGCCGTGATGGCGGCGCTGCCGGCGAAGATCTTCCGGATGTACGTCCCCGGTAAGACACTGGCGGACGCCTACCCGCATCTGCGCGAGACCTACTGCGGGACGATCGCCTACCAGATCGAGCACATCGGCTCACACCGCCAGCGCGTCTGGTTGCGCGAGAAGATCGAGGGCGGCGCGTTCCGCGGCGAGCTGGGCGCCGACGAGCAGCGTGCCCTGCTTCAGCGCCTGATCGAGGTCGACGCGCTCGAGCGGTTCATGCACCGCGCCTACCTCGGCCAGCACCAGTTCTCGATCGAAGGCGTCGACATGACCGTCCCGATGCTCGACGAGATGATTCGACTGTCGGCCGGCGGAGGGGCCCAGGAGGTCGTGATCGGGATGGCGCATCGCGGACGACTGAACGTTCTCGCACACAACCTCGAGCGCAGCTACGGCTCGATCTTCGCCGAGTTCGAGGGCGCCTCCGCACTCGAAGCGGTGACCACGAAGCCCCAGGGTGGCACCGGCGACGTCAAGTACCACCACGGCGCCCAGGGGTCAAAGCGCCTCTTCAGTGGGCAGACGATCCGCGTCAACCTCGAGTCGAACCCGTCACACCTCGAGTACGTCGCGCCGGTCGTCATGGGCGCCACGCGGGCCGCGCAGAGCGGCCACGACGGCTCGCGGTTGACCCAGGACGTTCGCCTCGCCGTGCCGATCGTGATCCACGGTGACGCCGCCTTCCCGGGGCAGGGCGTCGTAGCGGAGACGCTCAACATGCAGGCGCTCGACGGCTACCAGGTCGGCGGCACGCTTCACCTGATCACCAACAACCAGGTCGGCTTCACGACAGATCCCGACGACGGGCGCTCGACACGCTGGGCCTCGGACCTGGCCAAGGGATTCGACGTCCCCATCATCCACGTCAACGCCGACGACGTTGCGGCGTGCGTCTCCGCGGTCAGGCTCGCCTTCGCCTTCCGCGAGGAGTTCGGCCACGACGTGCTGATCGATCTGATCGGCTACCGGCGCTTTGGACACAACGAGTCCGACGAGCCGGCCTACACGCAGCCGGAGATGTACGCGACGATCAAGGGCCACAAGCGGGTGAGCGAGTTGTGGGCGGACCAGCTGATCGCACGTGGTGTGATCACTCGCGAGGAGGTCGACCGCCAGCAACAGGCGGTCTGGGACGGATTGACCGAGCAACACCAGCAGCTCAAGGCGAAGATCGACGAGGCGCGCGCCGGCGGAGTCCACGAGCACCCGACGGGCGAATACCAACTCGACCGCACGCGGTCGCCCGAGGTGAGGACCGCCGTGGCGGCCGACGTGCTCGGGGAGCTGAACGAGGAGCTGCTGCGCATCAGCGAGGGCTTCACCGTGCACCCGAAGCTCGTGCGGCAGCTCGAACGCCGGCGCGAAGCCTTCGCCGAGGGTTCCGGGATCGACTGGGCGCAGGCTGAGTCGCTGGCATTCGCGTCGCTACTGCGTGAAGGCAGCCCGATCCGGCTCACCGGCCAGGACACCGAGCGCGGAACCTTCAGTCAGCGCCACCTCGTGCTCCACGACGCCAAGAACGGTCAGACGATCTGCCCGATCCAGAGCCTCCCGAGCGCAACCGCGCCGTTCGAGCTGCACAACAGCCCGCTGTCCGAAATCGGTTGCCTCGGCTTCGAGTACGGCTACAGCCAGGAGGCTCCGCAGACGCTCGTGCTCTGGGAAGCGCAGTTCGGGGATTTCGTCAACTCGGCGCAGGTGATCGTGGACCAGTTCATCGCCTCGGGACTTGCGAAGTGGGGCCAGACGTCACGGCTCGTACTGCTGCTGCCGCACGGCTACGAGGGTTCAGGGCCGGAGCACTCCTCCGCCCGGCTCGAACGATTCCTCCAGCTCGCTGCCGAGGGCAACCTGCGGGTCGCCAACCTCACCACCCCCGCGCAGTACTTCCACCTCCTTCGCCGTCAGGCGCTCGTCGTCAAACAGCGACCGCTGATCGTGATGACGCCGAAGTCGCTGCTGCGCCTGCCGCAGGCGACGAGCAGCGTCGCCGACCTGGCCGACGGCGAGCTCCAACCAGTGCTCGCCGAACCTGGCGTCAACGACAGCAAGGTGGTACGGCTGATCCTGTGCACCGGCAAGATCTACTACGACCTTGTCGGCCACCCCGACCGCATCGGCGCAGAACAGGTCGCGGTCGGTCGCGTCGAGATGCTCTACCCGTTCCCGGAGGGCAAGCTACGCGAGCTGATCGGCCTCTACCCCAACCTCCGCGAGGTCGTCTGGACGCAGGAGGAGCCGCGCAACATGGGCGCGCGCGCCTACATGTCGCAGCGCCTGCGTCAGATCATGGCCGGCACAAAGCTCGAGTTCGGGTACATCGGCCGTCCCGAGCGAGCGAGCCCCGGCGAGGGCTACCCTGCCGCACACGCCCAGGAGCAGAGCCGCATCGTGCGGACCGCGCTCGACGCTTCGCAGCCCGTCTCGCAGTACCCGGCGAAAACGCCGGGCGAACGCTGAGGCCCGGCAGTGCCCGGCGGTGCTCGCCGTGCTTTGCGCGGCTATGCGCGGGCGGGAGCGAATCAAGCGCTTGCGCTTTACAGCGGCTTCGTGTGGCGGGGCGCCCTGATCCGGTCAGTGGGGCCGGTTGATGCGCGTGGTCTGCCTCGACGCTCGTGAGCGAGCCTGATCGCGGAGCGATCAGGTCGCGAACAGGGTCAGGTCGGGCTCTCTTGTTCCCCGCAGCTCTTCGAGGGAGACCTCGACGCAGCTGATCCCGCGGGACTGTGCGAGGACGCGGGCTTGGGGTTTGATCGACTGGGCAGCAAGGACGCCGCGGCAGTCGGCCGTCGCCGGGTCGAGGCGGATGCGCTCGAGGTAGCGGGAGAGCTGCTCGACCGCCTCAATCGTGCCGCTTCGCTTGATCTCGACTGCGACCCAGCCGTCCCCCGGCTCGCGGCACATCAGGTCGACGGGGCCGATGTCGGTCGGCCATTCCCGGCGGACCAGGCGGAAGCCCTCGCCGCAGTAGGCCGGGCTCGCGGCGAGAAGTTCCTGAATGTCGCGCTCGACGCCGTCCTTCTCGAGCGATGAATCGATGTCCGCCTCGTGTGTCACATCGGAGAGGACCTCATCGATCGCGATCTCGAGCACCTCGGCTCCCTTGCGCTTGCGCACCTCGATCCGCTGCGGCGGGTCGCCCTCAACGTCGATGGTCGTCGGCGGCGTCATCCAGTTCTGCGGCTTGTAGCCGCCGCTGTCGGAATGGACCATCACGGAGCCGTCGGCCTTCAGCACAAGCAGCCGAACCGCCATCGGCAGCGTGGTCGCCAGCCGGCCGCTGTAGGTGACCTCGCAGCGGGCGACGATCAGGCGCATCGTGGTGACGCTATGGCGGGTCGCGGACGGATCAGGCCACCGGCAGGACTCGCTGTCGCGCCGCCCTGACTCGCTCGCGCAGGTCCAGGACCTCCTCGTGCGCCCCCAGCTTGATCGCAGTCTCGCAGGCCGCGAGGCAGTCACCGATCCTGTCCGTGCGCGCGAGGGCGTGGGCGAGGCGCGACCAGGCGTCGGCCGACTGCGGGTCAAGCCGCGTCGCCGCTTCGCAGGCGGAAACCTCGCCGCCGAGATCGCCACAGAGGGACGAGGCGAGCGCGAGATCGAGCAGGCCCTCGATGCTCGGACGCAATGCCTGCGCGCGCCGGAGCGCGGAGAGCGCGGCAGCCGGGTCGTGAAGCCGCAGTCGTAGCCGGCCGAGCCGCTCCCACTCGCCCGAGTCGGCGGGCGCTCGGGCGGTGGCCCGCTCCGCCGCCTGCGCCGCCAGGTCGATCGCACCCATGTCCTCGTAGATCCGCGCTGCGAAGCGGTGCGCTGCCGGGCGGGCTCCATCGACCCGCGCCCAGTCGCGGACCGCACGGCCCGCGGCGGCAAGGTTGCCGGCCTGCCAGAAGGCGAGCGTCATCAGGCGCAGGACCGCGACGTTCGCGGGGTCGGCGTCGCGCGCGTAGATGAGGCGCTGTGCCGCCAACGCGTAGTTGCCTTCCGCCATCGCGTGGGTGGCGGCGGTCATGAAGCGCTCGAGCCTGTCAGAGCCCGCGTCGGGCTTGGAGAAGTCGACGAAGCTCAGACTGCCGGCGGGAACGGTGCGGATGCCGTGCGCGAACTGCACGCGCGCCCACTGCTGCACCTCATCGCCGCCGCCGCTGAAGTAGATCCCCGTGACGCTGCCGACGCCCCATTCCGGGTAGGCGAGGCAGCGCGCGTAGCGGTGAACGACTGAGTGATCCGGCAGGCGGTCACCGAACGGATCGTGCTGGGCGCGGTCCTGCGCGGCCTTGCGAGCGCGCTCCTGGGCCTCATAGTTGCGCTGCCCCTCCTCCTCGCGGGCACGGCGGGTCGCCTGTGCCGAGACGCGCACCGCATTTGCCGAGATCCGCCCGCCGCGCATGCCCTCGGCGAGCGTCTCGAGCTCGTCCGCGGCGTCGTTGATCGCCTGAAGGTGGCGCTGGTGCTCGTGCTGGCGTCCCGGCGGAGCGATGTCCGGATGCCAGCGTTTGGCCATGCGCCGCCGCGCGAGCTGGACGTCACGCACGCCGAACGGCGGCTCCAGCTCGAGCAACAGCATCGCCTGCTCGAGATCGAAGACTGATGGCATCTGGGCATTTCACGTTAGCTGAACTCATATGCTGCCCGTTGGTGCCCGGCGAATACATCTTCCAGACCTACAAGCTCGCGAAGGTCTACCCGCCCGATCGCAAGGTCCTCGAGGACATCTCGCTGTCGTTCTTCTTCGGCGCGAAGATCGGGGTTCTCGGCTACAACGGGTCGGGAAAGTCGAGCCTGCTGCGCATCATGGCCGGCCTCGACAGCGAGTTTCGCGGCGACGCTCAGCTCGCGCCCGGGGCGAGTGTCGGGCTGCTTGAGCAGGAACCGCACCTGGACGCGAGCAAGAACGTCCGCGAGAACGTGCTCGAAGGGGTCGGCGAGCTGGTCGCGCTGGTGGCGCGCTTCAACGAGATCGCGGCCAACTACTCCGAGGACACTGCAGATGAGTTCGCGCGGCTGCAGGAGCGGATCGACGCAGCCGACGCATGGAATCTCGACGCGATGGCCGAGCACGCGATGGACGCGCTCCGCTGCCCGCCTGGTGATGAGGGCATCGAGCATCTCTCGGGCGGCGAGCGGCGGCGAGTCGCCCTGTGCCGGCTGTTGCTGAGCCAGCCCGACCTGTTGCTGCTCGACGAGCCGACGAACCACCTTGACGCCGAGTCGGTCGAATGGCTCGAGCACCATCTGGCCGAGTACAAGGGCGCGGTCGTGGCTGTTACCCACGACCGCTATTTCCTCGACAACGTCGCGGGCTGGATCCTCGAGCTCGATCGCGGTCGCGGGATCCCCTATCAGGGTAACTACAGCGGCTGGCTCGAGCAAAAGCAGGCGCGGCTGGCCCAATCTGAGAAGCAGGAGCGCGCGCGGCAGCGGACGATCGCCGCCGAGCTGGAGTGGGTGCGGACCAACCCGAAGGGACGGCGAACCCGTTCCAAGGCGCGCCTCGCCAGCTATGAGGCGCTCCTCGCCGAGGAGTCGGACGTCAAGCTCGACGAGGTGCAGATCCACATTCCGGCAGGGCCGCGCCTGGGCGACCTGGTGATCGAGGCGCGCGACCTACGCAAGGGCTACGGCGACCGCCTGCTTTTCGAGGACCTGTCGTTCTCGCTGCCGCGAGGCGGCATTGTCGGGGTGATCGGCCCCAACGGCGCGGGAAAGACGACGCTGATGCGCCTGATTACCGGGCAGGAGGAGGCCGACGGCGGCGAGCTGCGGGTCGGCGACACGGTGGAGCTCGCATACGTGGACCAGTCGCGCGAGGCGCTCGACGACTCGAAATCGGTGTGGGAGGAGATCTCCGGCGGCGCCGAGCAGATCAAGGTCGGCGACCAGTGGATGAACTCCCGCCAGTACACGGCTTCGTTCAACTTCAAGGGCTCCGACCAGCAGACGCGGGTCTCGAAGCTCTCAGGCGGCGAGCGCAACCGGCTGCACCTGGCGAAGCTCCTGAAGAGCGGGGGCAACGTGCTGCTCCTGGACGAGCCGACCAACGACCTCGACATCGACACGCTGCGCGCGCTCGAGGAGGCGCTTCTCACGTTCGCGGGCTGCGCCGTTGTGATTTCCCACGACCGCTGGTTTCTCGACCGCGTCGCCACGCACGTGCTGGCGTTCGAGGGCGACAGCCGCGTCACGTGGTTCGAGGGGAACTTCGAAGCGTACGAGGAGCATCGTCGCGCCGTGCTCGGACCCGAGGCCGACCGGCCGAAGCGGATCTCCTACAAGCGGCTCGTCAGGTAATCGGCGCGCCGCGAAGCGGCGGCGATCAGCCGCTCGCCGAGCGCAGGATCACTCTTAGGGCGTAGGCGTCAGCTGCAACGGCGTCGGCGGCGGCGAGCGCCGCGGCCGCGTAGGGCCCCGTCGCGATCGCGATGACCCGCAGGCCGTCGGCTCGTGCGCAGGCGATGTCCAGTGGCGTGTCGCCGATGATCGTCGTCTGCTCGCGCGGGTACGGAGACTGCTCTGTGCCGGCCCGCGCCCTCGCGATCGGCCCGAGCAGGTCGCGCTGCTCGGCGTCAGATCCAAATGCCCCCTGACCGGGGGGAAAGTGGTGGCCGATGCCGGCGCGGTCGAGCTTCATCCGAGCGATCGGCTCGTAGTTCCCGGTGAGGAGTGAGGTGCGAGCCGCCGGGTCGGCCGAGAGCCCGTCCAACAGCTCGCGGATTCCGGGTGCGACGTGCTTGGCGAGGGTTGGCGGACAGCGGCGCTCAAACGCGGTGATGACCGCGGTTTGGAAGTCCCCTGCGAGCTCATCGAAGCGGCGGGCCGGGAGGCCGCAGGCCACGGCGATGGACCGGCCGATCTGGCCGTCGGTTCGCCCGGCGGCGAGAACGGTGGCGGCGCCGGGATCCGAGAGACCGTAGACGCCGTGCAGAGCGTCGAGCAAAGCAGCACGGTGCGCGGCACTGGCTCTGAGTAGGAGCGTGCCATCGATGTCGAAGAGAAGCAGCACCGCTGCACATACTCGCGCGATTCTGCTTTTGCCTTCGGACATCCGTCCAGCGCGCTGAAGCGCGCAAGCGTTCTGGCAGTGAGCTGATCGGCCCGGAGCAGGCGGTACGCTGGTTACCCAGGGGCTCGCGCGAAACGGATCGAGTGGTCCCCAAACTCAACCGTCCGTCGGGATGAGCCGAAGACTTAGTTGGTGATGGTCGATTCGTTCCCTCGTCGCCTCACGCGCGGCGCCCTTCGGCGCTCGGTAGCGGCGTGCGCCGATGAGGCCGGCGACACGCTGATCGAGGTCATCGTGGCGGCGCTGATCGTCGGGCTGATCGCGGCGGCTGTGTTCACCGGATTCTCGGCCGTCGCGCACATCTCCCAGGGCCAACGCAACGCGACACGAGCGAACGCGCTCGCCCAGCAGGACGAGGAGCGCCTGCGCGGATTGACCGTCAACGAGCTCTCCTCGATCTCGCCGTCGAGCTCCTGCGGGACCAGCGCCGGCCTCTACGGGAACACTTGCTACACGCAGACGATCAACAACGTCGTCTACACGATCACCTCGAGCAGCAAGTTCGTCTCTGCCACAAGCGGCAACAGCTCCTGCTCGACCAACGGCACAGCGGACTACATCGAGACCGACTCGACGGTCAGCTGGAGCAACTCGAACGACGGACGCCAGCCGGTGGAGGTACACGGCCTGATCACACCGCCACCGGGTGGTGGTCTAACGGTCAGCGTCACCGACACGGGCGCGCCTGCCAACCCGATCGCGGGCGTGACGGTCACAGTCCAGGGACCTGGATCCGGGGGACCAACGAAGACGCTGACGACCGACAGCGGCGGGTGCGCCGTGTTCGGCAACCTCAACGGCGGCACCTACACCGTGACCGAATCCGGTCCGAGCTCCAACTACGCCCCGCTGAACGGGATCACGACGCAGTCGGCCAGCGTCGCAGTCGGATTCACGACGTCGCTGCAATGGGTCCTGGCGCAGACCGGCGCGATCCAGGCCAGCTTCTCGACGACCTACGGCGGCTCGACTGTCGCGGCGACCGACGACACGTTCGTAGCATCCAATTCCGCCGGTGCCAACGTCTACGGGACGGCCGGCAGCTACGGCTCGACGGTCACGACTCCCAGCATCAACACGGGCAGCTACTCCGTCTACGCGGGCGCCTGCAGCGCCGACGCGCCGCCAAGCCCGACTCCCGTCACGGTGAGCGCAGGGGCCACGACGCCAGTGACGATTCCCGAGCCAGCGATGCTCCTGAACGTGTACGGCGGAGTCTCGGCCGGCGGGAACAGCGTGACCGAGCTCAACGATACGGACCCGTCGATCAACTACTACACCGGCGCGAGTCATACCTCAGGCAGCGCCGGCAATGACGGGAACTGGCTCTACGAGCACAGCACCTCGACGCAGTACTTGAAGAACTACTACCAGAGCGACGCCCACTACGACGGTACCGCCGGCGACAAGGTGACGTTCACGTTCACGGGCAACTTCATCGAGTGGCTCGGCCCGACGTCCACCAACTACGGCTACTCAAACGTGGCGATCGACGGGACAACCGTCGCGACCAACGTCGACGGCTACTCCGCGACGCCGTCTGACGGCAACGTGGTGATGTTCAGCGACATCCTCGCGACCGGCGGCTCGCACACGCTGACGATCACCGTGAACGGGACCGACGACGGCAAGCCTACCTCGGCCAACCACCAGCACTACGTCGCGATCGACGCGATCGTCTACGGCAACAGCCCGACCCTGTACGACGACGGGAATGCAGCCCTCACCTACAGCGGCTCGTGGAATCACGGAACCGGCTACGGCGGCGACTACAACGCTAGCGAAAGCTTCAGCAACACGACCGGGAACTACATGAGCGTCACCTTCACGGGCACGAGCGTCTTCTGGGTCAGCAACTACAACTCGAACCACGGGATCGCGACCGTCTACCTGGACGGTACCCAGGTGGCCACGGTCGACTCGTACTCGAGCTCGAACCTGCAGCAACAGATCCTCTACCAGGCGACCAACCTGACAAACACCAGCCACACGCTGAAGATCGTCGTCAGCGGAACCAAGAACGCGGCGGCCTCGAACTACTACGTGTCGATCGACGCGATCATCATCGGCACCACGACGAACGCCTCGGCGATCTACGACGATTCGAACCTGACCGCGCTCACCTACAGCGGCAGCTGGGCCCACGCCTCCCCCTTCACCGGTGAATTCAACTCGACCGAGAGCTTCACCAGCGCAGCGGGCGCGTACATGAGCGTCACGTTCACCGGCACGAGTGTCGCCTGGATCGGTTCCTTGGCGCCCAGCCACGGCATCGCCAACGTCTTCATCGACGGCACGCAGGTCGCGACCGTCGACGGCTACGGCAATCCGACTGCGAACGGGCAGACGCTGTACTCCGTGAATAACCTCACAAATGCCACTCACACACTGAAGATTGCCTATACCGGCACCAAGAACGCCGCCGCGACCAACACTTACGTCTCGATCGACGCGATCATCGTCGGCGCGCCCGCGCTGCTGAGCACCGTGCCGAACATCACGCTGACCGACACCGGCTGCTCGAGCAACAAGACGAATCCGCCTGAGCAGATCCCGACCGCTGCGGGCGGGGCGCTGGTGAACCCCGGCGAGCCCTACGGGACCTTCACCGTCTGCGCCGACAACGGCACGAACAGGAACACCGCAACGGTCAGCAACACCGCTTTCTACACCGGCAACGCCGTCATCATCGACCTCTCGCCCGGAGCCGTCGGGCTCACGAGCGGGACGTGTCCGTGAGTGTGCGCGGACGAGCGGCGATCGAGCGGTTTCGTGCGCAGGACGGGCTCACGCTGGTCGAACTGCTCGTCGCGACTACGGCCGGGCTCGTCGTCGCGGGCGCCGCGATGGCGATTCTCTTGACCTCGCTCAACTTCTCGACGAACGCCGGCAACCGCGTGGATGCAAACCAGCAGGGCGGCGCCGCGATGGAGAACATCGTTCAGGCTCTCAACTCGAGCTGCGTCAACGGGATCATCAACGGCGGCGGCGTGTCGCCGATCGTGGGGAGCCCAACGACCTCATCGGTCACGGGCGGCCAATCGGTCAGCGGGGGGACGTCGACGCCAAGCTCGGGCGACTCGATCACGTTCGTCAGTTCGCTCGCCGATTCGGCGTCCCTGATGCCGAAGGAGGTGGTGATCGCGCTGACCGGGGGGGCGCTCGTGGAGACGACCTACAACGCGACCAGCGGCGTCGCGCCGTCCTGGACGTTCTCGACAACGGCTGCCAGCACGGTGACGCTGCTCCAGCACGCTGCGAACCCGACCGGCAGCTCGGCGATCTTCAGCTACTACGGCTACGACCCGACGACGGGAACGCTGTCGAGCACTCCCTATTCGATCAGTGGCGGGCTGAGCTACACGAACGCCGCCACGACCGCAGAGGTGGGGATCAGCTTCAACTCGCAGCCGGGTAGCAACAGCCAGTCCCCTGGTGGCACCGTCGATATCTCCAACAGCGTTGTGCTGCGGTTGACGCCGGTGTCCGACAACGTTCCAAACACCGGCGCGACCATCCCGACGCCATGCTCCTGACCAAACTGCGGGCAGCTCGAGCCGAACGGGGCTTCTCGATGATCGTGACGCTCATCGTGCTCTCGGTCGCCACCCTCCTCCTGTTCGCGGCGATCGACGCTGTCCTGAACGGCGCACAGACGACGCGCAACGACCTCGACCAGAAGCGTGCGCTCTTGGCCGCCGATGCCGGGGTGGCCGCCTACGTTCAGCAGCTCAACGCGAACCCAAACTACTGGGACACATGCCCGGCGTCGGGCGGGGTGACCGGCGCCACGGGCACGCAGGTGACGGTGCCTGGTTCGAACGACAACGGCGTGATCGAGAGCTACACCTACCAGAACATTCCGGCGACCGGCTCCAGCGGCTGCGACCCCAACAACGCGATCTCATCGATGATCGAGTCCGGAAGCGGCCCGACCGCCGGCACATTCCGCGTCAAGTTCACGGGCTCATCGAACCCGTCGGGCGCTTCGAGCGCGACGGCGACGCGCACGATCGTTGCGCAGTTCAAGCCGGCGAGCTTCCTTCAGTACATCTATTTTACGAACTTCGAGATCGAGGACCCGTCGGCGAGCGGGAGCAGCCAGACCGCGTGCGCCGTGTACTACTGGGCGACTCCTTACCCGGCGACTGGCAACACGCGCAACACGAACTGCGCTGGTGCGATCGACTTCATCACAGGCGACGCGCTCAACGGCCCGGTCCACAGCAACGACGACATGTTCATCTGCGGCAACCCGAGCTTCGGCGCGACCAGCTCGACGGGAGTGACCAACGTCGTCGAGACGCCGGGATTCATCGGGGAATCCTCCTGCACCAACTCGCCAAGAGTCAACGGTGTCTCGCCCGGGTCTCCGACGACCACGCAGGCGCCAACGCTGCAGATTCCGGCCGACGACTCGCAGCTGGAGCAGGTGGCCGACGGCGGCGACAGCGCGCAAAACAACGGCTGCTACGCCGGCGCCGGTTGCGTGTTCGTTGGACCGACCCAGATCCAGCTGACGGGCAACACCTTCACCGTCACCAATGCGTCCTACAGCGGCACGAAGACAGGGCTCGCGCCTTCAAACGGCGTCATCTACATCGAGAACACAGGGAACAGCGCCACATGTAGCGTCACCTACAACCCGTCAAGCACCGACTACACGACCAACGGCGGGTGCGGAAACGCCTCGGTCGCCGGCAACTACACCAAAAGCCTGACCATCGGGGCCGCCAACGACGTGATCATTTACGGCAACATCACGACGACTCCGGGCGGCACGAGCGCTCCGACCGGTACTTCGCTGATCGGCCTGATCGCCAACGACTTCGTGCGGGTCGCACATCCGTGCACGGGCGGGAGCAACCAAACGGTCGGGATCTACAGCGTCATCAGCAACCCGGTGATCGACGCGGCCATCCTCGCGATCAACCACTCGTTCATGGTCGACGACTACGGGTGCGGCTCGAGCCCGGGAACGATCACGCTGTGGGGGACGATCGCGCAGAACTATCGCGGACTGGTCGGCACGCACAACGGCGGCACGATCACCAGCGGCTACAACAAGAACTACAACTACGACACGCGCCTGCAGTCGCTGTCGCCGCCCTACTTCCTGAACCCTGTCAGCGCCGGCTGGGAGGTCAACCGGATCACCGAGTGCGGTAACTCGGGCTGTTAAGTTCGGTGCGGTTCGGGCTGCCCGAGTCCGCCTAGTTCGCGGCCTCGAGACCCTCCATGACGCCCTCGAAGGCGGTGCGCGCGTCGGTGACCGCAAGATCGAGTCGCGGGCCGAGCTGCTCCCAGCCATCGAGACCTGGGGCACCGCCGAGCGCCTCGATCTCCTCCAGCACCTCGGCGAGCGTCGTCGCCCCGAGCGTCGCGCTGCTCGACTTCATCCGGTGCGCGATTCGCCCGACCGTCTCGTGGTCGCCGGCGGTGGCCGCCTCGCGCAGCTGGTCGGTCTGCGGGTCGAGCTGCTCGAGGAAAAGCCTGATGATCCGTCCGAGGGAAGCGGCGCCACCGACGTCCTCCTGAAGCGCCGCCAGGGCCGCGCGGTCGACCCCCCCCTCATCGCGCGGTGCGACGCCCTGGTCTGCCGGCCGTGCCCCGGCAGCCCCGGGCTCCCGCGCATCCTCGCTCCCAGTCGTCCGGCCGCAGGCGAGCGCCCGCTCGATGGCGTTGGCGAGCGCGTTCAGCGTCACCGGCTTGGCGACGAAGTCATCCATCCCGGCGTCGCGGCAACGATCGTAGTCCTCGCGCATCGCATTGGCGGTGACGGCAACGATCGGCGTGCGTGACCCGCCCGCCGTCTCGCTCTCCCGCTCGCGGATCGCCCTGGTGGCGGCGTATCCGTCCATGACAGGCATCTGGCAATCCATCAGCACCGCGTCGTAGCCGCCGCTGGCGAGCGCCTCGAGCGCCGCCGCGCCGTTCTCGACAGCGGTTGCGACGAGGCCGAGGCGACCGGCCTGGCGCATCAGGACCTGCTGGTTGACCGGGTTGTCCTCGGCGATCAGGATGCGCATGCCGCGCAACTCCGGCGCCGGTGAGGACTCGTCCACGGGCGACTGCGGCGCGGACGCCTGCCGATCGAAACTGGCGAGCGCGTCGTAGAGTCGCGACTGCTTGATTGGCTTGGCGACCACTGCGTCGAACACGCGATCGCCGCCGTCCGCGGTCTCTGCGACGCGCTCACCGATGTCGATGAGGGCGATCACGAAGAGACCCCGGTCACCCGCGATCTCGTGCAGCTCACGCGCAAGATCCGCGGCCGAGTCGTCGCCGGGCGTCACCGCGACGACCGCCACGTCGAACGGCTCGGCGTCCACGGCGTCGCGGAACGCGGTGAGTGCGTCGGTCGGCTCAGCGGTGGTGGTCGTGGACAGCCCCCAGGCGCGAAGGTAGCGCTCGACGGTGTCCGCGGCGCTCGGCGTCGACTCGACCACGAGAACGCGCAGCGGTTGGGTAGTCGATCCCTGCGGATACGCGGGGCGTGCAGAGTGCTCGGAAACCTCGAGTGGGACCGTGAAGAAGAAGCTGGAGCCACCCCCCACGCTGGATGTCACCTCGAGGTTGCCGCCCATGAGACGGACGAGCCGTGAGGAGATCGCGAGTCCGAGTCCGGTCCCGCCGTGGGCGCGCGTCGAGCTACCGTCAACCTGAGTAAACGGCTCGAACAGCTTCTCGACCGCATCGTGGGGAATTCCGATACCCGTGTCGCTCACCGCGAACCGCACCATCACGCGGCTCTCGTCGGAAGACTCGATCTCGGCGCGGATCGCGACCTCGCCGGAGTCCGTGAACTTGACAGCGTTGCCGACCAGGTTCACGAGAACCTGGCGCAGCAGGCGGGCGTCGCCGCAGACCGCCTCGGGCGAGCGCGGATCGACGAAACAAGAGAGCGAAAGCCCCTTGCGGCGCGCCGGGACAGCCACGATGTCGGTGACGCCTTCGACGATCGCCGCGAGGTCGAACTCGATCGCCTGGCTGTCCAGCTTGTCGGCCTCGATCTTCGACAGATCGAGGATGTCGTCGATGATCGCCAGGAGGTCGTGGGCCGAGGTTCTCGCGATCGTCGCGAGCTCGCGTAGGTCGTCGGCGAGGTCTGAATCAAGGATGAGATCGAGACTGCCGATGACACCGTTCATGGGTGTGCGTATCTCGTGGCTCATCGTCGCCAGGAACTCGGACTTGACGACCGACGCTCGCAGCGCCGCGTCACGGGCGTCGGCCAGTCGGCGCTCGGCCGCCCGTCGCTCGGTGACGTCCCTGATGAACGTCACGTACAGCTGATGTCCGGTGGCCTCGAGCGAGTCGATCGTCGCCTCCAGCGGGAACTCGCTGCCGTCGCTTCGCTGGCCGGTTCCGGTGAGGCGCCGTCCGCGGAAGTGCTTGGGATCACTCTGCAGCCGGTCGAGAATCTGCGCCCAAACCTGCCTGTCACGCCACGGGATGAAGCTCTCCAAAGCGTCGCCGATGGCGGCTCGCGTGGTCTTGTAGAGACGCTCCGCCGCACGGTTGAGATCGACGATCCGGCCGTCGCCGTCCAGCATCAGGATCGCATCGACGCTTGCCGCCATCACCGCGCTCTTGGTCTCCTCGCTCGTCCGCAGCGCTTCCACCGCGCCACGCGTTTCGGTGACGTCGCGCATGACGAAGCAGCAGCCGAACAACTCCTTGGTGCCGGGCCGATGGATCGGAGCGGCCTTGATCTCAACCCAGGTGACGGCGCCCTGCGGCCCCACGAGTCCCTCGGTCACCGCGTGGCTCTTACCAGTGGCGAGAACCACGCGGGATGGCAGGTCATCGACGTCGATCGGCGAGCCGTCGGTGCGGATCAGACGCTTCGCCCAGCGCTCCGGGCCCAGCTCCAGCGTCGCTTCGAGCGTCAAACCGGTGATGTCGGTCCAGCGCTGGTTGCAGTAGATCGGCTCGCCGTCGAGACCAAACACGATCACCGCCTCATCCATCGCGGCGAGCATCGCGTCGGCCAGTTCGGCGGACGGACCGGGTTGCACCGCGTCAGCGCCGACGCGCTTCGTCGTGGCCTTGGCGGTCGCGGCACGACCGGCCGCCTTCGCGCGGCCGGCCAGCCTCGGCGTGGCGGGCGCAGCGCTGGCGCGCCGCTTGGCGGGGGTCATGGCCATGAGAATAGAACGGCTATCGGGCGACAAATGACGATTGGGACATTCGTCCAGGTGCCGGTGTGAGCACACCACCGCGCCTGCGCATCCTGCTCGTAGAGGACGACGCGATCTTCGCGGCGGTGACCGCTGAGGTCATGCGCGAGCGCGCGCTCGTGCGCTGGACTCCGACCGCCGAGGCAGCGCTCGCGGCCGCCGGCGAGAAGGAATGGGACCTGATCATCACCGACATCGAGCTGCCGGGCATGAGCGGCCTCGAGCTCGTCATGAAGATCAAAGCTGCCCAGCCGCACGTCGCGACGTTGATCCTCACCGGGCACCGCAGCTTCGACAACGCGGTTGAGGCGATCCGCGTCGGTGCCGACGACTTCCTGACAAAGCCCGTCGACCGCGCGACGCTGATCGACAAGATCAACGAGTTGGCGCAGCTCAGCGCGCGCCGCAAGGCCGAGAGCAGCGCAGCGGTGCTGGCGATCGGCGCCCATCCGGACGACATCGAAGTCGGTTGCGCAGGCGCGCTGCTTGGACACGTCGCCCAGGGGCACGAGGTCACCGCACTGGTGCTGACCGGGGGCGAGATCGGCGGACTGCCCGCCGACCGGGCTCGTGAGGCCGCGCGGGCGGCGGAGCTGATGTCGATCCGCCTCTTCCACGTGAACGTCACGGAGTCGAGTATCGGTGACGCGGCCGCGGCCGCCACCGAGATCCTGCGAGTGCTCGATGAGGTCCGCCCGGACACGATCTACACCCACAGCGAACACGACTTCAACCAGGACCATCGAATCGTCCACCAGGCGACGCTAACCGCGGCCACCGGGGTTCCGCGGATCTACTGCTACGAGAGCGCTTCGAGCACGGTCGAGTTCCAGCCGAGCCACTTCGTCGCGGTCGACGAGTTCATGGACCGCAAGCTCGCCGTGCTGCGTGCCTACACCTCACAGGTCCGCCAACGCCGCCACCTCGACGCCGAGCTGCTTCGCGCGACCAGCCGCTACTGGAGCCGGTACGGCCAGTCCCGGTTCGTCGAGCCTTTCGAGGTCGCGCGTGACATCGCCTCCGAACGTGACAGCGAGGCGGATGGCGGCCGAATCGACGTCGAGGCGGTACTCGGCGGCGATGCGGTCGACGTCAGCTGACGAGCAGCTGACGAAGCACGTACTGCAGGATCCCGCCGTGGCAGAAGTAGGCGACCTCCATCGGTGTGTCGATCCGCACGCGCACATCAAACGCCGTGTCGTCGGCCCGGACTCTCGCCGTCCGCGGCAGTTCGCCGGCCGCAAGCGGCGCCGCGAACCCCTCGACCGCGAATATCTCCTCACCCGTGAGGCGCAGTGAGGCGACGCTCTCCCCAGCGCTGAACTCGAGTGGGAGCACCCCCATGCCGACCAGGTTCGAGCGGTGGATCCGCTCGAAGCTCTCGGCGATCACCGCACGCACGCCGAGCAGGCGAGATCCCTTTGCGGCCCAGTCGCGCGAGGAGCCCGAGCCGTACTCCTTTCCGCCGAGCACGACGAGCGGGACCCCCTCCTGCGCGTAGCGAATCGCCGCGTCGTAGATCGACATCGGCTCACCGTCGGGCAGGTGGTAGGTGTTGCCGCCCTCGGGCAATGCGCCGAGCCGCTGCGCAGCGAGCCGGTTACGGAGGCGGATGTTCGCGAACGTGCCGCGAATCAGGACCTCGTGGTTTCCGCGGCGCGAGCCGTAGGAGTTGAAGTCGGCCGGCGCGACGCCTCGCTCCTCGAGGTAGCGGCCGGCCGGGCTGTCGCGCCTGATCGAGCCGGCCGGCGATATGTGGTCGGTCGTCACCGAGTCGCCGAGCACCGCCAGAGCCCGCGCGCCGAGGATGTCCTGCGGCGGGTCGGGCACGGGCGCGAGGTTCTCGAAGAAGGGCGGGCGGCGAACGTAAGTCGAATCGCCCTGCCACGCGAAGCGGTCGCCACTCGGGATCTCGAGCGCGCGCCAGTGCTCGTCACCCTCGTAGACCTCTGCGTAGCGGCTGCGGAACATGTCCGATTTCAGTGCGCTCCCAACGGTCTCCGAGATCTCGCGGGCGCTCGGCCAGATGTCGCGCAGGTAGACCGGCTCGCCATCCTCGTCCTCGCCGAGCGGGTCGGTGGTCAGGTCGATGTCCATCGTTCCGGCGAGGGCATACGCGACGACGAGCGGTGGTGACGCAAGGTAGTTCATCTTCGTGTCGGGGTTTATCCGACCCTCGAAGTTGCGGTTGCCGGAGAGCACCGCCGCAACTGTCAGATCGCGGTCCTCGATCTCGCGCGAGAGTTCCGGAGCGAGCGGACCAGAGTTGCCGATGCAGGTCGTGCAGCCGTAACCGACGAGGTTGTACCCGAGCGCTTCGAGCGGTTCGGTCAGGCCCGCACGATCCAGGTAGTCGGTGACCACCATCGAGCCGGGCGCGAGCGACGTCTTGACCCACGGCTTGACCTGCAGACCTCGCTCCAGTGCCTTGCGGGCAAGCAGGCCCGCGCCCACCATGACGCTCGGATTCGAGGTGTTGGTGCAGCTCGTGATGGCGGCGATGACGACATGGCCGTCCTCGAGCAGGTGCTCGCCATTGCCGTTTTCGACGACGCGAGCAGCGTCTTTGGGGTAGCTCGCAAGCGCGTCGCGATAGCGCTCGCGCGACTCGCTGAGCGCGACACGATCCTGCGGGCGGCGCGGCCCGGCGATGCTCGGGACGATCGCGCCGAGGTCGAGGTCGATCGTGTCCGTAAAGGTGGGTGGCGGCGTGTCGGCGTCGTGCCATAGCCCCTGCTCCCGCGCGTAGGCCTCGACCAGCTCGACCTGCTCTCGCGGACGACCCGTGAATTCCATGTATCGCAGCGTCTCCGCGTCGATCGGGAAGATCGAGACCGTCGAGCCGAATTCCGGAGACATGTTCCCGATCGTCGCTCGGTCTGCGAGCGGAAGGCTCGCGATGCCACGGCCAAAGAACTCGACGAAACGTCCGACGACGCCCTTTGCGCGAAGCATCTCGGCGATCGCCAGGACGAGGTCGGTCGCGGTTGTGCCCTCGCGCATCGCGCCGTGGAGCTGCACCCCAGTGACCTGCGGGACGAGCATCGACAGCGGCTGCCCGAGCATCGCTGCCTCCGCCTCGATGCCGCCGACGCCCCATCCGAGCACACCGAGGCCGTTCACCATCGGCGTGTGCGAGTCGGTTCCGACGAGGGTGTCGGGGTAGGCCTGCGGCAGCTCCGCGGCGCCGTCGCGGACGAAAACGACGCGCGAGAGGTATTCGAGATTGACCTGGTGGCAGATGCCCGTGTCGGGCGGGACGACAGCGAAGTTGTCAAACGCCGTCTGCCCCCACCGCAGGAAGGCGTAACGCTCGAGATTGCGCTCGAACTCGCGTTCGACGTTGCGCTGGAAAGCGTCCCGGCGCCCGAATACGTCGACCTGGACGGAATGGTCGATCACCAGCTCAGCCGGCACGAGCGGGTTGATCTTCTGCGGGTCACCGCCGAGCTGCGCCATCGCGTCGCGCATCGCTGCAAGATCGACGATGCCGGGGACGCCGGTGAAGTCCTGCATGAGGACGCGCGCCGGGCTGAACGCGATCTCGATGCTCGGGTCGGCCGTAGGGTCCCACGTCGCCAGCGCCTCGACGTCACCCGCCCCAACGGCGCCGTTTCCCTCGGTGCGCAGGAGGTTCTCGAGCAGGATCTTCAGCGAGTACGGCAGTCGCGCGACATCGAAGCGGCGCTGGAGAGCGTCGAGCCGAAAGATCTCATAGCGCCGCTCACCGACCTCCAACACGGCGCGGGCAGCAAAACTGTCGCCTGACACAGGACCTCCTCGAAAACGCTTGCCCACCGATTATCGCGGACCGAGACACGCTGTCACGCTCGAATAGGCTCAGGTAGTGGCATGCCACCGCCTGGAAACCGACGCTTGAGCGCGCTCGAGGTTGTGGCGATTCTCGCCGCCGGGCTCGCCGCGGGAACGATCAACGCGGTCGTGGGGTCGGGAACGCTGATCACCTTTCCGGTGCTCCTGGCCTTCGGCTTCGCACCGGTCACGGCGAACGTGTCGAACACGCTTGGCCTCGCCCCGGGCGCGCTGACGAGCGCCTTCGGCTATCGGCGCGAGCTCGAAGGGCAGGGCCGGCGGGCGCGGCGTCTCGCCGGTCTCTCGATCAGCGGCGCCGTTCTGGGTGCCGTACTCCTGCTCGAGCTTCCAGCGTCGGCATTCAAGACGATCGTGCCGGCGTTCATCGTCCTCGCGCTGCTGCTGATCCTTGCGCAACCACGCCTGGGCCGGGCGCTCGCGGCACACGCTGAGCGTCGCGACCGTGTGCGAGGCCAGGAAGGGCCCGCCGTTTTCGGCGCTGTGTTCGTAACCGGGGTCTACGGCGGCTACTTCGGCGCGGCCCAGGGGATCATGCTGCTGGCAATACTCGGGCTGGGCCTCGACGAGAGCCTCCAGCGCGTCAACGCCCTCAAGAACCTCCTCGCAGGCCTCGCGAACCTGGTGTCGGGAATCGTGTTCGCGTTCGCCGCGCCGCACGTCGACTGGACCGCGGCTGCCCTGCTCGCCGTGGGCTCCGTCACGGGCGGTGCACTTGGCGCCCGCTACGGACGGCGGCTCTCGCCGGACGCCCTACGGGCACTGATCGTCGCGGTCGGAATCGTCGCGATCGTGCGGCTCATCTAGCCGGCGCTGGTCGCCGGCGTGCCGGCCTCGGGCGGCTCGCCGCCGTTACCGCGGCGCCGGTGGCGCCGTCCACTCAGCCAAACCCAGCCACCGAGCAGGATCACAGGCGATGCGTAGAGACCCACCATGTACCAGTGGTATGCGCAGGCGAGGAGCATCGCGACGGATCCTATCGCCTGGCGACGGCGGCGAGAAGCCGCGGGGAACCGTCTGGCGGTACGCGCGCACCTGGTGTGATCGAGACCAGCTCGCCCCCAGGGAGGCGTTATTCTTCTACCGTGGCCGAGCGCAGCGAATACGTGGCGGGAACCTTCTGCTGGTGCGACCTTTCGTCCGGCGACCAAGACGGCGCCAAGGCCTTCTACAGCGGGCTCTTCGGCTGGGAGGCGAACGACACGCCGATCGGCGACGGCGTGGTGTACTCGATGATGTCCCACCGCGGGAAACCGGTCGCTGCCATCTCCCCGCAGCAGCCGGCGCAGCGCGAGGCCGGCGTCCCGCCGATGTGGAACAACTACGTGGCGGTCACCGACGCCGACGCCGCTGCCGAGCGCGCGAAGGAGCTGGGCGGCACCGTTCTCTCGCCCGCGTTCGACGTCATGGAGGCCGGCCGTATGGCGGTCCTCGCAGACCCTCAGGGCGCGGTCATTATGGTCTGGCAGGCGGGCCAAGTGCATGGGGCGGAACTCGTGACCGAGGTCGGCGCCCTGGTCTGGAACGAGCTTGCCACCCCGGACCTGGAAGGCGCGAGCGCTTTCTACGGCGGCCTGTTCGGCTGGACGTTCACGCCGTTCGAAGGCGCGCCGATGCCCTATTCGGTGATCATGAACGGTGAGCGGAGCAACGGTGGGATCGCCGTCCCCGACGAGCCGGTCCCGCCGTGCTGGCTCCCTTACTTCGGCGTAGAGGACCTCGACGCATCGATCGCCACGGCCGAGCGGCTCGGCGGCGCTACGCGCATCGGACCAGCGGACCTGCCGATGGCGCGGGTCGCGATGATCACCGATCCCGAAGGTGCACCGCTCTGGCTTTATGCCGGGGAGTATCAACCCTAGCTCGCGCTTTGTGGCAGAAGGTCGGCTCGCCGCAGGAGGCGTGGCGCCGGTGTCGTCGCGGCCGGCTCACCTGGCGCCGCAGGTGAAGCCACGGTCGACTTTGGTGGAAGACTGTGGCTGTGAGCTTTGAATCGATCCCCGCGCGTGACGCTCGGGCCGAGGCGGTTGGGCGTGCGCAGGAGCTGCGGGCCGGCGAGCTAGACGTGCAGATCCTCGAGCCGGCTCCGCCGGCAGTGAGCGAGCCGCCGTGGTTCGCGGATGCGGAGCGGACCGGCTCGCGAGTAGTTGGCCCCTACGGAGCGCAGGAATGGCGCTGGTCGACGCTCGCCGACGCGGATCCGACGCTCCGCTCGTGGTGCGAGGAGCGCTGGCTTGGACCGTACGGGCGACTCGAGCCGCTCCCGGCGGACTTCACCGGAACGCGCTTGGCGCTCCACCGGCTCGCCGAGCAGGTGATCTCGCCCGCACGCGCAAAGGCGAACACGAAGATCGGGCTGCGCTGGACGCTAGGCGGGTTCGGCACACCGTTCTTCGGCCCAGACGCGCAGATCCGCACGGATGGCGAGCGCATCGTCGTCCAGGAAGGGAGTGCTGCGCGGAGCGGGCCGATCACGACGATCCGCGCTGCGCGTGAGCTGATCGGGGAGCTTGCCGCGCCCACCAACGGCGCACCGGTCGATGAAACGCTCACGGTCAGCGCGGCCGCCGCGAGCGCCTTGGCCGAGCTGTACGGCTTCGCGACCTCCGTCCTCGAAGAGCTTCGCTACGGGGCAGGCCCGAAACTCGAACCATCACGCTGCCAGCTCTGGCCCGAACACTTCGATGTCTCGGTCGAGCTGGGCGGCGAAGCGGCGGGCCGCCGAGCGGGCTACGGCGTCTCCCCTGGTGACGAGCTCCACGACGAGCCCTACCTCTACGTTGTCCCGTGGTCCACCGTCCCTGAAGGCGATCGCTGGGAAGCCACCGGCTTCGCGGGAGCGGAGTTCGGCTACGCGCGGCTGGTCGCCTCCGCGGACCAGCGGGCGACCGCGCTCGAGTTCTTTCGCGGCTGCCTTTCAGACCTGCTAGGTCGCTAGCCGCCCGCAAGACCACGTCCCGCCCGACGCGGGCCACGCCGCCCCCGGGGCCCTATCGCGCGAGGCTCTCCAAACGGTCTCGAAGCGCGCCGAGGAACTGGGCAGCCACCACTCCGTCCAGCGCGCGGTGGTCCCAGGACAGGCCGAGCACGCAGATCGGGCGGATCGCGATCCGCTCCTCGCCCGAGGACTCGACGACGACGACCGGCCGTCGGACGATCGCCTCGATGTCGAGGATCGCAACCTGCGGCTGGTTGATGACGGGGGTCGCCATGATCGTTCCATACTGGCCGGGGTTGGTGATCGTGAAGGTGCCGTCGCGCGTCTCATCGGCAGTCAACTCGCCGCCGCGAGCGCGGCGCGCGAGATCGCGAATCCGAACCGAGAGCTCGGCGACGTCGAGGCTTTCCGCCTCGCGGATCACGGGTACCAGGAGGCCCTCGGCCCCCAAGGCGACCGCCACGGCTAGGTTGACGGTTTCGTGGCGCACGATGTCGCCGCCGTCGAGCCATGCGTTCAGGTCGGGAAAGTCCGCGAGGGTCGCGATCGTGGCCGCTGCGACGATGGGTAGCGCCGTCGTCCCGAGCTTCGCGCGGGCCACATCGACAGCGCTGAAATCCACTTCGATCCACGAGGTGACGGTTGCCGCGGTCTCGAGCGAACGCTTCATGTGATCGCCGATCGAGCGACGCATGCGCGACAGCGGAACCGGGGCCGGCGGGACGTACGGCGGGGCTGAGTCGCGGCGGCGCTCGGTAATCAGCGCGAGCACGTCCTGCTTGCGGATTCGCCCGCCAGTCCCGGTGCCCTCGATCGCATCGAGATCGATGCCGTGCTCCGCTGCGAGACGCTGGACGAGCGGCGAATGAAGGTGCTCGCGGCCGGTCGCCGGCTCCTGCGGCGTCGCGGCTGGGCCGATGTCCGCTGGAGCCAGCGGTCCGGCGTAGGCCTTGTCGGCAGCGATGACGGCGATCGGCGCCCCCGTGGCAACCGTCTCGCCAACCGAGACGAGAATCTCGACCAAGATGCCCGCGGCGGGCGAGGGCAGCTCCGATTCGATCTTGTCGGTGTCGATGTCACAGATCGGCTCCTCGTAGGAGACCTCCTCGCCGACCGCCTTACGCCACTGCACGATTGTGCCCTCGGTGACCGAGATGCCGAGCTGCGGCATCACGACCTCGACCCGAGCCGCGTGCTCCTCAGTACGCGAGGAGGTCATCGCAGGCGGCGCGGATGCGCTCGACGCTTGGCAGGACGGCACGCTCGAGGACCGGCGCGAACGGAATCGGGACGTCCGGTGTGGCGACCCGCACGATCGGCCCTTCGAGGTGCTCGAACGCGCGCTCCGCGATCACAGAGGAGACCTGCGCTCCGATCGCACAGGTGTAGTTGGCCTCGTCGACGATCACGACCTTTGAGCACTCGCGCACGCCATCAAGGATCGCATCCTCGTCGAGCGGCGCGAGCGAACGCAGATCGAGAAGGCGGATGCTCGCATCGGGCAGCTGCTCGATCGCCTCGAGAGCTGTGTGCACCATGGCCCCGTAGGCAATCACCAGTAGCTCGTCTCCGCCGCGAACCGTGCGAGCGGTGAACGGGGTCTCATAGACGCCCTCGGGCACCTCGCCGCGCACGCGTCTGTAGAGGTTCTTGTGCTCGAGGAAGAGCACCGGATTCGGGTCCGCGATCGCGCCGAGCAGCAGGCCTTTTGCGTCAGCCGCGGTCGACGGTGCCAGAACCTTCAGACCAGGCGAGTGAAGAAACCACGCCTCCGGGTTCTGCGAGTGGTACGGACCGCCTGAGAACCCGCCGCCCGATGGGAGCCGAACGACGATCGGCGCTGCAATGCCGGTGCGGTAGTGCAGCTTCCCGGCGACGTTGACTATCTGGTCGAACGCACAGGCGACGAAGTCGGCGAACTGCATCTCGCAGACCGGGCGCATCCCGACGACTGCCGCGCCAACCGCGGCGCCAACGATCGCCTCCTCGCAGATCGGGGTGTCGAGCACGCGCCCGGCTCCGAACCGCGCGAGCAGCCCATCGGTCACCTTGAACGCGCCGCCGTGAGCACCGATGTCCTCGCCGAGCAGGATGACCCTCTCGTCCTGCTCCATGGCGACGCTCAACGCATCGGAGATCGCTTCGAGGTAGGTCAATTCCATGGTGTGACGCACCTCATCGGAATCCGCTCCACGGCGCATCGCCGCGCCCGAGCGGCGAGGGGACGTCGGTTGCGTAGACGCCCGCCGTAGCGCTTGCCGGTTCGGGATGAGCCATCGAAAGCGCCTGCGCCGTGGCCTCGTCGACCTGCGCGCCGACCGCAGCGACAACGCCCTCGACATCGATCGACAGGGCGAGTAGGCGGCTACGCTGAAGCTCGATCGGATCCCGCGACAGCCAGTACTCGAGTTGCTCGGGCGGAACATAGCGGGCATCGTCGTGCGCGCCATGACCGTGCATGCGCATCGTCTGGGCTGAAATCAGGGTCGGCCCGCCACCCGCGATAGCCCGTTCACGCGCCTCGCGAGTGACCTCGAACACCGCCTCGACGTCGTTACCGTCGACGGCGACACCCGCCATTCCGTAGGCCGCCGCCCGGTCGAGCGGGTCGACGGCGAACTGAAGCGCGCTCGGGGTGGAGTAGGCGTACCCGTTGTGCTCGAGGACAAAGATCGCGGGCACGCGCAGCACAGCCGCCAGGTTCATCGACTCGTGCCAGTCGCCGACGGACGTCGCGCCGTCGCCGAAGAACGTGAGCGCACACCGCGCCTCCGAGCGCAGCTTGAAGGCGAGCGCCATTCCAACCGTGACGGCCATCATGTCGGGCAGCATCGACACCATCCCGATCACACCGCGCGAGGCGTCGCCAAAGTGGACGTTGCCGTCGCGGCCCGCGCTGACGCCGTCGACACGCCCGAGGTAGTGGCCGAGGATCGCGGCCGGCTCGGTCCCCTTGACCAGGTGCGCACCGAGATCGCGGATCAGCGGGCAGACCGGATCGTCGGCGGCCAGCGCAAAGGCAGCGCCGACGCACGTCGCCTCCTGCCCGCGGCCGTCGTAGAAAGAGCCCGGCACCTTGCCCTGCTTGTAGAGGCTGTTACCCCGCTCCTCGATCGCGCGGTGCAGCAGCATGTAGCGGTAGAGCGCAACGCGGTCGTCGAGGTCCAGGTGCGAGCCGTGCTCGGTGGCAGCGGGATGCGGCGCGGCGGCTGGCCGCGATCCGGGGGCGCGGGTGGTCGGCTTGGTACTCAACGAAGCAAGCAGCCTAGTCAGACCTTGCCGGCGACGGCGTCACCGTTGGCGACGCCGGCCGCCAGGTCGTAGCGGCGACGGATGTCATACAGCGTCGTGCGCTCGGCGGCCGGGCGGCCGGCTCGGTGCGCGGCGCCGACGAGATCGTCCGGATCAAGCTTGACACCGTGGTAGGAGCCGGCCATCCGGCTGATCGATTCCTCCATCAGCGTGCCGCCGAGATCGTTGACGCCCCAGCGCAGCGACTCGGTTGCAGCATCCAGACCCATCTTCACCCACGAGCTCTGCAGGTTCGCGATCGAGTTGCCGAGGGCGAGGCGGAACACCGCGGTGTGCTTCAGCTTCTCGTCCGTCGAGAGCTCCTCGATCCCGTGAGTGCGCCCGAGCAGCGTCTGAAACGGGATGAAGGAGAGCGGCACGAACTCGGTTATCCCGCCTGTTCGCGCCTGCAGCTCGCGAACGACCCGCATGTGCTCCGCGAGCTCCCACGGCTCCTCGATGTGCCCGAACATCACGGTCGCGGTCGAGCGAAGACCAACGCTATGCGCCGCCTCGATCACCTCGACCCACCGGGCGACCGGGAGCTTGTTTGGCGAGATGCGCTCCCTGACGCCGTCGTCGAGAACCTCGGCGGCAGTTCCCGGAACCGAGTCGAGGCCCGCCTCACGCAGCCGCACAAGTACCTCACGAGGAGAGAGCCCGGAGACGTCGCACATGTGGGCGATCTCCATCGGAGAGTAGGCATGGACGTGGAGCGCCGGCGCCGCTTCCTTGATGACCGACAGCCAATGCTCGTAGTCCGCAAGCGTCCAGTCGGGATGGATACCCGACTGCATGCAGATCTCGCTCGCCCCGTAGTCGACTGCCTCACGCACCTTCTGCTCCAGCGTTGCCCGGTCGTGCTCGTATGCGTCAGGGGAGCGCCTGCTCTGACCGAAGCCGCAGAACGCGCAGCCGACGATGCAGATGTTCGAGACGTTGATGTTGCGACAGACGACGAACGTGACGGTCTCGCCGGCGAGCTGCGCGCGCAGATCGTCGGCGGCTTCGCGGATCGCCTCGATGACCTCCGGCCTTGACTCGGCGAACAACGCCGTCAGCTCGTCCGCACTCAACCTCGCGCCGGCGCGGCCTTTGTCGATCGCGCCGGCCGCGAGGTCGGCGCGGATGACGCGGTCGGACCGCCGGCCGGAACCGCCACGCGGAATGAACGACCAGTACCGCGCCTTGATCACGTCGAGGACCGCCTGCGATTGCCAGTGCGGACCGATGTGCGTGCCGTAGACGCAGAGCCGTTCCGTCAGCGCGACCCCGTCTTGCGCCAGGCGGCGGCGGACCTGATGCGGCGAGGGGAAGGGGTGCTCCGGAGAGATGTGGTCGCCGTTCTGCGAGAGGCCACCGAGGTCGCTGGCGCCGGCGCGGACGAGCGCGGGCCACCAATCGGAGAGGTTTGGTGGCACCTGGACCGCCACCCCGGGGAGCAGCTCGCGCGCAGACGCCACGACGCGTCGGACATCCTCGATCGAGACCTCACAAGCCCAATCGGGCAACGGCAGATCGGGATGGTGGCCGATTCCCGTGCGCCAGTAGTCGGTGGCCGCGGCGGTGGCGATCGCCGCCGGCTCCTCGCCGTAGTAGCGACGATGGGGCACGAAGTTCTGGAGGATCACCTCCTGGAGGTGGCCGAACTCGCGCTGGCACTCGGCGAGCGCCTCGAGCGCCGCGATCCGGTCGGCTGGGCTCTCGCCGATCCCCATCAGGATGCCGCTGGTGAAGGGGATCTGTAGCTCACCGGCATCGCGAATGCTCTGCAGGCGCAGGTGCGGATCCTTGGTCGGCGAGGCGGCATGGGCGTTCAGGTCATCGCGCAGCGATTCCAGCATCAGACCCTGCGACCCGGTCACCTCACGCAGACGGGCGAGCGCGGCGCGCGGGAGCGCTCCCAGGTTCGTGTGCGGCAGAAGCCCGCGCTCGAGCGCGCGCTCGCAGCACCAGACCACGTAGGAGACGAAATCGGCGTGGCCGAGGTCCGCCAGGCGCTCGGCCACGCCCGGATGGTGGCCGGGGTCATCGCCGGTGAGCACCAGGAGCTCCTTTATGTTGCGCTGCGCCGCGTGGTCGAGCAGCGAGATGACCTCGGCCGGCTCGTGCAGGTGCGGCTGGTGGGTCGCGAAAGCGCAGTACCTGCAGTGCGAAACGCAGGTTCGCGAAAGCGACAGCGTGACGTTGCGCGAGAAGGTGACGCGGCGAGTCTGAACCGGCTGCGCAGCACTCGCGTAAGCGCTCGCTGCGTGATTGCGAACGTTCTCCCCGGCGGGTGCGTGGCGGTCTGACATCGGTCCTAGGAGTCCCGGTCGCCGGGTGAGGTGACGCTCGGCTGATCGCCGGTGAACGAGCCGTAGCGGCCGCGGAAGAAGACGAGCGGGTCAACGTCCGCGTCGCGAACATCGAGGTGGGTGACGGCGCCGACGACGATGAAGTGGTCGCCCGCTTCGTGTACCGCGTCGATCTTGCACTCGATCCAAGCGACCGCGTCGTCGAGCGCCGGGCCGGCCGCGCGAGCGTGCCAGCGAACACCGGCAAAGCGGTCGACGCCGACGAGCGAGAACTGGCGCGAGACCTCCTCCTGGTTAGCGGCGAAGATGTTGACCGCGAAGCTGCCCGACTCGCGGATCTTTGGCCAGGTCAGCGACGCCTTGGCCGGGCAGAACAGGATCATCGGCGGCTCGAGCGACACCGACGTCACGGAGTTGCTCGACATGCCGACAGGCACCCCGCGGTGATGAGCCGTCACGACCGTCACGCCGGTCGGCAGGTGACCAAGGACATCGCGGAAGCGGTCGCCGTCGATCCGCAGCTCGATCTCGTTTGCCATGCGCCCCTGGACGTTAGCGAGATGGGTGCAGGTACTCGTAATAGGTCACGGGGACCGCGTAGGCGCCGTAGCCGGTGACCTCGGAGCGCGTAACGTTCTGAACCGGCACCTCGACCAGGTTGACCTGGGGAACGTCAGCGTCGATCAGCTCCCCCGCCCGGGACACGAGTCGCTGCAAACGTGCTCCCGGCAGGGTCGAGTCGATCTCAGAGAGAAGCGCGGCTACGGCAGGGCTCGTGTAGCCGTCCGCTGCGGCCGGGCTCGCGGGATCAATGCGCGCGTCGTAGTTTTCGATCAGGCTGAACGCAGCGCCCCCGATCAACGGAGCGATGTCCTCGATCGTCGATGGGAGACGGTGCGCCTGGCGCAGCGCGAGCAACTGGTCGTCGTTGTAGACGATCGTCGGGCGCAGCGTGACACCCACCTGCGCGAGCTCGGTGCTGAGCAAGGCAAGCTCCTTCGCGACATCGCCGCCCGCAAGCAGAGCGCTGACATAGACCCTGAGGGTCAAACCGTGCCGGTAGCCGGCGGCCGCTAGGAGCTCGCGCGCTTGCGCGGCGAAGTAGCCCGCCGGTTGACTGTGGCCGTAGATCGGCGGAATGGACAACACGTCCGGCGTTGCGCGTCCGGCGTAGATACGCCCGCTGATCGCGCTCCGATCGATCGCCAGGCTGAGCGCACGACGGACCAGCACGCTGGCTAGTGCTCCGTGCTGCTCTCCGAGAAGCCACGACTCGACCGCAGGACCGCTCTGGAGAATGCTCGCGCGGACGTGGCTGGCCGAGCCGTAGAGCGCGACCTGCGTGAAGGTCGCCCAGTCGACGCCGCTCGTGTGATCTGCCGCGCCCGCGATCACGTCGCTCACGCGCCGACCGCCACTCTCCACCTGCCGGATCTCCACCCTGCGGTAATACGGCCTGACCCACGAGTGGGGGTTCGCGAGCAGGACGATGCGGCGCCCGGCTATCACGTCGCTGACGTAGTACGCGCCGAATGTCGACGAGTGCGTTGCGCCCCACCGCTGCGCCCAGGGGTCGGACGTGCTCGAATGGGCGAGATAGCGCCGCCGATCGTAGATGCCCTCGCTGAACCAGGAGAGCGCTCCCAGCATGAACGGGCTCGGCGCAGTCACGTTGATCCTCACGGCGTAGGGACCCAGGACAGTCACCGGGTTGCGCGTGTCCAGTCGGGCGAGCGCGAACAGGAACGGCGCGACAGGCGATGTCGCGAGGTCGCGGGCGATGCTCCACCTGACATCCGCGGCGGTGAAGAGGTCGCCTGTCTGGCCGCGCACGCCGCGGCGCAGCTGGAAGGTGTAGTCACCGCGCCGATCGGCCCGCCAGGAGGTCGCGAGGTATGGAACGACCGCAGCGCCATCCGGCAGAACCGCGCCGGCGCCCGGTCGCGCCGCCTGCGGGCGAACCAGCTCGCTCGACCAGCTCTGCAGGAGGTCACCGGCGACGCCCGGAGTCGCGGACTCGTCGAGATCGCCCGGGAGCGCTGGGACCAGATCGATGAATGTGCGATTGCGCGGCACCGGCGCCGGCTGCCCTGCAGCAGCCGACCCGCACGCGGCGGTCACGAGCCCGAGGCACGCGACGGCGCAGAGCCTGCGACACGCGCCCGCGGAACGCGAGCGCCGGTCAGCCGCGCGGAGACGCAGGCTCGCTCGACTCCGCTTCGAGTCCGGCGTTGAAGACGCGCTCCAGTCGTCCCTGGGCAGCGGCGAGGCCGCCGGGATCCCCGCCCGGCCCGCGAAGGATCCACGCAGCCGCCACCGCAACCGCACCGCCGGCGATGGGTCCGACGACGTAGACCCAGTAATGCGCGAAATGCCCGCTGATCAGATCGGGCCCGAACGATCGCGCCGGGTTCATCGAGGCACCGCTGATCGGACTCGACCACAAGCCGGACAGTGCGACGTAGCCTCCCACCGCGACGGCCGACAACGTCCCGACGTTCTGCGCCCGCGACGCCGTCCCAAGAATCGTGCTGAGCAGACCGACCGTCAGGACGAACTCGATCAGCATCGCTTTCCAGTCCGCGATGTGAGCGCCCGGAAGCGTCGCACCAACCCCGGCCGCTCCGCCCAGCACCTTGTCCACGAAGAGGCAGGCGAGCGCCGCCCCGAGCAGCTGCACGATGACGTATCCCGGCACGCGTTTCCACGGAAAGTCACCGCGCAACGTGAAGCTGATCGTAACCGCCGGGTTGAGATGCGCGCCAGAAACCGCGCCCATGAAGAGGATGATCGCCATCACCATCAACCCTGGCGCTGTGACCGCCGCAGCGCGCGTTACGGCGCCGTGGCTAATTGCGGCGACCACACCGCCGCCGGCGCCCACCAGAACCAGCAGAAAAGTCCCAAACAGCTCGGCGAACAGCCGGCGCCACTCGAGCGCAGCATTGTCGAAGTCGATCGTCGCCGGAAACTCGAGACCGAGCACCGCGCGGCTGCGGCTTTCCTGTTTGGGGCTGACCAGACGCTTCGCGTGCTGTGTGCTCATCGTCGCGCGCGAATCTAGCGGACCGACGCGCGCCCTGTCGGTGGGGCCTTGCAGGAAACGGGACGTTGTCGCGGAGGCCTCGCCGCGGCAGCACGTAGGCAGGCGGCCTAGTACGACCGCCTAGTCCGCTCGCCTAATCGTTTGAGATACCTCGGTGGCGGCCGAAGGTGAGGCATGGGCCGCAAACACGGACCGCTCCGCGGCAATCGCGCTCGGCGCTTCGCCGCCGTCATGCTCGGCCCGGCGCTCGCGATGATGCTCGCTGGCGCAACCGGTCTTGGGGCCCCCGCGTTCGCAGCCGCCGCGGCGACAAAGCGGCCCGCCGTGGGCGCTACGGCGACGGCCACCGGCGGGCGGCCAGTGATCATCACGGGCCGCGTCCACCCCGGTTCACGCGCGAGCCACCCGACCCGTGCAGGCGCCGCCAAGAGGAACACGGGCGCAAAGCACCCACCGGCGGTCACCACGCAGCCGCGGAGCACCACGGTCGCTGCCGGAGCGGTGGCGAGCTTCACGACGGCAGCAAGCGGCAACCCGACGCCGAGCCTCCAGTGGCAGCGCTCGTCCAACCGGGGCAAGACGTGGGCCAACCTGCCGGGAGCCAACTCGCCGACGTACTCGCTCGTGAGCGCCGCGGCCGAGAACGGATACCTGTTCCGTGCGGTGTTCATCAACTCGCTGGGACGCGTCTACACGAGCGCGGCAACGCTGACAGTGTCGGGCGCCACCGCGTCCGCTCCGACCGTGACCGCGCAGCCGGCGAGCCTGACCGTCGTGAAGAACACCGTCGTCGCCTTTACCGCCGCCGCGTCGGGCTATCCGGCGCCGAGCGCTCAGTGGCAGGTCTCGACCAACGGCGGCAGCACGTGGAGCAACGTCTCCGGCGCGACAGCGCCCACCTACCAGTTCACGACCGCCGTGACGCAGAACGGCTACCGATACCGAGCGGTGTTCGCAAACGCAACGGGCAGCGCCGCGAGCGCCGCGGCGACCCTGACCGTCACGAGCGGCGCGGTCGCAACGACCGGCGCACCGACGGTGAGCACAGATCCGATCAACGTCACGGCGGCCACCGGCGCAACAGCGACGTTCAGCGCGGCAGCGGGCGGCAACCCCGCGCCGACCGCCCAGTGGCAGGTCTCAACCGACGGCGGCACCTCGTGGACGAACGTCAGCGGTGCCACCTCCGCGACCTACGGCTTCACCGCACAGATCGGCGCAAACGGCAACCAGTACCGAGCGGTCTTCACGAACTCGCTCGGCAGCGTCGACACGACGGCGGCGACCCTGACGGTTGCCTACCAGTCGAGCAACTGGTCGGGCTACGCAGTCAGCGGTGGCCTCTTCAGCTCCGTCAGCGCTGATTGGACGGTGCCGACGATCACCTGCCCGCCCGCGAGCACGAGCTTCTCGTCACAGTGGATCGGGATCGACGGGTTCAACAGCAACACGGTCGAGCAGGATGGCACCGAAGCCGACTGCTCTTCCGGTAGCCCCTACTACGGCGCGTGGTATGAGATGTACGGCGATCCGAGCGTCAGCGGCGGCTACGAGGTGCCGCTCGAGAACCCCGTCCACGCGGGTGACGCGATGACGGCGACTGTCAGCATCAGCGGCACCACTTGGACGCTCGCCATCGCGGACTCCACCCAGAACTGGACCTTCTCGACCGATATTCCAAGCGCCAGCCCCGCCCCCGCGCAGTCCTCCGCGGAGTGGATCGGCGAGCGCCCCGAGGTGTGCTCGAGCAGCTGCGGGCTCGCAAACCTCTCGAACTTCGGCAGCTTCAGCTTCACTCACGCAACCGCGACCGACGCAAGCCAGACCAACGCGCCGATCTCGAGCTTCGCCTACGCGCCCCTCGAGATGGTCGGATCGACGCTTCTCGCCGCCCCAGGCCCTCTGAGCGCCGCCGGCTCACAGTTCACCGACACCTGGACCTCGAGCACCTAGAACGACCCACTCGCCCGCAGGCAGTCCGCGACGTCAGCCGCTCCGAGCCAGGTAGGGCGCCAGGTACTGTGCCGAAATCTTTGCGACGGGTTCCCAGTTCGGCTCGGTGGCGACCTGCGAGTTGAAAGCCTTACTACCGGTGATTCGGGCTGTCATATAGATCGGCTTGCGGCCGGTTAGAAGGATTCCATGGATCTCGGGCAGGAACGGTGCCGGTTCGATCGGCGCGCCGGCGAGCGCCGCGATCGCTCGCGCCGCCGCGTCGGCCTGCTGTGCGGCCAAACCGCCGTGCTTGATCGCGAAGTCAATCGCATCGCCCGCAGCCCAGACACGCTCGACGCCGTGGACCTTGCAGTGCTGGTCGACCGGGATGAAGCCGTGCTCCCCCGAAGGCAGGCCACGAACCGCGGGCCCGAACAGCTCCGGCAGCGCGACTATGCGGTCAGCGTGAACGGTCCGGTCGCCGGGTTCGATGCGAACCTCGCCCGCCTCAACAACCTGTGCGTGCGCGGAGGTGATCGTCTCGACACCGGCATCGGCGAGCAGTTTGGCGAGCGCCTCGCTCGCCTGCGCTCCGAACACGGCAAGTGGCGCGGACTCTGGCGTGATGAGTGTCAGGTGGACGTCGACGTCCATGTCGTACGCTCGCGCTGCGGTCATGAGCGCCAGCTCTGGCAGCGGCATCGGCCACGCGAGGCGGGCGGGCGCGACGAACGCGACGCTCTTTACGTACCCCTCCTCGACATCCTGGATCATGCCGTGGAGCAGCTCGTCCAAACGACGGTCGTCGATCGTCACGACGTGCGAGAACGCTTCCGTGATGCGAGCGCCGAGCCCGAGCAGCAGAGCGTCGTAGGCGACCTCCTCGCCGCCCACCGTGTGAGCGACGCGCGCTGACGGATCGACCCAGCCGAACTCGTCGACGAGCAGTTCAGCGCCGACCTCATCGGCGAGAGCGGCGATTGGATAGTGCGCGGCCGGCGTGTAGGCGAACGGCTCGCGCACCGTCATCGGCCGGTAGCTGAACTGCGCGTTTGGCGCGATCAGCGTGAGAGCAACGCGCTCGCCGGCCAGCTCGTGCAACGCGAGCGCAGCTTCGAGGGCCGCCACGCCGCCGCCGGCTATCACCACCTTCAATGGGTCGGCAGCGCTCATCGAGCCAGACTATGGCGCATTCGGTTCTGGCGCGACAGCCGATCGGAGCCGCCGCGTGGCCATTACCCTT
>Ga0265319_1000176_pt1 | contig 48499 bp, 34 predicted proteins | sample 4824metaG_FD_192443 | JGI IMG/M metagenome (GOLD analysis project Ga0265319, IMG submission 192443) | Rhizosphere microbial communities from Carex aquatilis grown in University of Washington, Seatle, WA, United States - 4-8-24 metaG | ecosystem: Host-associated > Plants > Roots > Rhizosphere >...
AGAGTATAGAAGAGGCAAGTTAGTCCAACATTGCTACTCGGGAGTTGTAAACATCGAATATCGCCTCAACCCCATTGATCCCAAAACACAACGATTGTTAAGGGACAAAACTTGTCAGTGGGATAACTGTTATCCGGCTGAAAAGGATACTAAGGAACGATCAGAACAGATGTTTCAACGGTCACTCATCCAGCATTGCATGAGAAACGCAAAGCAAATCAGTGATGATGCCGCCGCGAAAATCATGGAGCAATGGAATCAATCCAAAAAGCAGGATTAATGCGCCGCAGCTTACTGGTCCCGCTGCTTTTGCCAAATGCATCTCCCGAAGGTCGCGAAGCGATCCCTTCGTGAACTTCGTGATGAGCGGGAGCTCCGGTCCGATAGAACAAACGAAAGAATTATTTCATAACCCCGCCGGTTATCAATAGGCGTACAAAATACACAACAAACTTAACCCTAAAACAAAATGAATAGCAAAACATTTTTGATCCTGGCCATCGCGACATCGTTCGTTTTTGGCTTTGCGTTCAATACGATCATTAAAGGTCAATTTGACAGCCAGCTGCAATCGACAAAAGTGACAGGCATTGGTGGAATCTTCTTTAAGTGCAATGATCCCGGGAGACTGAAGGAGTGGTACAAAAAGCACTTAGGCTTCAAGACCAACCAATACGGGACAATGTTTGAATGGCGAGAAGTCCCCGATACAACAAAAAAGGGTGTTACACAGTGGAGTCCCTTTGCCCAAACCACAAAATATTTCAATCCTTCAACAAAAGATTTTATGATCAACTATCGAGTAGAAAACCTCGGATCACTTGTTGAGGAACTAAAAAAAGATAGTGTCATGGTTTTGGACACAATTGAGACGTACGATTATGGTAAATTTGTCCATATCATGGACATCGAGGGAAACAAAATTGAACTATGGCAGCCCTAGGGCATCGTGCATTGGAAACGAACAAGATAGTTTAGCCACGTTCTGCCGTTTCTGTCCTAACCGCTCGCTTCCTGCGGAGATGCGCTGGGCCTTCGTAATAAACGCTCGATAAGTCCAGAAGGTCGCGAAGCAATCCCCTCGGGAGATCAATTCGCGAACTTCGTGATTAACGGGAGCTCGGGTCCGTTAGGCGCACAGCAACCACCCAAGACCAATGGAGGCAGCATGAAGTATTTATTTGTTGCAGTAGTTGTTTCGATCTGCATTGGCTGCAATCGAAATGATGAACTCGGTGAAGGCATAACTCGCGAGGTAAGCATCGAAAGTTTCGAGGGAATTACAAATGTGAGAAAAGAAGTATACAGGAGAGAACTCTTGCCAATCAAAGCCTTGGGTTTTTATGAAAACGGCAATATCTTATACCAAACTTATTATATGCCGGTTGATACCTTCATGATGATCACGACCCGTACTTTATATCCTTCAGGCGCGTTGCGATCTATGAGTCTTTGGCAGTCGAAGATCGACACCTTTTCCTATACCTCCATTGAGGGCAAAGTAACGCGATCAGTAAGATACTTACGCGATTATGCCGTTTATGTTTTACAATTTTATCCCAATGGCAAAACAGAAATGAGATATGGCCTAAATAACTTCGATACCGCCAGAGTTGTTGAGCACTGGTACGACTCCGGCATTAAACAATCTGAAGTAGTCTTTAAGTACGCGTGGTCTGATACGATAAGATCGGTTGGATGGGACTCGCTCGGTCATCAAATTCGATATGAAAATGACTTTGGCCATAAGTCAAGCAAAAAAGGTGCGCCCTAACCAGCCGCCCCTCGCTGGAGAGCGCGGGATCATCGCAAAAAACGTTCTACAAGTCCCGAAGGTCACGAAGCGATCCCTTCGGGAGATCGCTTAGCGAACTTCGTGATTGGCAGGGGCTCACGAACTTTAGACAAAACGAGATCGGCTTTTCCAAAACATAAGGACAATATGGAATTAGTAGCCATATACCCGGAATATAAATTCACAAAATATTTCCTGTTTCTGGAAGCGATGGTCTTTGCCGGTTTAATTATTCATATGACCGCGCTATTTCTAAAGCACGCTGAGATTTATGGACTTCAGCTCTTTCATGCAAACATTATCGTGCTATGGGCTTTTCAGGCGATAACTCTTTTCCCGTTTCTTGCCTCGATCACCAATGCCCCATATAGAATTCAGGCAGGTGATAGCGGCATCACGTTCACGATGTTTTATGGACGCACGAGAGGAATTAATTACTCTGACATCAGGATTGTTAAAACAATCGGATCATTGAATTTTTTTCGATTAGTGTCCTCGCAGGGTGTAGTTTACTATCTTTATAAAGAAATGAGCAACTTGGACAAGTTCGTAGCTCTGATTAAGAGTAAAAACCCCGAGTGTATCTTTGACAAACCATAAATCCCCGTCGCGTTGCCTAACCAACCGCCGACGATTTTGCCGCGCGGCAGTTCGCTGAGAATGACATGACCAGCAGATACGTCTGCGCAATGAACTGCGTGAAACTGGCTGCACGTCGCCGCTCAACGAGTTTACGACTCGCAGACAGCTTGCCTTCCCGCCGCGTTTAGCGGGAGGTCCGGCCCGTCAGGGTGCAGCGCATTTCAATGCCGCCAAAATAGGCGTAAACTTAACAACTGTATGAAATCGCTACCGATTATTCATATCGTTTTGATTTTTCTCTTAAGCTTCTTGCTGATCCAATTCCATTTGAACGCTCAGTTTGCATCTCTAAGTTGGTACACATTGATCAAGCAAGCTTCGGACATCGTGATCATAAAGGTTGATCGAATTGAGGGGAAAAAATACGGGGAGAAAGCCATCGCGCATGTCGAGAGAAGCTTCAAAGGAGTGGTACAAAGTGATTCAGTAGAACTTCCTTTTGTTTACTCGACTTGGCCTTTAGGGGGAGATACGATGCAATCGGTGTCGGAATCTATTCCGATATATTTTAAAACCGGGAAACGGTATACTGCACTCCTCCAGAAGTGGCATCCGAGCTTTAACCCTCATGCTGCAGAGACAAAATATGAAGTTATCAATTATCCAAAGGGATGCCTCTTTGAAATCACGGATGGCAAAAACCCCCGTCTTCTGGAGATGGAACAATTATTAAACGCAGCCGATGAAAACGATGCGGGAGCAAGGATTGATTCATTGCTTTCATTCGTCCATAGTGACGGCAGGGAAGTTCGCACTGATGCGATCGAGGCGCTGATCGACCTTAAGGCGGAGAAGGCTGCTGAAGCGTTTGTCTCGGTGCTTCGAAATGATACGGATAAAGGCGTTCGGTATTCAGCAGCCCATGGATTGGGATACCTTCACTCCGACGGCATCGTTAACGCCCTTGTGGAATGTCTGCAAAAAGAAAAGTCGGAAAATGTCAGGTACATAATCATCAGCTCATTAGGGATGCACCACGCGAAGATTGCAGCTCCATTGCTGCTGGGACTCTACGAAAGCGAAGGGTATAACATTCAAAATGAGATTCTTGAAAGTCTCCCTTCCATGGGGGACTCAACGGAAGTCCCGTCTCTCTTGCGTCTGTTTTTGCTCGATCATGATAGGCAGCATCGGCATGCGATGGTTCAGATTATTGCTTCGTTCCACACCTCAGAAGCTGATAGTTTTTCCTACGATGTACTAAATACGGAGGAATCATATTGGCTGAAGGCTGCGGTGATTGACGGATGGAGAGAATCAGGCTATACAAAAGGATTTGATCAATTAGTGAAATGGGCTTCAGTTGCATTTGATCCATCAATGCTGCTGTCGAAATCCCAAGCCGAAATACAAAGCTTGGAAATTCCTTTAATCTATGCAGTTGGGAATCTTGGTACACCGCAACAGGTCGCGTCAACACTCAAACCTTTTGCGAATTGTACTGATTCCGGCATTCGCCAAATGGCTGTGCTGGCATTAAAAGAGGAGATGGCGAAAAACATTTCACAGGAACTCCGCAAGGAAATTGAGGAAGAACTAAAAGGTTTTCCTTCCCAATAGAGTGGCTTTATCCGCATCCAGATTTTCTCATTGCAATGTCCGCAATAAAGTGGTATCATCTCATGCGGGAACTTACCAGGAGATCATAGTTGGGAGCTATGTTTATAACCAGAATCGAAAACGATAACAGTCTTAACACGAGCCGGTATTCGAGTTTACTGCCGCCGTTGCTGCCTGACCACTCGCTCATCCTGATCCCGATGGTGAAACGTCGGGACGGGCTGGAACCGTCTGCCGACGAATTCGACGCACGAGGAGCCGCCGGTACGATGAGCGTATCTGTCAACTTCCGCTGGCCGAACAACAAACGAATGCTGCACGTCCCCGCAACTTGTATCGTCCCGCTGCTTTTGCCAAAGGCATCTCCTGAAGGGATCGCTTCGCGAACTTCGTGATCGGGGGGATCTCCGGTCCGTCAGGCCGCAAAAGCGGCGAACATCTACAATGAGAAATTCTATGAAGACAATCTGCGTGCCCATTCTCTTCCTGGCTCTTGTTCTCACCGATATCGCATCCTCGCAGAACATAAGGGCAACAACTGATGAAGGGCAGACCGTGATGCTAAGAAAAAACGGGACCTGGTTCTTTGTGAGCCGTGCGAAAACACAAGATGACAGCGCGGTTATCTTTGATGGACGGGGAGTAGTGTTGAAAAAGACGGGGAAATGGTATTTTTCGAATACCACCCGATCTGTTTCCTCTGTCAGTCAGCGGTACTATGCCCTCTCAGCTCCAAATAATAATTCATCGGCTGGGCTGAATAATCCTTCTCACAGGAAAACGTCTCCCCTCAACCAATCCGGCGATCCCGTCAGCCAATCGTCTTCTCGTAATGGTCAACAGGTACCTTCCTTCAGCTATAAGGACGCCGATGTTTCGGAAGTTGATATCAATAGTTTGAGAGGTAAGGTAGTACTTATTAATTTTTGGGCATCATGGTGCGGTCCCTGCCGCGAGGAAATGCCGCGATTGGAAGCAGAGATTTGGCAGCACTTCAGCTCCAGCGATTTTGCAATGATAGCATTAACTGGCTCTGACAACGAAAAGGTACTCAAACAAATCAAGCAGGAATACGGCTTTACCTTTCCGATGGCTTATGATGATGAAAAAAAAGTGTCGCATTTATTTGCAGTCAACTCGATACCGCGAAATTATGTGGTTGGAAAAGACGGGAGAATTCTCTTCCAATCAATCGGCTATGCCGCTGAACGTTTTGATGAAATGAAAGGCGTGATCGAACAAGCGTTGAAAAATGAATAACAGAATACTTCATGACCGACCTGCCGACCGCTCCCCGCTCAATAACGCGGGGCCTTCACAAAAAGCCTCGACAAATCCCGAGGGTCCGCAAGACTCCTTTGGAAGCGCCATTCGGGACGGGCTGGAACCGGCCGTTGGTGATCCTGCACGTCCGACTCCTTCAGGATGTTTGTGATTTTCATCGGATGTGAACCAAAAATGAAATGGACGTTTTCAAAAAGAATAGAGGGTTCTATGTCTTCTTCAGATGTATTTCACCGGGGCCGGGTGCGCCTCGTTGTTCTGTTCATGCTCGCAGGGTTGGCGGGATGTACGAAGTATTACTTGCTGCTTGACGAGGACGAAATCAAACGAATGAATTATTCGCACGACAAGGAACATCGTATCGTTTATTTCAACAAGACCTTTTCATACACTCCCGAAGGGAAATTGCTTGAGAAAACTCACGAGATCATTCGAATAGGCGACAACCCCATCACTCATATTCCGGCGCTGTATGTTTCCGACGAGTCATTTAGAACGCTTACTTCTGTTGAGGGGCGGGTGCTGCACATTGACGGGTCATCGGAGAAATTCTCGAGGGACGATTTCTACAGCTTTAACGTCAGCAGCAGCGAGGTTATTTCGGATGAGAAGATGAAATCGGCCTTCATCGAGAAGAAGCTCAAGCCAGGCGATCTTATTGAGACGGCATCGATCCACGAACTCATTTATCCGCAGCTTGGGTTTGGCTTTTCCCTTTCTGAGTTGGAATATTCGGCCGAGAACATCACCTGTTGTATCGAATCGAACTCTTCCGACAGTATCCGGTACCGCGTCGTGAACAGCGACGTCGCTCCGTCGATTGTCGATTCGACGACACGGAAGATCATTTTCCATTGGGATTCATACCGCGAGACCAAAAGACGGCGCGGCGTGATGGAAAAGAGGAACCAAAGTCCCACGGTAGTGGGCGTCCGGTTGTCACAGACCTGGCAGTCGTACGGCGATTGGTATCTGCACTTGATCGCCCCGCAACTGCGTCCGGATAGTGCGTTTGTCGATTCGGCTCTTCGGATTACCGCCGGCACACGCTCCTCCAAAGAAAAAATGGACGCCATTTTCGATTACTGCCAGCGAAACGTACGTTACGAACAGGTTTACCTGAAGCAAGGAGCGTTTCTCCCGAACGATGTCAATGAAACCCTCGCTCACAAATACGGCGATTGCAAAGATTATTCATGCCTGATGTATGCGATGGCAGTCAGCGTCGGCGTACGGCCGCAGCTTGCTCTCTGTTATCGGGGAAGGGGTGTTGAATTTTATGACGATATGCCGACCTCACAATTCAACCATGCGATCCTCCACTTGACCGACGGCGGGAGGGATTACTGGTACGACGGCACTGATAGAGCGGGGATTCCCGGCATCACTTCCTTCGACCTGTCAAATGGAAAGGTGTTGATCTTGGAAGAGGGTCGTTCTCGATTGTCGGTCATAGAAGATGTTCCCGGCAACATGCTCGCCATAACCGGAATTTTTTCCGTGAAAGGGATAAACGATGTGAAAGGCGAATTGAATGCCGCCTTCTCAAACCAGTACGCGGTGGACCTTTTCTGGCTCGAACATCGAAAGAATAAAGAAGATTTGTCCGCCGTACTCAAGCAGATCGTGAAAGAAACGATGAACGAGAATATACAAATCGACAGCCTTCGTTGGTATTCAAAAGACGGGAAATTCAATCTTTCGATGATTTGTGAACTCCCCAATTGCGTTACGCTACTGCAGCAAAAATCGTGGACGAGCGTTTCGCGGCTTTTTCCCGAGCTTTTGCCTCACGACCTTGAAAACGAGAAGCAAAAGGGAGTCTTCTATTTTCCGTCTTATAATAGAGTGTCGGTGAACGTCGCTATCTCCGTAAACGGGCGACCCGCTGCCGTACAGATGGAATTCCATCTCCCTGCCGGTCCGTTCACCGATTCGACCCGGGCAGGATTCCTCAGCCAGCTTCAGTCGGCGAACGAGGACTTTAAAAAAATATATTCAATCTCAGAGGTTTCAAATCAATGAAAAAAGTCATCGCACTCCTCATTTTGCTTTTCGCTTCGGCCGCCTTCTGCGGAGAGTATACGTTCAAGTCTTCTCTCCCTTCCGTCAAGCTGACGAACAGCTTAACCTCCGACATGTTCAAGCATTCGGACGCCGTGATCATTCTGAAGTCGCAAAGTTACAGCGAAGGACCGCACTCCCGGTTTGACGGTTTCACGATTTACCTTACGAATGAAGTAACGAGCACATCAAAAGTGATTATCGCGAAGGTCTTTAACGACGCCGGCGTCCGGGAATACGGCTCGTTCGAGTATGAGTATCAGCATTTCGGGGAGAGAGAGTTGAGGGAAACGTTTGTCGTCCATGCCAGAATTATGAAGCCGGACAGCACCGTGTGGGTGATGCCCGACAGTGCGGTGTCAACGATCGTCGGAGCCGCAACCGGGTCTGGAAAGACCTTGACCCAGAAGGCATTGTTTAAACTGAACAATTTGGCCCCCGGCGACGTCGTACAGATCGAGTACATCCATACCAAACCGTTCTCATTTATGCGGCAGGTCATCTTCTATTATCACGACAGATATCCCGTTCTCAGTTCCAATCTTACCGTGAACATGGATAAGCGAATCAAGGTCGATCTTCTAAGTTTCCCGGCTGACAAAATTGGCCCGCCGAACGATACGGTGATCAACTCTATGGTATCTCATTTTTGGAGTGTGAAGGGACTAGGCGAAATTCCGCGCGAACCGTACAGCAGGCCATTTTCCGACGTTTCCTACATGACGGCGATCATTGATCATCCCGATGAGTCCGATGGAAACGGCTGGCGATCTCTCTCAAAACATTATATCGATGCATACATCGACAAGGGGTCAATTCCAAAATCATTTATGAAAGAGATCGGACTCGATCCGTCGCTCAAGAACCCAACCTGGGCCGATATCGACAAAGCGTATACCGCCTTACGAAAGTATTTTACGCTTGAAAGGCGAAACCGGCTTTTTCCCCGGGTCGATAACGTGGACAACCTCATCGAAGATAAGGAGGCCAACGCTTCAGACCTCGCGTACCTGATGATGAAGATCCTGGAACGGTGGGAAGTGCCGGCAACTCCGTTGTTGGTTCGGGACATCCGTGAAGGATTGTATGAGATTTCGGTTTCATCCTACGTATGGTTTGACCGCCTCGCTCCACTGGTGTCGCTCCACGGAGAAAGCAGAGTCTACGATTTTGATCGAAGTATACCGACTCGCTACACTCCACCATGGTTCCTGAACGAAACACATGTCCTCGCGCTGCACGATACCGGAGTAGCGCATTTGAAATTGACATCGAGCTCGAGCTTGAGGGAGCATATTTCAAAAGAATTCCACTCGATCACGCTCTCCGCGGACAAGGACCCGATGGATTTCGTCTCTCTCCGGTTGAAGGGGGCGCGGGCCGCGCGTCTGCGTGAAAAACTGTATTCACTAAAGGGAGAAGATCTCGTGAATGCCGAACGAAATCTCGTCGGAAGTTATGTCCTCCGGGACATCGATACAACGACGATCAATGATTTTCTGGATGAATCGGAAATCTCGATAACCGGGAAAGGAACTTCTCAGGGTGTGGTGACGTCCGTCGATTCGTTTGTAACATTCCGGCCGAGAAACCACCTGTTGCGCGAATTCCGTGATCACTTCTCAGCAGACGAACGGTATGACTATATCTTTCTTGATGAACCGTTCGGTGTCACCTTGCAATGGACGGTAGAAGCGCCCGAGGGCTATCGCCTGTCGCAGGCGCCATCGCCCGGCGCCTTGGTGGATTCTGCTTTTGCCGAGTCACAGATCATGTACCTCCAGCCTAATGATTCGACCTATTACATCAAAACGGACGTCATATTCAATTCATCCCGGATTATCCCCGATAAGTATAAAGACTTCATTGGGTTTCTCGATAAACTCATCCAGGCAACCGAGCGAGAGTTGATCTTCAAGAAAAGATAGCGACCATTCATTCTCTAACGGCCCGGAATAGTCCGAGTTGTTTTTCCTGAAGGCGGTTTATTCTGATCGCACCGGTTCCGAACATACTGTCCGCGGGGAAGCGGCTGGACGCCGCCGCTTTACGGAATAAAGAAATAAATTCGAGAGGACAAAAACAATTGAAACCGACTGACCGGCCGCTCCCCGCTGGAATGCGGGGGTTCTTCGCAAAAGGCGATCGACAAGTCCCGAAGGTCCGAAGGACTCCTTCGGAGGACCCCTTTGGGGCTGATCTCGTAGATTAAAAGGAGTCAACATATTTTATCGGAAGGCTCGAGCAATGCCACATTACCTCAAGTTGCATATCGGCAGAGCGGCAGTTTTTATTCTATTTGTTGGCGGGATATTCTCATCGTGCGACTTCATTACAGAGCCAAACCCTCCGGTCAACTCGAACACTCGTTTACCGGGCGGCATTAAACCTGCGAAGATCATTGGGCTGGATCATAAAGTTATCTCACCAGGCCAAGCTTTTCCTGCCGGTTCAGAAATCCAAGTGGTGTTCGTTCCTGATATTGACCTTTCTGAAATCGACCATATTGACCTTGTCATTGGATCCACTCATTATGGTCATGACTTTGACCCGACGACATTTACTATCGATATGTTTGGTTGGTCTAGTGGCGAACATGCAATCTATTTTTATGTTTACAAAAAGACAGATAATCTTGGAATGATGGCTTTACTTGTTCCTTCACAAGCATATTCGATAGTATTGACAATCACTTGATAAAAGGTCAAAGAAACCCTACGATGCACTTCTTAAACAAATCTCATCTTGTTGTCATCGTCTTTCTCTCGTTCTTTGCACAGAGAGCAGTTTCACAAGATACGCTGAAACAGGGAATTATCGATGGTTACGCCTCGATTGGATACTCAATTTCCAATCTAGATGACCCTCGCAGTTACTTCGACAACCTCTTAGATTTCTACCATGGTTACAGCATACCAATTACAAAACAATTTGATTTTGGCAAAACCCTGTCTTTGGAAACAGGAATTCTTTATTCCGACCCAAGAATTGAGGAGATGAGAATAGGAGTTATTGCAGGATATATATATTCACCGGCTTATGCACGCTATAAGGATTATGCAGGCACAATTGATGTTATTGGCTCGGTAAATTCTTATCAATTGTTTCTGACATACCAAAAAATACTTTGGGAAAATGGGGATTGTGAAATCTATTCACTTTTTAAACCCGGCATAGACTATTCTACATTGAAAATTACTCAAGACGTGAATTACACCGAGCTGCCTGAATATAATTATCATACAAAAGTGTCTGCCAGCGGTATCGGATTCTGCGGTGAAGCGATGATCGGAATGTCGTTCCCTGCGCACTCAGTTCACTACTCCTTTGAAGGGGGATATCGACTCTTTTATCTCGAAGCAGATGCTACGGAAGAACCTGTAACGCCGGAAAATCAATCAAGAAGGCTTCCTTTTAGTATCGACCAATCTGGCTTTGTCTTTCAATGTTCTGCGAGATTTATGCTGTGAATTATAATCCCATCCCCCCGAATAAAAGGAAAAGTGGATAAACAGAGTCTTAATATTGTCCTTTCACCTGCTGCTCCCCGATAGAAAATCTGGAAAAGAACCTATTGGTTTTTGATTCACTGGGGAGTCGTTCTAATTGGTTTTTTTACCGAACTGATCATCGAATTCTATCCTGAACTTCCCTCGAAGCTAAACTACCTGTGGCTGGTGTTACTCATCGGTCCACCGTTATGGTTGCTTGAAAACATACTAGGGGAATTATTCATTGGAAGAAAAGCTGGCAACGCGGTGCGAAGGCTTGGCGAAGAAAAGACACGCGTTATTAACAAAATTCTCGCGGCAATAATAAATGTACCCGTTACAGCACTGCTGTTACTCGCATTACTTGCTTCGCTGTTCAAGTAATACCTGGTCTCGCCCGAACCAGTCGCTCAAACTCGAGAATTATCTGATAGACGGTAAATGGTGTCAGCAAGACAGTTAGCAGAGCTTCGGATAATGGAGGGGGAGCATATAATTGCTATTGGCAGTGAACAAGACTACCTTCGTACAGCGTCACACATCGATGACATCTGGCCTGGACGAACGGCTGAGCCCTTCATTGTCACCTTCCTATGGAGTGATGTGAGGGTTCTTTGTTTCTGGGACTATCACAGCCAAGCTGACGAATCGACCTCAATAAGGTAAGAACATGAGAAACATATACACAGTCACCTATAAGAATAATGGACGAATTAAAGCTGAAGAGCTGCCCGCAGACACTTACTTTGATGCTGCTGCCGCAGTCCGTCAATCGCACCACCTTAAAGCTTCAGCCATCATCTCGAATGTGATCAGGGCGACGGAGACGAGACGGAGAAATAGAAAGAGGGCGTTATAGAATGACAGATAATACTCGCATGACTCGCGGTATCCACAAGGGAATGCGGATGAAGGATGTTCCGGCCGCGTATCTCCTCCACCTGTCGAAAGATATGGCAACCGCGGGGTTTAGAAAATACGTCGCCGATAACAAAGAAGTTCTGAAATTGGAAGCGAAACGGGAGGGGCGCCTGCAATACAAGAACCGAAGGGTAACGCGATGATGCAAAAAGAAAGCCCCAGATGATGAATTTCTGGGGCCGGATTTTGCAACTGCCGAAGGGATGTTATTTCAACAGGACGAGTTTCTTCGTCTGGCTAAGCGCTCCAGCCTGTATGCGATAGAAGTAGACTCCGCTTCCCAGCCGGTGTGCGTCGAATGTTATTTCATATTGCCCTGCGTTCTTCTGTTCATGTACAAGCGTCGATACTTCTCTGCCTAGAATGTCGTAGACTTCCAACGTCACGAAACTTCTCACAGGCAGTTGATAGCTTATTTTCGTTGCCGGGTTAAATGGATTAGGATAATTCTGTGAGAGCGAGAACAATGATGGTGTTTCGCCCTCTGTCTCTTTAACAGCCGTAATTATTTCGGACAACGGCCGTCTCCAAAGACTGCTGTCAGTTCCTGCGAAAAGATAAGGGCCAAAGACGCCGAGCGACGTAATGTAAGTGCTCGATAACCCGGAATCGACTCTGTTCCACGAGCCGTTATATGTAGCCTGGAAAACTCCTCCACGCGTCCCGGCGAAGATGTTGTTGCCGCCAATGACAAGAGAGGGAACGTTACTATTCGTCAACCCGGCAGTATCGACGGCCCAGCTTGTCCCATTGTCAGTCGAATGAAAGATTCCGCCATAGGTACTGACAAAAACGTTCCTGCCGGTGACGGCAAGCGAATAGACCGAAAAAGCATTCAAGTCGACACTCACAGAACTCCAGTGGGACCCGTTGTCAGTGCTACGGAAGACGTAGCCGCCGCTGGTTCCAGCAAAGAGGTTCGTATCATGCGCAGCAAGTGACCTGACGCGAGTATCGGTCAGACCAGTGTTGACTGCGGTCCAGTTCGTACCATTATCGGTAGAACGGAAGATGCCGCCGCTTTCTGTTCCAACAAATACATTCGTGTCGGAAACCGCAAGAGCAAAGATGTTCGTGTCTAACAAGCCTCCATTGGCTGCAGTCCAACTCGTGCCGTTGTTGCTTGATAAAAAAACACCGTTCGCGATAGTTCCCACAAAAAGGTTCGTATCAGACGCAGCAAGAGCCTGAATGATCGCATAACCAATAGTATCCGATGAAGAATATCTTGGCAACCCTGAACTGACGGCCTTCCAGGATCCTCCGTTGTCAGTAGAAAGAAACATGCCGCCGGTCTCAGTCCCCGCAAACAGGTTCGATCCGCTCGCCGCAAAACAGCTCACAACGTCGGTATCGGGCAAATTCAACTGAACCCATTGTGCCTGAAGTGGAACATAAGGGATAAATGCTGCGGCTATCCATAAGAAGAATATCAAAAACTGTTTCATAGATTACCCATTAGATTATTCAAGACACAATTACTTCACTACCACCAATTTCATGGTCTTCACGAAACTCCCTGCCTCCAAACGATAGAAATATACCCCGCTTGACATGTTCGCCGCGCTCCATTGCCGGGTGTAACTTCCCGCCTGCAATTCTCCCGAGACAATTGTTGATACTTCTCTGCCTAATATGTCGAAAACTTTCAATGATGCCGTTGACCGCGTCGGAATGAAAAATGTGATTGTCGTCGTAGGGTTAAGAGGATTAGGGTAGTTCTGAAAGAGCTGGAAGGCATCCGGCACAGCGTTCCGCTTGTTCGTGACCTCAGTGATCGTTTCGGTAAATGAAATCAGCTCCCGATATTCATAATCTCCCCACACGAACTTGACAGGGCCGATGTCCGAAAGAAATATGTCTTCAGAGCCCACTTCGGTACTCGCATTTCCGACTGAGACAATGATCTCCGGAAAGTGATATTTACTGCATTGATATGAGCCGGCTGGAGTGGAAATACGTTCATCGATCGAATCAACAGACATCGGGAATGCTACCAACGAGTCTGCATAGCCGGTCCAAAGTTCGTATCCTGAATTGTACTGCTCGTCCGATACAGCTGGATATTTATAACGTAGGACGGCTTCTTTAAAATTTTGAATATAAAGGTAAATGCCGTCTTGTCTCACTGTCATTAATTGATCACCGTTGAAGTCGGATCGCACAAGAAACCATTTCTCGCCGTCAAGCATTTCCTCCCCTACCACTGTCTGCGCGACGGTATCTCCATGAATAACAGCATTAGAAAATTGATACCATGTTTGATACATCCATCGATTACCAACCCTGAGTGGATAGATTGGCGAACGAATACCCACCGAATCCGTTATTTCATTTTCGCTTCTTCCGCAAACAAGGTGTAGCTGAAAAGATAATCCGTTCCGAAGATTCCATGACAATAAATACGTTCCTGGTTCAATTGGCGAACTGAAAATATCCGCCATAGAATAGCGAATACGATATAACGCCGCCGATTGATCAGGGCTGACGACAACATTATAGATCAGATTACTTATCACCGTGGGTCCGCCTGAAATTGTTATGCCCTTGCCGTTTACTAAGGACCATTTGTAGAAATAATCACTTACAGGGATCGTATCGTTTTGTGAAGTCTTGTTGAGTGCCGTCAGAGTCATACTCAATGAATCAAAGATCCCCAATGTATCTTGAGAAACTGCAAACGTAAATACAATGCCGTTGAGAGTATCGCTCGTACTCGATGAAGATTGCGAGGAACGTAAGGGAGCAGCAGGATTGCTGCCTCGAGCGCTGCCGATAAGGATCAGCGTTGAAAGGATAATTAATATGTAACGCATCTTGGTCTTTCTCCTTGCGATGCAGCGGAGTGTTAGCATATAAGCACAAAAAACCCTCACCATCGCACGCGCGAATCCGAGGGTTCAGGTCTGATATTATTTTCCGCCCGTTCCCCCGGGAGAATTGTCGGAAAAATGTAGCAGTTATCGGACAGAGAGTCAAGGCGGGGGTACTGGGCTGCTTTGAATTCGACAGTGGCGACATCATCCTTCCCGACGGGTCGACGGCCCATCGGGTCGTTGACGATGCGTTCGCTCCGCTCACTTACTCAGGAAGATCATGGTCTGTTCACCCTGTCCCAAAGGGATCCCTTCGGGAGAAGGGTCTAAAGACCCTGCTACGTCTGAGGGAAGGCGGTTGAGATTTGGATGTCTTATACATATATTCACTAGAAGCCATTACAAAAATTCTGTCAAATGTCATAATGAACGGAACGAAGCAGAGTGGATGCCCTTGGCATTCGCTGCGCTCAGCATGACAGTTATATGTGCATTCTCCATCGAAACCGTTATTGAGATAACTTCTAAATAGAGAACCATTCCTTATTTTCTATGAATAATAGAGTCCCAAAGACCCTCATCATCGGCATCGCCTCGACGGTGATCGTTCTCGCCATCATCTATATCTTTACGTCGCTCCCCAGAGGCGGACAGGGAACAGAAGGGACGATTCCCGTCGTTCAGCCCTCGATGTATGAAGGCACAGACAAGTGTGCCTCTTGCCACAAACGGGTCTCTCCCGATATTGTAAACCAGTACGCGTCGAGTTCGATGGCACATGCCGGCGTCAAGTGCATCGATTGTCATGTTGTTGATAAAACCAATCCTGATGGCAAGGAACACGAAGGGTTTTTCATCACAAGCTCTCCCACGCCCCTGAAGTGTCAGCGCTGCCATCCCGCTGAAACCGACCAATTCGAACTGAGCCGACACAGCGGTCCATCGTGGATGGCGCTTTCGGGACTCGACGACTTTACTCCGGATCAACAACGACGCGCTGTGCGAATTCCAGAAGTTAACCGTGATGCCGCCGGAATTGTTACCGCTATGCGGAATTCACTCTTCGATATCGAGTCGCCGTCGGTGACAAAAATGGCATGCGAGAGCTGCCACGCGATAGGCAAACCGAATGCCGACGGAAGCATCGGCAATTGCAACAAGTGCCATCTTCGTCATGAGTTTTCGCTTGAACAGGTTCGAAAGCCGGAGATCTGCGGACAATGCCATCTGGGTCCCGATCATCCGCAGGAAGAGATCTACACGGAGTCTGCCCATGGCGTGATGTATCACACGCAAGGTGATAAATGGAACTGGGGTCAAAAGCGAGGGCGGCTGACAACCGCTGACATGCCGGCGCCGACATGCGCAACGTGCCACATGAGCGGTTTTGGCACACAAGGCACGACACACGATGTCGGCCAGCGCCTTTCAAAATTCTTGTTTGCTGCCATGACGACGGATCGTCCGAATGCTTTACAGGGACGCGAGGCGATGATTTCCATTTGCATGAATTGCCACACGCGTCCGTTTGTCGACAAGGAATACGCCAAGGCAGACAGTGTGACGAGCTTTGTCACCGCCAAGGTGAAAGAAGCTTCGGTGATCATGAACGGACTGGTCAAGGACGGCATCATTCCTGCCACACCGTTTGCCACGAAGATAAGTTTTGACGCTTTCGATCTGTGGCATTTCTACGGACGCACGGCGAAGTTTGGCGCATACATGCAGGGACCGGACTACACGCAATGGCATGGAATATATCCGCTGCTCGGTGAACTCACCAAAGTGAAGGAAGAAGCCGCCGAACTGCGTGCAAGACATAATGGCCGCGGTAAGCTATGAACGACGTATCTATTTTTCATCTTGCCAATGTGAAGCTGCCGATGGAGAAGAACAGGCTGCTTCTCATGTTTGCCGGCGTCAATCTCATCTTCACTGGTCTCGATGTCGCTCTCGCACATTCGATCAATAGTTTTGTCCCGCCGTATGAATGGATCCCGGTATACTTTGCACCGATAGGGGCGATCACCTGTTTCCTTCTTGCGTTTCAGTCGAAACCGTCGAAAGGGGTCGCACTCGTTCATATTTTGATGATGTGCACAGGAGTTCTCGTCGGTGTCATCGGAACCGGCTTCCATCTGAATCAGGTGTTGAGCCCGACCGGAAGACTCAGTTGGGCGTGGATCGTTTTCGGTTCACCGATCCTTGCCCCGCTTTCGTTCGCGGGCGTTTCATTGATAGGCCTCTACGGAGTTACCACCGAGGTGCAAGACCAACCAGGAATGCTCGAAGTGCCGGGACTCGGGACGTTTAAAGCACCAATATCACGCGACAGACATTTCATGTGGTTGGTGGGACTCGGCTTTGCCGGTTCAGCTATTACATCTATTATAGATCATGCCCAGTACGGGTATACGACCTTCAAGCTTATCGCAGTTGCCTACGGCGTGTTTGCGACGGCGGTCGTGCTCTACCTGTCGATTGCAAAGGATTGGTCGCACGGCGATCAACTTACCTACTTCTGGACCATGGTAGCTGCGATCGTCGTCGGCGTTCTCGGATTCGCGTTCCATCTGGCTAAAGATCTTACCGATACGGGGCAAATAAGTTTGGAGCGCATACTCGTTTTCGCCCCCGTGTTTGCGCCCTTGCTCTTTTGTGATCTCGGCCTCCTTGGATTGCTGGTTGTCTCTACATCGGCAAAGTCCACGGAGTTGAATGATGTTTGAGCATCGTGGTTAAGCGCAAGTTTTGTATGATGAGCGTAAAACATATGACTCAAATCCTCCCCGCAACTGCGTCCTGCATGGCAATTATCCTTATCTTCTTAATTCAAGCACGCTCATTAATTACGATCTACCCAGGCGATCAGAAGTAATAGCATAGTCGAACCGATACCGATGAATACTCGAAGGAGAACAACGTATGATTCGTGCAGGTTTTACGATCGACAGCCCGCTGACCAAATCTCACCTGATCGTAATCGAGAGCGATTTGGAAACCAAAGGGATGGGATGGCTGCTGGAAATTCATTGCGTTCCTAACGCCCAGTCCGACGTTCCTGAACATCTACACCTCACATGGACCGAGACATTTGAGATCATTTCGGGTTCCGCTTATTACTCACTCGATGGTGTTCAGAAATCAATTAAGGCCGGTGAGAATTTTATCGTGCTGCCGGGTCATCGGCATATACATCCATGGAATGCCGGCAGCACCGAATTGGTGTATCGCCAGCGGGATAATTTTGAACATCCAAGCTCAGCAGCGGTCCAGGACGTTCTCGGCGTATTTGCTAAGCGGGCCGATCTGGCGCATGAAGGAAAAGTCGATTCTCAGGGTCGTCCTTCGAACCCATTTCAACTTGCCGTCACTATGAGGATGTTGAATAAACACGGAGGGTATGATGCGCGTGTGCCGATATTTCTTCAGAACATTATCGGAGGCACTCTCGGTCGATGTGCCGAACTTCTTGGTTACAAGGCAGTTGATCCGAAATACCGATAGGCAATGACTAATACCGTTCTCATGTGTCCGACCCCGGTGCGTATCTACTCTACTTTCTTCTTTTCGATTCCGAGTCGCTCGCATAAACGAGGATTTCGACAACGTGTGTCGCTTTAGTTCTTACTCATGTCCAGCGTGCACTGCCGGGCTGATATCCACCTGTTGGGTGATCCTGTGCATCGTAGAGTTGATCTTAGAGTGTGCAGCAAGGTGGCGCGAAAGCTTGATCAGTCTGCTTTATGTGGCGAATGACTTTGGAAAAAGACAAGCGAGAACTCATGACAATCAAGAAAGTAAGCATCAATCGCGCGCCGGTCTTAACTCTCTGGGCAACCGTCGTCGCTGAACGTCTCGGATACGACCACGATTGTGCGCTGACCTTGGGAAAGGCGGTCGCCGGACTGAATGCCCAGTCGAAAGGTCAACGTCTTGGCATCTTTGAGAGGCCGAAGGAACGGCCTATCAAGGTGGTGCGCAAGGGTGAGAAGTCAAAAGAGAAGGAATTGATTATGTTGCTCGGCAGGGTAATTCCTGCTGTTCAAACGAAAGAAGGTGTTCGTGCAATGATCAAAGATGAAATCGTTACACCCGATTCTGTCGCGAAATACTTGGCTCAGAAATTCGGAGAAGACCTCGGTGAGGTGCAAGAAGCGATGAAGCTGTTGGCGAAGGCGTACAAGCCTGATGAGTTAGTGAATGTCGCCTACAAGATGTATGAGAAGTTTCGTCCGAACGTGCCGGCTGGTGAGAAAGGGTGGGGGGCGAAAGGGGAATTGGATTTGGGATTAATACGTTCGCTTGCAAAAAAATCTATTGATTGATTCAATCTCTTAAGGTAAACGATATGGAAATGAAGAAAATAGAAATCGGTTCGATGGCAGGAAAACGCGTTATCGTTACCGGACCTACTTCGGGCTTCGGAAAAGAGATCGCCCTTCAGCTCGCAAGGCTCGGCGCAGAAGTCGTTCTTGCCTGCCGTAATGTCAAACTCGGCGAGGAAATAGCGGAGGAGATCGCACATCGCACTGCCAGCAAGAACTGCGTGGTCATGCACATTGATACTTCAGATCAAAAGTCCATCCGCGAATTTGCCCGGCAGTATCGAAAGAATTATTCCCGCCTTGACGTGCTCATCAATAATGCTGGTCTCAATCGCACACAACGACATATGAGCGTGGATGGCGTAGAACTCACGTTTGCTACCAACGTGCTCGGTTACTTTCTTTTAACACGGGACTTGCTCGACGTTCTTCGGGCGAGTGCACCCGCACGGATCGTCAACGTGGCCTCCAGCTACGCAAGCGACCTCGATCTCACCGACCTGCAGTTTGTTCACCGGGTGTACGAAGGACGAAAAGCGTACGCACAGTCAAAGGCCTGCGATCGAATGCTAACCTGGGCGTTCGCGCGGCGGCTCGAAGGAAGCGGAGTCACCGCTAACGCGATGGCACCGGGATTGGTCGTGAAGACCGGTCTCTATCGCGACACAGCTCCACGGATTCGTCTTATCCTGCGATTCGTGAGCCTTCTCTTTGGTCGCAGTGTCGCGCAAGGGGCTGACACTGCAATTTGGTTGGCAAGCAGTCCGGATGTGAATGGTGTCAACAGTAAGTTCTTTGACCAACGAAAAGAAGTGTCCTGCCAATTCCGAAATGTTGAAGCAGAAGAAAAGCTATGGAGCATTTGCGAGGGGCTAACCGGAACAACTTGAACGTACGAAGAATGACTATTCCTGTTACACTTACAATTCTCTCTCGCACCGACGACGATGAATGTTTGAGGCGGAGCCAGGAAGTGAATCGCATGGCTCAGAATGGATCTACAATTGCGATTCTGAGACATGAAGCAGTTGAAGGTTGAGCAGTGTCTTGGGTGGGAGAAGCCCAAGAAATAAAGATATCCAGCAGATAAGCGTATGAAATGCCTTTGAAAACAGCCATTTTGACGGATGTGTGAGAATCTTGAACCGAATTTGAAAAAATCCTTGACAACAACCAGAAATAGTGCTATCATTCCAAAAAAGAGGAGCTGGTGCGAACAGTAAAGATGTTCGTTTTTTTGTCCCCAACAATGTAAACGGTTACATTTTTTTTGCCCATTAATGTAAACGTTTACATCCATTCTCAAGTAGAACATGCCAATTGTTACGATTAAAGACGTCGCAAGAGCAGCGAACGTAAGCACTGCAACTGTGTCTCGCGTTTTCAACAATGCCGTGGTTGTCGATGAAGCGACCAGGACACGCGTGCAGGAAGTTTCCCAACGCCTCAATTATATTCCGAATGCGCTCGGCCGAAGTCTCAGCACCCGTCGCACTGATGCGATAGGATTGCTCCTTCCGGACCTGTTCGGGGAGTTTTTCTCCGAAGTACTTCGCGGCAGCGACCAGACAGCGCAACAAGCAAATTACCACCTCGTTGTCTCTAGTTCGCATAACGATCGGGCGGAAATCCGAGCCGCCCTGAGAATGATGAGGGGACGCGTTGACGGTCTTGTGATCATGTCTCCTGATCTGGACGCTGAAACGCTCAATCGAAACCTTCCGCAGTCGTTACCCGTTGTGCTGCTCAATTGTTATGTCGATACGGACCGTTTCGATTCTCTCAACATCGATAACTACGGCGGCGCGTATGCAATAACGCAACATCTCCTCTCGCACGGACACAAACACATCGCAATTCTCAAAGGGACGGAAAAGAACATCGATGCTGCACAACGATTGCAAGGATTCAACAAGGCCGTTGCCGATCATGGCGGCGATGGCGGAGTCCGCTATGAAATAAACGGCAACTTTTCGGAAGCTGACGGCTATGACGCGGTCAAACAAATCCTCGCACTCACTCCGCGGCCTACCGCCGTGTTTGCTTCCAACGATTCAATGGCCATTGGTGCTATGAGTGCTCTTCGCGATTCCGGCCTTCAGGTGCCGAAAGACATCGCTCTTGCCGGATTCGACGACATCCCCATTGCTTCTTACTTGACGCCAAGCCTCACTACGGTGCGCGTCGGCATCCATGGTCTCGGTGTTCACGCTATTGAGACTGTCCTTCATGCTTTTAAGAATAAGAATGAACATCGTAAACAACAAGTTCTCCTCTCCACAACATTGAGCTTACGTGGTTCGTGTGGCTGTGACCAATCCAATAATGCTAACTAAAAAAGTTCAGAAGGAGGTGATCTAATTCACGATAGAAATTCTTTACAAACGGCCTGAGGGGATTACTCGGGCTGTTGCGGCGGGAGGGTGAAGCGTTATTATTCTCAAATCCATTTACTCGAAAGGAGTAAACGTATGAAAAGCAAGCTACTGCTTATCGTCCTCTGTTTGTTCGTGGTGACGTCATGGACCGCGTACGGACAGATGATCAAACGCACTGATGTCGTGTGGGCGCGTACAACGACGAACAAGATTACACTTGACGGCAAACTGACCGAACCTGATTGGGCAAAAGCAGATTCGATTACCGTTGTGTACGGCAGGGACAATGGAATGCCGGGCTCGGGCTGGAATACCGATGGATATGCCAAACAGCCGACCGATCCGATTCATGCGACGGTCAAGTTCCTCGTCAACGGAGACAGTCTGTACGTGGCCGTTATCTGTCCGGACAGCTCGATCGGCGGCGGGTTATGGCCGGGACCGGCAAAGTTTGACGGCTTATTAATGGATCTGCGCAACAAGTCAGTACCGGACCGGCCTGTTCCTTCCGGCGAAATATTCTACGGCTGGGTTGCCGAGACATGGGCAGATACAAATACTGCGCACAAGGGCGCATTGCCCGCGCTCCTCGGCCAATACGGCGGCCCGAGAACCGATTCTGCAAACGGTGTACCGAAATGGCAGATCTGGGATGCAAAGACATACGTCCAGGGAACGACGAACGACGATTCGAGTGTCGATACCGCGTGGACGACTGAATTCAAATTCAACCTTAACTTCTTCGGGTACAATCCTACGCAAGCGGCTGGAGACATTGTCATGTACAGCATTGGCTTTTTCGATGCCGATTGGCAGTGGTTTACGGGCGCCGACACCACAAAAAATAGATTCAATATCAACAAAGCATGGGCTCAGGATCCCTGGGGCAACGCGAACAACAACAATCACATCAGACTTTTTGTGAGGCCCGACGTCACGACTAATTCGGGTGCAGCCCCGATTGTCGGACCAGATCTGGTCATTCCCGGTGCCGGCGCCTATGCCGCTCCTAATTTTGACGGAAAGCTCGATGATCCGGTATGGAGCAATCCTGGCATTGGCACGTTGAAACTGCAGTACGGAAACAATACGTACCGCAATGCTTATCCCTACACCGACCCGTTCCGCAGCGGTCAATATCAGCCCACGGTCAACAATGTTGTCGCTGCAATTACCGATCCGAACGATGCAACTGTCAAGTACTTCTATAAAGGCGATACATTGTATCTCGGCTTTGATGTAAAAGACAAGGTGGTGCAATCTGTCCCAAGCAACCTCGATCGTTGGGACGGCTTCCGGGTTACCCTCAACGCACGCGATTCGGTCGATGGCGATAATGTTCAACTAGTCCGAAAGTTGACGTTCATTATTGACTCTGTCGGTAACGCAATGAGAATGGAAGATCTGACAAAACAAGGCGGCTGGGATTCTTTGTCACAGGCCGTTCAAGTGAAGACCTTTGTCAACGGAACCGTCGATACTATGGGTACTACTCCTGATGTGGGCTACACTGCCGAAATGAAGATCAACCTTCGTAAATTCGGCTACCCGGCAGGCCGGGGAGATGGAGTAGCATTCTTCGGCGTTTGCATGTTCGACGGCGATTCCTACGGTACCTCGTACACTCAGAGCTACGGTTCCAGGGTATGGTTCATGCGAGAGAATGCAGGAGTCGATGGAGCAGCGTGGATGTGGATGGATCCGTCGACAGTCCTCACACGCGTCGGAATCATCAACTCAACATTGCCGACAGAATTCAAGCTCATCGGCAACTATCCAAATCCTTTCAACCCAACCACAACGATTAAGTTCTCAATGCCGCAGGCAATCGGGGTCACCCTCGAAGTCTACGACATTCTTGGGCGCATCGTGTACTTGCAAAACCTCGGAGTTCGCCAGGCAGGCATGCAACAAGTAACATTCGATGCCAGCCGGTTTGCTTCGGGCGTCTACAACTATCGTCTGCGAACGGCAGCAAATCAGGTTGTCGTTGGCAAGATGATGTTATTGAAGTAATGTTTCACTCGGCGTGTCCCGGCGAAAGCCGGGCCACGCTGATGTTGTTGCCTTCCCTTTTGCAGTTTTCGTATCCATAATTCCTTTCACGCGGAAAGTGTCTTATGATAAATCCTCTACTGCCTGCGCATCGAAGACTTGCCTACTCCCTCCTTATTCTCCTAACATTGTATGCTCCGCTCACAGCGGGTACCACCGGAAAACTATCCGGCAGGGTCACTGACAGAGGCGGACAACCTCTTGCAGGGGCGAACGTTGTTCTCATTGGCACCAAACTCGGCGGCGCGGCAGACCCTGATGGCTACTACGCGATCCTCAATATCCCTCCAGGGAGCTACGATATCCAGTTTCGGGCTGTCGGTTATCGTGTCTATACAGTGAAGCAGGTAGAACTTCAGGCGGACAACACCACGAAGCGTGACGCTGTTCTCGATGAGGAGGCGGTAACAACGGAAGCTGTTATTATTACTGCCGAAAAACCGGTGGTACAGGTCAATCTTACAAGCACGCTTGCGACTGTCAGCGACCGGGAGATCAAAGCAATGCCCGTGCAGGAACTCCAGGATATTGTGAATCTTCAGGCAGGAGTTGTCGACGGACATTTTCGCGGAGGTCGGGACGGCGAAGTGCAATATCAGGTCAACGGGGTTTCCATCAACAACGCCTACGATAACAAATCAAGCATTAAAATCGACCGCTCAATTATTCAGGAAGTTCAGGTCATCACGGGTACGTTTGATGCCGAATATGGGCAGGCGATGAGCGGTGTCGTCAACACAGTCCTGAAGACCGGAACCGAACAGTTCGAGTGGAACGCCGAAGTCTACGACGGCGATTTTCTCTACGGCAGCGGCGGTCAGAGAGGTTTGGAATACAAAGCACATCCTTTTTCGACGGAGAATTTCCAGGCAAGCCTCAGCGGCCCGACGGGGATCCCTCGAACGTATTTTCTTGTAAACGCCCGCCGCTACGTCTTCGATGACTATCTGTACGGTACACGAGTCTTCGTCCCGACAGATTCATCCGATGTTGCCAACAGAGTGTTGCGTCCGACCGGGGACGGAAAGGAAGTTCCGCTGGGTTACACGCGGGAATGGTCGGGCCTCGTGAAGGTGACCAACAAGTCCATACCCGGGATCGAGCTAAGCTATCAAGTCTTGTTTGATCTCAGTGATGGATCAGGTTCGGCTGATCCCTCGGCTTTTCAATGGAGGCTGAATCCCGACGGAATGAAAAAACAAACAACAACTTCGTACATCCATGGTTTAGATCTCACGCAGGTGCTTTCTAACTCCACCTACTACACGCTCAGTCTTCATCAAAACTACTTTGACTACACCGATTGGGCATACGATGACTTCTACGATCCCCGCTACGATGCAGCATCAACTCCGATCAGTATGTCGGACTATCAGTATGATGCGTTTATCCAGGGAGTGGATTTCGGACGTTTCCGTCAGAAGACAAACACCTATGTCGGCAAGTTTTCACTTTTGAGTCAGGTGACGAGAACACAGCAATTCAAAGTCGGCGGAGAGTTCCAATATTCCGATTTGCAGTTCGGCACAGCAGGCACACTGGTGTATCTGCAGCAGAACGGCCTCAATGTACTGGAGCGCTACGTCAATGATCCCCCCGACTATCCCGGCATACAGTATTACAAACCCGTTTCGGGGGCTGTGTATGTTCAGGATCTCGTCGAGTGGAATGATCTCACGATCCATGCGGGGGTGCGCTTCGAATATTTCGACGCGCGCTCGACGCTTCCGAGCGATCCCGCAAATCCCGCGAATGCGATTTCCGGAGCACCGAATTCCTATCCCAAGAGTACCACGGCGAAGAGTTCCTATGCACCGAGGCTCGGCGTTTCGTATCCCATTACAAGTACGTCGGGAATTTTTTTCTCATACGGACACTTTTACCAGCTGCCTCCTCTACGAGACATGTTCAACAACTCAAATTATGATGTACTTGCACGCATACAGGCAAGCACATCAAATTATGGAGTGTTAGGCAATCCGGATGTAAAACCTGAACGCACGGTCCATTATGAATTTGGATACAAGAATGCTATCTCGGACGTACTCGGATTCTCAGCCAACGTCTTTTATAAAGACATACGGGACTTACTGGGTGTAGAATTCATCAGTACGTACAATGACGCGCAATACGCCCGCCTGACGAACGTTGACTTCGGCAATGTTTCGGGGTTCACGCTTTCATTGACTCAGCGCAATATCGGGCATATAAGTTCCAGCATTGATTACACCTGGCAGACAGCTCAAGGAAATTCCAGCGATCCGGCTGAAACAGCCAACCTTGCCCAAGCGGGGTTGGACTCGCGGCCGCGCCAGGAACCGTTCAACTGGGATCAACGAAACACCCTGAATGCAAGCGTTCAGTTCTCTCAACCAGATGATTATTCGATCAGCGCCATCCTAAAATACGGAAGCGGGCTTCCGTATACGCCATCGATCGGTTCAGGATTTGGATCGCAGATCGAAACAAATTCAGGCAGAGATCCGGCTGGTTTTGTGGTCGATGTGCGGGCTGAAAAGTCGTTCGTTCTCGGCGGGCTTGCCTTGAGCGCGTTTGTGCGAGTTTTCAATCTGTTTAACACGACATATTTCAACGGCAGTGTATTCCCGACGACGGGCAGTCCCGATTATTCCCTCGCCGCAACAGCTGACAGAGATGCGCTCGCGAACCCGTTGCGGTATTACGCCCCGCGAAAAATTGAAATTGGCATTTCGTTGTCTCAACTTGCGTCTGCATTGTAACCTAGGGAGAGCTTTTGTATGAGAAAATATGGTTTCGTTCTCTTTGTTCTCTTCTTCACATCGTCACGACTTCTTTTTTCACAACTCCTTCCGGTGGTGCCCATGAGCCAGCGCGGTACGTCGGACGCAGAACGGATGGGTACTCACGATGCCAATAATATCGTGACAAGATTTTGGAATTTCGGTATGGTTGGCGATTTCTATTCCGTAGATCCCGCGAATGTCAACCTGGCAGAATTCCATTCCGTCGAAGTCGGGGGTACAGGAATGAACTATAGCGACGGCATCACTCCATTTGTTCTTGCGAAAGTGAGGCAGAACTCCGGCACTACCGCGTACATCATGGAGACCGGTTATCGGGAAGGTCAAGGCACAAGCGTGAATTTCAATCGCGTGATGCGTTTTGAACCCCGGCCGGGATATTTCCAAAGTAGTCCGGCCGTCAATACATTGCGCTCTGTGGCCATAAGCAACGAGCCCCAGACATGGCCTCCGACATGGCCCGACAAAGATACGAGTTGGAACGGTCGGTGTAATGGATATTTCGGGACGTCGACCACTTTTGCACCTGACCAGGAGAGTTATACCGTCATGGATGATCAGTACTTCGATTCGTGGGACTACAATCCCGATAACAGGGACGCCACGCGGCACGGGTTGGGAATGAAGATCGCGGTGAGAGGGTTTCAGTGGGCTACGCCTCAGGCAGGCAACGTCATTTTCTGGCATTACGATGTCACGAACGAAAGCACTACCGACTATCCTCAGACCGGCGGTCCTGAAAATATCATCTTCGGCTTATATATGGATTCCGGTGTCGGCGGTTCGGCGCAAGGCTGCGATCCTGTTCCTGAATCGGATGATGACAATGCCTTCTTTGATCGCTCTAATTCATTGGGACTGAATCTGGTTTATACGTGGGATACATATGGCCACGGCGTTGACCTTGTCAGCAAATGCAGTAGAACGGGATACCTGGGGTATGCGTACCTTGAGACGCCCGGAAAGCCGTACGACGGAATTGACAATGACGGCGATGGCATCATTGATGAGAGCAGAACCAGCGGTCCGGGCCAAAAGATCGTAGGCCAGCAGAATATTCTGGCCTACGTGCAATCACACCCCGAGAAATATAACATCTCTGCATTTGAGGCTTATTACGGCAAAATCCAGGACCGCCCGGCCTACAAAGCAGGGGTCTGGTGGACCGGAGACGAAGATATGGACTGGGTCGCCGCTCTCAATGATTTCGGACAGGACGGGGAGCCAAATACTCACGATCCGGGAGAAGGCGACGGCATTCCAACCGAAGGAGAGCAGAATTTTGACGGAACAGATCTTCATGAATCCGATCAAATCGGATTAACCGGTTTCAGAATGTGGAAAATTGGTTCCACGCAAGGGTTGCCAACCGATGGCGGAATCACTTTTTACGACAACGGGAAAGAAAATTATCCGCAGCTGTTTTATCAATTTTTCACGAACACGTCTCCCGAAGCTAGGTTCGACACAGCCGTCGCCAATAACTATAATATAGGATTCCTCTTTGCGTCAGGACCATTCACCTTGAAAGCGGGATCACAGGAGAGGTTCAGCCTGGCGTTGGCGTTCGGGTGGGATTTGAACGAACTGATAAACACGACTAAGGTAGTACAGGCGATCTATAACGGCAATTATAAATTTGCAACCCCTCCGCCGGTACCAACGTTGTCGGCCGAGGCGGGGGATGGCTATGTTCAACTTCGCTGGGATGATGTGGCAGAACATTCCACGGATCCCACGACCGGCATCAACGATTTCGAGGGTTACAAGGTCTACCGCGCGACCGACTATCAATTCAAGGATGTGAACACAGTCGTCTCCGCACGGGGCATCTCACAGACCAGCAACGGAAACCCGTTGGCACAATTCGACCTCAAAGACGGAATCAGCGGATATTCCGCGCAGGTGGTCAATGGTCTGGCATTTTATTTGGGAAGCGAAACAGGGCTCCAACATTCGTTTCGAGACACCGCGGTGGTCGATGGACAAGAATATTTCTATGCGGTGACTTCGTATGACTTCGGTGCCACGATCATCGAGGGATTATCGGGCGCCGAGTTCACCTTCTATCCCGCCGAGAATTCAATCTCGGTGTCGAGAACGCTTCTCGGGGGAATCAGCCTCCCGAAGAACGTCGTTGACGTCCGTCCAAATCCCAGGGTGCTGGGATATCAACCGGCGGCTACATCAGTTGTATCGAAAATATCCGGTACGGGCGTAGGTACAGTATCAGTGAACGTGCTTTCCTCGTCTCTCGTTCCAAGCGATCATATCATGAAGATCACGTTCAATACCAGCCCGGACAGCGTCCATCCCCTTTCGTACAACTTGATAGACAGCACGACGGGCAATAAGGTAATTTTCAGCACCGGAAATGACTTCGACGGACTGGGCTCTGGAATCTCGGGCCTTGGCATTCAACCCGTGGTGAGAACCCTTCAAACGTACCAGGTCGATACGGCACATACCGGGTTTGCCCCGGGAAGCCCGACGAATGCTCAACTCGATATCAGCTATATGGGAACATGGCCCGTCAATTTTAAGAGAATGGGTTTCCCCAACAGCTTCACGATAACATTTGCCGATTCTACGCTGGATACGACATACTCAGACCATTGGTACGATCCGATCATTCCGGTGAAATTCAAAATCGTCGCTCACACGGAAATCGGAGACAAGAAACTCAAGTTCACCTTCTTTGACAGCAATAATGATTCGACATTGAGCTACTCAAGCAATGCTGAGGAAATCGATGTCCTCACGGGAGACGATACGATTCCTTCCAGCCAGCGGCTCACGTGGAGGGTGAGACTCAAGAATGCAACGGCAGCCACAAAGACTCCGGGCAAGGGGGATGTCTACGAATTCAAGACCATTGTTCCATTCAGCGCGAATGATGTTTTTGTCTTCAAGACATCGGCATTGCTTGTCGATCTCAACTCCGCTCATCAACAGTTCAAGCAAGGCCCCTACGTGGTGCCAAACCCGTACGTTGGTGCTGCCAGCTTTGAGCCGGCACCGTTCGAAGTTCAGGGGCGGGGTGACCGGAGAATGGAGTTTCGGAACCTGCCGAAGAATTGTGTTATTAGAATATATACCGTGCGTGGAAATTTGGTCAGAACACTTACCCAAGATGGTTCGATCGGCGGGTATGTCGCGTGGGATATGCGGACCAAAGACAACTTGGATGTGGCGCCCGGATTATATATCTATCAAGTCGACGGCGGCAGCGCGGGCACGAGTATCGGAAAATTTGCCATCATCAAGTAGGTGAGGACAGCTATGACAAAGGAAATTGCATTATTCTTCGTTCTGCTTGTCCTCGCAGCGTCTCAGGCACAAGCACAATCCAAGACAGGCACTACGGTGGGGGATTTTCTGTCGATCGAACCGAGCGCTCACATTGCCGGAATGGGGAACGCGGGAGTGACAAACTACAGCGAACCGGAAGCAGCGTACTACAATCCAGGCAGCATAGGATTCTTTCACGGGAACTCAGCCGAGTTCACGCACAGCTTGTGGCTTGCCGATATCGCTTACGATTACGGAATACTCACATTCGAAGTTGGCGACGCCGGCAATTTATATGCAACCATGACATCGCTCAGTTCGGGGGAGATCGACGTGCGGACCGTTGCACAACCTCTCGGCACGGGAGAACGATATACTGTTTCGGATGTGGCTGCTGGAATAGGATTCGCGCGCCAGATTTCGGAGCGGTTTTCCGCCGGCATACAAGTGAATTATCTCCAGGAGACAATCTGGCACAGCGCTATGGATGCGTATTCCATCAGCGTCGGAACGATCTACAGGATCTCACCGGACGGATTTCATCTGGGGGCCAGCATCTCCAACTTCGGCACGCGGGGCAAATTCGACGGACGAGATTTGCGGGTGCTGTACGACCAGAACATTGCGACGAATGGAGATAACGGCAACCTTCCAGCGCAGTTATACACGGACAATTTTCCTTTGCCTGTCATGTTCCGTGTCGGAGTAGGATTACCGGTCAAAGTGGGGGAGGCGGATAAAGTCACAATGGCGGTCGATGCGTTTCATCCGAGTGACAATACAGAAAGCATAAGCTTCGGTGCGGAGTATCTCTTTGAGAACACTTTTGCTTTACGGGCAGGGTACCAGAACCTCTTCCAGCAGGATTCCGAAGTCGGCTTAACCGTTGGCGCGGGCGTCCAGTATGATATGGTCGGATACAAGTTGAACTTCGATTACGGCTGGGCAGATCACGGAAGGCTCAAAGACACGCATCGAATCACCGTCGGGCTATCTTTTTAGTGTACGGCGCAGTATTTCCGAAGGATAAAAAGTGAAACTGTTGAAGACTTCATACGGGCATTTTTCTAAGGATGGGAGGGAATTTATTGTCGCGACGCCGAGGACGCCGCGTCCGTGGATCAACGTCATCAGCAACGGCGATTATGGAATGACGGTGTCCCAAACTGGGAGTGGATACAGCTGGCGAACTCATGCCCAACTCAACCGTCTCACACGCTGGGATCAGGACCTTATAAAAGACGAGTGGGGAAAATACATCTATATACGCGATGAACGGGACAATGTCTGGTCGGCGGGTTGGAAGCCTGTCTGCGCGGAGCCGGACTCGTATCGATGCAGACATGGCATCGGTTATTCCATCATAGAGTCGAGTAATCACGGCATTGAGACTGAACTGCTCGTATTCCTGCCAAACGATGAGCCGATGGAGATCTGGAAACTGACTCTCCGCAACACCACAAAAAGATCGCGGGTTCTCGACCTCTTCACTTTTTTTGAGTGGGCGCTCGGCCAATCTCCCGATTGGCACCGCGAATTTCACAAATCGTTCATGAAGACAGATTTTGATACGAAGACAAATACCATTCTTGCGGTAAAACGTTTGTGGGAAGTGCCGACAAGCAGGGGACACTGGAACACAGATTGGCCGTATGTAGCGTTCCATTCTGTGGATGTGAAACCGGTTTCCTTCGAGACAGACAAGGAATCATTTCTGGGAATGTACGGAAACCAGGCGCACCCTTCCGCCCTGCGGGAAAAGCGACTCAAGCAAAGGAAGGGGAACTCGATCGATCCTATCGGAAGCCTTCAAAACCGCATCACGCTGAAACCGAATGAAGAAAAGACACTTTGCTACACGCTCGGCTGCGCGGATTCGAAGGAGCAAGCGTCAACGCTTGCCAGAAAGTACCACTCTTTGACAAAGGTCCAAGAAGCCTTTGAAGCGGTTCAACAGAGGTGGACGGCGATCCTGAACACTGTGGATGTTTCAACGCCGGACGATCCGATGAATATCATGGAGAATGTCTGGCTAAAATATCAGGCGATTTCCGGGCGAATATGGGGGAGAACGGCGTACTATCAAACCGGGGGCGCGTACGGTTTTCGTGACCAACTTCAGGATAGCCAACTCTGGCTTGTCATTGATCCGGAGCGCACTAAAGTACAACTGAAATTACACGCACGACATCAGTTCAAGGACGGAACGGTTTATCACTGGTGGCATCCGCTCTCAGAGATCGGCCTGAAGAACCAGATATCCGATAATTTGTTATGGCTGCCTTTTGTCATGTACGCGTATCTTGAGGAGACAAACGATTTTTCTGTTTTGAACGAGCGAGAAGTGTTCGTTGATTATCCGGAGCCGGCAACGATGTATTATCACTGCGTCCGGGCGATCGATAAAGCGCTGGAACGGTTCAGCCCGCGAGGGCTCCCTCTTATCGGAGCCGGGGACTGGAACGACGGTCTCAGTGCGGTCGGACTGGAAATGAAAGGCGAATCGGTATGGCTCGGACATTTCATCCACAGAATCCTTCGAGACTTTGCGACCGTGGCAGAGTTCACCAACGATGCTCAGCGCGCTGAGAATTATAGAAACCGTGCACAGAAGTTGAGAGATGTCCTCAATGCAGAGGCATGGGACGGCGAGTACTATTTCGGGGCTACGAAAGACTCGGGCGAAAAAATTGGAAGCAGCGTGAACGATGAAGGTTCCGTTTGGCTCAATCCTCAGACATGGGCAGTCATCGCGGGGGTTGCGGACAATGAGCGAGCCCATCAGGTGATAGATGTGGTGGAGAAGAGGTTAGAGAAAAAAATCGGTCCATTGCTCCTCTCTCCCGCCTACTCGAAGAGCGATGCAGAGGTTGGTTATTTGACCCGATACAGTCCGGGCATGAGGGAGAACGGGGGCGTGTACACTCATGCATCGACATGGGCGGTCATCGCTGAAGCGATGTTGGGAAGGGGTGATGCGGCGTTTCGCATTTATTCGAAATTGAACCCGATCAATCGAGGCAAGAATCCCGAGACGTACGTCGCCGAGCCGTACGTAACCTCCGGAAATATCGAAGGCCCCGAATCAGCATTCTTCGGACGCGGCGGCTGGAGTTGGTACACGGGTTCTGCGACGTGGCTGTTCAAGGCAGGACTTGAATGGATTCTCGGTATCCGTCCGACATTTGAGGGGCTTCTCGTAGACCCATGCATTCCGAAGAAATGGAACACCTACACAGTGCGGCGTACTTTCCGGGGAGCTCAGTATACGATCGAAGTCAGAAATCCCGCGCACGTCAACTGCGGTGTTCTGGAGCTCTGGGTTGACGGAAATCGGCACTGCATGACGAAGGGACCCAGGAACAAAGTCGTTCCCCAGTTCGATGCGGGGACGAAACATTCAGTTCTTGCAATTCTTGGTAAGGAATAGAAATTTTCCATCACGGTGAAGAAGAATATGAAAAAATTATATATTCTCGTTCTCCTTTTTATCGAGGCGACCGGAGTGTCGGCGCAGCCGACGACGGATGCCCTTCTGGATACAATCCAGCATGGGGCTTTCAATTTTTTCTGGAACGAGGCAAATCCGGCGAACGGTCTGATCAAGGACCGGAGTGCGCAGGGTGCTCCGTGCAGTATCGCCTCCCTTGGATTTGGATTGAGCGCCATCTGCATCGGGGTTGATCACGGATGGGTGAGTCGGGCAGTCGCTCGCGACAGGGTGCTCACTGCACTCAACACATTATGGTCATCTCCGCAAGGATACGGGGAAAACGGGTTCGCCGGCGTGTTCGGATTGTTTTATCATATGCTTGATATGAACACGGCAACCCGCACATGGAATAGCGAACTCTCGACAATCGATACCGGACTCCTCCTCGCCGGAATCATCGATGCCCGTGAATATTTCAACGGCACCGATTCGCTCGATACCCGCGTCCGTAATCTTGCCGATTCAGTTTATTACCGGATGGATTGGAACCTCATGCGAAACTACGATCCCGGCATTCTCATGGCATGGCAGCCGACGACGGGCTTTGCGGGGTATGGTCAATGGGTTGGATACTGCGAGGCCTCCATCATGTACATTCTGGCTCTCGGTTCGCCGACCCATCCGATCGATTACGACGGCTGGCTGAAGTGGACCAGCGGGTACGATTATGGCACTCAATATGGCCAAACGTATGTTATTTTTCCGCCGCTGTTCGGCCACCAATACTCGGAGTGCTGGATCGACTTCCGGAATATCGCCGACGATTACATGCGCACCCGTGGGCTGACCTATTTTGAGAATTCACGGCGGGCGACACTGGCACAGCGCGCATATTCTATTGAGAATCCCGGCCACCACGCCGGATACGGCGACTCTCTCTGGGGGATCACTGCCAGCGACGATCCAGGCGGCTACAACGCGCGGGGCGCGCCTCCCGCGCAGAATGATGATGGAACAATTGCACCGACAGCGCCCATAAGCTCGATCGTCTTCGCTCCCGAAGTTGTCATTCCGGTGATTCACAAGATGTGGGATACATATCAGGCGCAGCTCTGGACACCCTACGGGTTCCGCGACGCCTTTAATCTTGATCAGAATTGGTGGGATAGCGACGTCATCGGTATCGACGAAGGCCCGATGATCATCATGATCGAAAATTATCGAACTCAGAAGGTCTGGAACAGATTCATGCAGAATGCTGATGTCCAACGAGGTCTACAAATGGCACGATTCACGCCGGTGACCGCCGTTCCTTGGCAGACAGCAGTAACGGAAAAATTTGCCCTGCATCAGAACTATCCGAACCCGTTCAACCCTTCGACGGAGATAAGTTATGATCTGCCGATGCGATCGCACGTTCTCGTGAAGATATTCAACATTCTTGGACAGCAAATAGCATTGCTGGCCGACGAAGTTCAGGTTCCAGGAATTCACCGGTACGTTTTCTCCGGTCGCGACTATGATTTGCCGAGCGGGGTGTACATTTATTCTGTCACCGCGGGTAAAAACGTCGAGACGAAAAAAATGGTTCTTCTGAAATGAAGCGTGTCACGAACATCGTTCTCCGTGTTTGCTTTCTCCTCTGTCTGGTGCAATCAGCCTGGGCCCAGTCACGTCCTGCTCTCGACCCATTTGTCGATACACTGCAATTGCGCACGATGCGCTGGTTTCTCGAAGTGACGCCGCCGGAAACCGGACTGACGCCGGATCGATGGCCAACTCCTTCTCCATCGAGCATCGCCGCCGTCGGTTTTGCACTGACAGTATATCCGATCGCCGTTGAGCGAAAGGTTATTACACGGAATGAGGCTGCAGCACGGACGCTGAAAACGCTTCATCATTTGTGGATGTCGCCGCAAAATTCACTCGCCGACGCAGTCTCGGGCTACAAGGGCTTCTTTTATCATTTCATCGACACGAAGACGGGACTGCGCGCGTGGGACTGTGAACTTTCGACCATCGATACGGGCATTCTGATAGCAGGCGCTCTTTTTGACCAATCCTACTTTGATCGGAACAGCCCTCAGGAAAAAGAGATACGGGCTATAGCCGATTCTCTGTTCCGGAGGGTTGACTGGCAATGGGCAATGAACGGCCGTGATGGGATTGTGATGGGATGGACACCGGAAAAAGGATTTCATCCATGGATCTGGCACGGCTACAATGAAGCCATGATCATGTACATTCTTGCTCTTGGCTCTCCCACACATCCAGTCCCGGAGACTGCATGGAATGCCTGGACCAGCACATATTTGTGGTCTGACTATTATGGCCAGGCTCATCTCGCATTCATGCCGCTCTTCGGTCATCAGTACTCGCATGGGTGGATTGATTTCAGGGGAATCAAAGATTCATACATGCAGAGCAAAGGGATCGATTATTTTGAGAACTCTCGGCGTGCAACGCTCGTTCACCGGGAGTACGCGCGAAAGAACCCGAATCACTGGATCGGTTATTCCGATTCCGTGTGGGGCATGAGCGCGTGCGATGGGCCCAAAGATACAACCTTTACTGTCGAGGGGCGATCTCGGCTGTTTCGTTCATACTCTGCTCGCGGAACCGGCGCGGACGAGGAAGTTGATGACGGCACCCTTGCACCCTGCGCTGCTGCCGGGTCCATTCCTTTCGCTCCGGAAATCTGTATTCCAGCGCTTAAGGCGATGAAAAATTCGTACGGCGAGAAACTGTGGACACGCTACGGCTTTGTAGATGCGTTTAACCCTACCTATGTTACTCCTTCGACTCCCGATGGCTGGTTCGATCATGACTACCTCGGCATCGACCAGGGGCCCATCGTTTTGATGATAGAGAATTTTCGAGACGACTTCGTGTGGGAAGTGATGAAGAAGAACCCCTATATTGCGGCCGGCTTAAAAAGAGCAGGATTTACGGGTGGATGGCTGGAGACAAAGAGATAGGCCTTCTCCTCTCTTTTCTTGGTAGACGAACCGAAAGTGCAGCGCCTCTCGTTGTGGTTTCTTCGTGCCTGGTGTCGTTCAAATCCTCTCACTGATCTTGAAACACCTAAGAGACGTAGTCTGTGAATGAGGCGTCGCGCGAACGTAATGAAAAGTGTCTGTGGAGTATAGCAGAACAAGGAGGGATGGTATTACGAACGATGGGGAATTTGATAGATTATCGATTACGACCGATTAACTATGACAAAAGCCTCGTCAGCAAAAAAGGAAAATCTGCCAATCTTCATGGTTTTCACTTTCATGATGCTTATGGCAGCGCCCGAGTGTCTTCAGGCCCAATCGTCGGGCATCACGACCTACTGCAATCCTGTCGATATCAACTATCAGTACAACTTCGAGCAGATCAACGAGAACATTTCATATCGCTCAGGCGCCGATCCTGTAATTGTGAACCACAACGGAGAGTACTATCTATTCGTGACGAATTCCGGAGGATGGTGGCATTCAAAGGATCTGCTCCATTGGGACTATGTTGTCCCTGACAAATGGCCGATGGAAGATATCTGCGCGCCGGCCGCGCTTTCGGTTCGTGACACGCTTTATCTGTTTCAATCCACGTTCACTCCGCGGCCGATCCTGTTTACAACCAAACCTGAAACGGGGCATCTTCAGTTTTTCAATCGGCTCATGCCCGAGCTTCCCGACAGCATTAAGGGGCCTTGGGACCCGGATATTTTTTGGGATGGAGAAAAAGATCAGTGGTACCTCTTTTGGGGTTCCTCAAATCTCTATCCCATTTATGGCGTCGAGCTCGATCACAATAACCGATTGGTGTATAATGGAAAACCAAGGGAGCTGATCTATCTGCATCCCGACAAGCACGGATGGGAAAGATTCGGTCCCGACCATCGCGGGACGATCGATCCGTACGTAGAGGGGGCGTGGATGACCAAGCATGATGGCAAATACTATCTTCAATATGCGGCTCCCGGTACAGAGTACAATGTGTACGCGAATGGTACCTATGTTGGGGATAACCCGCTCGGCCCCTTCACCTATGCTCCATACAATCCCGTTTCATACAAGCCCGGCGGCTTCATGGCGGGGGCTGGACACGGAAACACGTTCCAGGACAACTACGGCAATTATTGGAACACGGGAACGCCCTGGATCGGAGTCAACTGGAACTTCGAACGCCGCATCGCGATGTTCCCGGCAGGATTCGACCCCGACGGACAGATGTTTGCCGATACACGCTTTGGAGATTTTCCGCAGAGATTGCCGACTGCACGCTGGACAAAAAGCGAAGATTTGTTTGCGGGTTGGATGCTGCTCTCTTACAAGAAACCGGTCGAGGCCTCATCCGCTCGCGATTCTTTTCCGCCGCAAAATGTCACCGACGAAAATCCTCGGACGTTCTGGGTCGCTGCGACAAACTCGCCCGCTGAATGGCTCACGATCGATCTTGGGCGGATCAACGACGTCAAGGCCGTGCAGGTGAATTTTGCCGATTACAAATCGAATATTTTCTCCAGTGATTCCGGGGTCTATACGCAATTCAGACTTTCGTCCTCCGTTGATGGCAAGGAGTGGAGAACGATCGCGGACCTGGCGAATGAGAAACGAGATCGTCCAAATGCCTACATTGAATTACCGTCGGCGGCAAGAGCGAGGTACATCAGATACAACCATCTTTACACCGCATCTCGCAATTTGGCCATCAGCGATATTCGTGTTTTCGGGAACGGTGACGGGGGGCCTCCGGACCCGCCGGCGGATTTCTCCGTTCATCGGGAGACGGATCGGCGGAACGCTCTTGTTCAGTGGAAGGCAATTTCCGGAGCCGTTGGCTACAACGTTCGTTGGGGGATACGGAAGGAGAAGCTGTATGAAACATATCAGGTCTTTGCAGATTCTGGAACGAAGCTGGAAATTCGGGCGCTCACTGTTGAACAAGGGTACTTCTTTGCCGTGGAGGCATTCAATGAAACGGGCGTCTCGCGGCCAAGTGAGGTAGTGGCCTGTCCATAGGTGCAACCTGGCGTTGCCGCCGAACGGAGTAAGCCATTTATTGAGACGGATATTTTTTTAAAGATGCGCATATGGAATTGTCAACCAGATTCAGTCAAGTGGAATAGGAGATAATGGGATGAGTTTTACTGCTGCAGGAGGGTATTTTCTGAAAGATGGAAAGCCCCACTTCGTAATTTCGGGAGAAGTTCATTACTTCAGGCTCGATCCGCTGTTATGGGAAAAACACCTTGTCCTGCTGAAACAAGCAGGGGCAAACACAACGTCGACATATATCCCATGGGACTGGCACGAATACGAGGAAGGGAAATTTGACTTTTCGGGAGACACGCACCCAGCCAGAAATATTTTGAAATATTTCGAGCTGTGCAAGAAAGTCGGATTGCATTTGATCGTAAAACCAGGTCCGTACATTCTTGCCGAATATGAATCACACGGCCTCCCCGATTGGCTCTTGCACCGATGCAGCAAGAGTGCCCACGCGCAGGATGAAAACGAGAATGTGATCGCGCCTGATCTGATGTCGTACATGTCGGAGGAATTCCTTCATTATACTTTTCTCTGGTATGATAAAATCATGCCCGTCGTCTGTGAACACCAAGAGAGCAGCGGGGGCCCGATTACAATGCTGCAAGTGTGCAACGAGGTCGGCGTGTTCCAATGGCTATCAGGCAAAATAGATTACAATGCGTCGGTTGTCAGCTTATACAAGCAATTTCTTCGAGGGAAATACCCGGCCGTCGAAGATATGAACCGGACGTACGGAACTCGATATGTCTCATTTGATGAAGTCATTGCTCCGAGGGGCAAGATCGAAAACAAGCAGGAGTACTGTGCATATTATGACTTTCACCTTTTTTACAGACACTACTACGCCTTGTATCTCGACACGCTCATAAAAAAAATCAGAAGCCTCGGCATTACGCTCCAGCTGACTCACAATATTCCTGGCTGGATTTACGGCAATGCTGCCGAATTGCCAATGCTTATTAGTACGTATGAAGAGGTCATGAGGACGCGCTCCGATATCGTCTTCGGTTTGGATCACATTCCGGAATTTGTTTCTTTCCGCAATGCGCACTCAGACCTGGCGTGCAACAAGATCCTCGAGGCGATGCAGCCCTATGGGCCTGTATGGGCGGCTGAATTCCAGGCAGGAACAAGGGAGCATAAGGTGAATTGCGACCCGAATGATATGGAGACGTTTTACAATGCATCGCTCGCGCACGGGTTAAAAAGTTTCAATTACTATTCGTTCTCTCAGGGGGTTAATCCGAAAGGAAAAGGATTCTTCGGGAAGACGTTCTATTTTCAAACGCCTCTCAACTCCAAAGCAGAAAAATCACCGTTATATACGGTCGTCAAAAAAATTGACAATTTCATCAATCGTGAAAAAGACAATCTCTTGCTCAGCAGAGCTGAAGCAAAGATTTGTGTGGGCTTCTACAAGCCGTATTTCTATACGGAACTTACGGCATCTCAACTGCTCAAAGAGCGTAAACTGCAAGTCGAAAAACTGGGCCTTTCGCTTGATCCTAAATTCGTTCGTGAAGAGCTTTTCTTTAATGGACTATTGCGTAGTCTGCAAACATTGAATTTCAATTATGATATCCATGATTTGCAGAGCGATAGCCATGAAGGATTGCTGAAATACAGACAGCTTTGGGTTGTATCAACTGAATTCATGGACAGCGGTACCCAGAGTCTCCTTGTTCAATACGTGAAGAACGGGGGACATCTGGTGATCTACCCTGCAATACCGACGTTTGATACGTATCTCAATCCGTGCACGATCCTCAGGGATGAACTGGACATTCCGTTTACGAAGTCGACAAGTCCCAACAAGGTTGATGCGTTTGATATTGAGGACGTTTTTACTTTATTGAAAGAAAAGCAGATCTTTTCGACGAAAGATGGAGAAGCTGTTTCGAAGACGAAGACAGGGGAGGTCTGCGGCCTGCGGAAGAAAGTTGGCAACGGTGTGGTCACAGCGCTTGGATATGCATTCGGGTACACAACTGACGAGCATTTACAGGTGTACGAAAAAATTGTCACTCTTGAAAAAATCAAGAGACAGGCGAAAGTTTCCGACCCTGATATCCAATTTGTCATTCGTAAAGGGAAGAAGTATTCTTACCTGTTTGTGCTGAACTACCGCAACGAGAAGAAGACATTTACGGTCGATTCGAAGAAATTTACCCTGCGCCCTTTTTCCTGCAAGATCATCGAAAGGAAATGACGATGGCGGTTAAATCATTTTGCGTGCCGGCCTGATCCGGTTGCGCAACACTACTCACTAAATCTCATCGAGCCATGAAATCATTCAGGGCACTCGCCCTTGCGGGGTTACTCCTCAGTACAGTTTCTTTCTCTCAGAATCCGGTCACAGAAGCAAGGATCGACTCCCTCCTGAAACTTATGACCCTGGAGGAAAAACTTGGACAATTAAATCAGGTGATCGGCACGCACCCTCCCGGCGGCGAAGAACGGATCAGTGAGGACCAGGCGAGCTTGATCGGAGAAGGGAGGATCGGGTCGTTCCTTGGAATTATCGGCGCGAAAGAGACAGGAAGAATACAACGAATTGCCGTTGAACAATCGCGGCTTCACATCCCTTTGCTGTTCGGTCTTGATGTTATCCACGGATTCCGCACGGTTTTCCCGATTCCTCTTGCGGAAGCCAGCACATGGAATCCTCCTCTCATAGAGCAGGAAGCGCGTGCGGCTGCTTCGGAGGCTTCAGCCGCCGGCATTCAATGGACCTTTGCACCGATGGTAGATATCGCCCGGGACCCCCGATGGGGAAGAATTGCAGAGGGCGCAGGAGAAGATCCGTTCCTTGGTTCTGCGATGTCTGCCGCACGAGTCAGAGGATTTCAGGGAAAGGATGTGCGAGATCAAGGGACGCTCCTTGCTTGCGCGAAACACTTTGCCGCCTACGGTGCCGCCGAGGCGGGGAGGGACTACAACACCGCCGAGGTTTCGGAAAGGACATTGCGAGAGATTTATTTACCGCCGTTCAAAGCAGCTGTTGATGCAGGGGTGTGGACTCTCATGAGCGCTTTTGACGATATTGCAGGAATTCCAAGTTCGGCTAATCGCTGGCTTCTCACCGACGTGTTGCGCGGAGAATGGGGCTTCAAAGGATTTGTGGTGAGCGATTGGGACGCGATCGGGGAATTGCAGAATCATAGAGTTGCGGGCTCACGTTCGGAGGCCGGCGTTCTTGCCCTCAACGCAGGAGTTGATATGGATATGGTGAGCGAAATTTATCAAAATGAAATGCCCGGCGCCGTCCGTTCAAAACAGCTCTCGGAAGATGTCGTCAATCTCTCTGTTCGCCGTGTGCTGAGAGCGAAATTTGCATACGGGTTGTTCGAAAACCCATACCGCAATTGCGACACGCTGAGAGAAAAGAGAGAGATATTGACGCCGGAACATATCGCGCTTGCCCGGACAATGGCACAACAATCAATCGTGTTGCTGAAAAATAAGAAGGGGGTTCTTCCTCTCGACACATCAATTGGAACCATCGCTTTGATCGGACCTCTCGCCGATAACAGAATAGATCCCCTGGGTCCCTGGGATGCTGTCGGACGCCCGGAGGATGTCGTGACCGTGCTCGAAGGAATGAAACAGACCGTTTCTCCTCAGACAAAAATTCTCACCGCAAAGGGATGCGAAATAACCGGCGACTCAACTGACTTTGCCCCAGCTCTGCGCATCGCTCGGCAGTCTGATGTCGTCGTGGCCGTCCTTGGAGAGGAGCGGGACATGACCGGTGAAGCGTCCAGCCGTTCAAACCTCGATCTGCCGGGAAAACAAAGCGAGTTGCTCAAAGCACTTCGCGGAACGGGGAAGCCCATCATCCTTGTCCTCATGAACGGGCGTCCGCTCATCCTGACATCGGTTTCAGAAAATGCAGATGCGATCGTTGAGGCGTGGTTTCTTGGTATCGAGTCGGGCAACGCACTTGCAGATATTTTGTTCGGAGCCGTGAGTCCAAGCGGCAAGCTGCCGGTGAGTTTTCCCCGCAGCACCGGACAGATCCCGCTCTACTACAATCACAGAAGCACCGGACGCCCAATCGTGGATTCCGATCGCTTTACATCCCGGTATCTTGATATTCCGAACACACCTCTCTATCCATTTGGCTACGGCCTTTCTTATACTGGTTTCAAATATGATAACCTCCGCCTTTCTTCAGCGTTCATCACAGTGAATCAAAGCATTAGAGCGACTGTCGATGTGGAGAATACCGGTAAACGGACCGCTGACGAGATTGTCCAGCTCTACATCGAGGACGAAGTAGCGAGCATTGCACGCCCGGTTGAAGAGTTGAAGGGATTCAGGAGAATCACGCTGCGCCCCGGAGAAAAACAATCCGTAGAGTTTGTGATTATGCCCGACGACCTTTCACTCTATGATCGGTCGATGCATAAGATTGTTGAGCCGGGAGGATTCAAAGTATTTGTCGGCAGAAACTCTGTCGACGTTCTGGAGACAAGGTTTGTGGTTCAGTAGCATGACGCGCGCAGCGATACAGTACCTTCGCTTGTTTACACTATTTCTTCTTGCGATGCTGTCCGGCGTGAGATGCCGCGCCTCTTCCGATACTCCGGAGACAATCAAATTCTGGGCGATGGGAAATGAAGGTGAAATGGTGCGCCAACTCATCCCTGAATTCGAGCGGCTGAACCCGAAAATCCATGTTAACGTTCAGCAGATTCCGTGGACCGCCGCGCATGAGAAACTGCTCACCGCTTTTGCTGGGGAATCGACCCCCGACGTCTGCCAACTTGGGAATACATGGCTCCCCGAGTTTTCGGTCCTCCATTCTATTGAACCGCTCGATCGATTCGCCGCACATTCCTCCGGCATCCGCCTCAATGATTTTTTTGAAGGTGTTCTTAAGACAAACATCATCGATTCTGCGCTGGTCGGAATACCCTGGTATGTCGACACGCGGGTCGTCTTTTATCGCCGGGATCTTCTAGCAGAAGCCGGGTACACCACATTTCCTGCAACGTGGAATGAAGTGTTGAGGCTGTGTGATCTCATGCAGCGGAATGCGAGAGCGAAGCATATACCACGATATCCCCTCTTTCTGCCGACAGGCGAATGGGTTCCGGCTATTATCCTTGGAATGCAATCGGGGGGAAACTTCTTGCGGGACGGAAATACAAGAGGCAACTTCAGCGGTCCGCAATTTCACAGGGCATTCGATCTTCTTGCGCAATTCTATCAGAAGGAATATTCCCCGGCAGGCATGCAGCTGATCACTAACGTGTACAATTCTTTCTCCGACGGGTTGATAACGATGTACATCACAGGCCCCTGGAATATTGGCGAATTCACCCGGAGGATTTCCCCTAATCTCCAGAGTCAGTGGATGACCGCGCCGTTGCCGTCAATGGATTCGACCTCTCCAGGTATCTCGCTTCCCCTTGGAACAAGCCTTTCCATTTTTCGGCGGAGCAGCCACAAAGAAGCAGGATGGAAGCTCATTGAATTTCTGACCTCGCGCGATCAGTCTGTCGCATTCTATAAGATTACCGGGAACCTTCCTCCGAGGAAATCGGCCTGGAACGATTCGTCACTTTCTCAAAATAAGTACATCCAGGCGTTTTACAAACAACTGCAGCGCGTCGACCCACTCCCTCAAGTAGCGGAATGGGAACAGATCGTCATTAAACTCCAATTGTATGTGGAGTATGTTGCCACACAAACGATGACCGTTGACGAAGCGCTTCATAAATTTGACGGCGACGTCGACCAGATGCTGGAAAAGCGCCGATGGCTTGTAGAAAAGAATAAACACTAATGAGCTCCAGGGTCAGAAAAGTTCGTCATGACAATCATACCGCCGCGGCGTGGCTTTTTCTCGCTCCCGCAATGACGGCGATCGCCGTGTTCTTCATCGTTCCGGTTCTCAGCGCCCTTATCATGAGCTTGACGGATTTTGATGTCTACGCACTCGGAGATTTGAGCGTCGTCCGATTCATGGGATTTCATAACTATGTCCGCATTTTCGAAACGCCGCTCTTCTGGACTGCGCTGAAAAATACTTTCTATTTCGTTCTCGTCGGCGGCCCTCTGTCTGTTGCGGCATCTCTTGGCACGGCACTTATGGTAAATTCAAAGCTTGCCAGGTTTAAGTCATTCTTCCGGACTGTCTATTTCCTTCCCGTCGTCACCAGCCTCGTTGCTGTTGCTGTCGTGTGGCGCTATCTTTACCACCCTGCGCACGGTCTGTTGAACCTCTTTCTCTCATGGTTCGGCGTTGCGCCGATAGACTGGCTCGGCAACCCGGCGATCGCCATGCCCGCAATCATCGTCCTCGCGGTATGGAAGAACTTTGGCTACAATATGCTTATTTTCATCGCCGGCCTCCAGAACATACCCGACGACCTGTACGAAGCCGCGCGTATCGACGGCGCCGGGGCCTGGAGACAGTTTATCGACATCACGATACCGACGCTGGCTCCAACGACGGTTTTTGTCGTGATGATTACTATTATCGGATACTTCCAGCTATTCGCTGAACCGTACGTCATGACGGAGGGAGGACCGATGAACGCCACGACCAGTATTGTCTTGATGATGTATGAACAGGGATTCCGGTGGTGGAACATGGGTTTTGCTGCCGCTCTTGCCTTCGTCCTATTTGTGCTGATCCTCTTCTTCTCGATCGTGCAGATGCTTATACAACGGAGGCTCCAGCGATGAATAACCGCGCCTCAACTCTTGCGCTGAACGCAGGACTATTTCTGCTGGCCGTGATCACCCTGACGCCTGTGGCGTGGATGGTTTCGGCTTCTTTCATGCTGCCGGGAGAGGCGAGCACAACGCCGATCCATTTCTTTCCGATGCACCCGACCCTCGAACATTACGAAGCGCTGACTGAACGGCTTCACGTCGGACGCTACTTTATGAATAGCTTTATCATTGCCTCTGTGGTGACGCTCATCTCTACATTTATCAATTCAATGGCGGGGTTTGCGTTCGCGAAATATCGGTTTCCCGGACGCAACAAACTCTTTCGATTCCTGCTCAGCGGCATGATCGTCCCGGCTCAGGTGACGATGCTCCCACTCTTCTTAATGCTGAAATCAATGGGTTTGGTCAATACGTACGTCGGTGTGATTTTGCCGGGCCTGGCGAGCATTTTCGGTATTTTTCTCATCCGCCAATTTGCGGGCTCGGTACCGGACAGTCTCATCGAAGCCGCGCGTCTCGACGGGGCGAGTGAGTTTAGGGTCTACCGGTCCGTAGTTCTGCCGCTATGCCGGCCAATTCTGTACACGCTCGCGCTTTTCACTTTCATGGGCACATGGAATGATTTCATGTGGCCCCTTATCGTCATGACCGACAATGCGAACTACACATTGCCGGTGGCCATCGCAAATCTCAAGGGGGAACATCTCCTTGACCTCGAATTAATGATGGCGGGGTCGGTCATCACCGTGCTTCCCGTGCTGATTCTTTTCCTCGCCTTCCAGCGCCATTACATCCGCGGAATTATGGTTGGCGGCGTCAAGGAATAATCCCGTTCATCCGTCGGAGCTACGATGAAAATCTTTCTCCTCCCTTTTCTCTTCACGACCGCTCTCTTGCGCGCTCAAGATTCAGCACAGCCGACGATCCTCGACTCCTGCGACAAAATCGAGAACTGGAAAACATTCCAGTCGGCAGGTGTCGAAGTAACGCATCACGGCGACGGCGGAATTTACGGGGCCGCTCTCCGGTTTGACATTATGTTCACCAAGGGATCCGGGTACGGAGGGGTCTACCGCAACTTCAATGTTCCGCTTCCGGACAATTATGAAATCACCTTTTGGATGCGTGCTACGGTTCCGGTCAACAATTTCGAAATCAAAGTCGGCAACGATTCGTCCGGTCAGGACATTTGGTGGGTAAATAATAAAAACTATACTTATCCAAGGGAATGGAAAAAAATCATCGTGAAGAAACGACATCTTGCGTTTGCCTGGGGACCTCATCCGGCAGCGAAGCCCGACACGCTCATGCGTTTGGAACTGGTGGTAACTGCCGGAACCGGCGGGAGCGGCAGCGTATGGGTCGACGACATCGAGCTCGTGCCCCTTCCTCCTCCTCCTGCGAAGATTCCGGCGCCGGCAGTTGCGGCGTCTTCATCGAGGGGGAAAGCTGATGTGCCGTCGAATGTTTTGCCCGGCAATAGAGGGGCTTGGACAAGTAAAACGGCGGCGGAAGAGTGGATTGAGGTTGATTACAAGTACAGGCGCGAGATCGGCGGAGTCCGTCTTTCCTGGGATTCCAGCCTTAGTGGTCTTTCCTACGATCTTTTGGGTTCTCTCGACGGGAAGACGTACGATACGCTCCATTCGGTCCGCGAAGGAAAAGGAGGATCGGTGCTGATCTTCACTCCGGAATCCGAAGTTCGACATCTGCGAGTAGCGATGCACGGAAATCAGCTGCACAATCCGTATCGGTTGGGAGAGATCTCCGTCGTGCCGAGTGAATCGCTGTCGACAGCGAATCAGTACATCGAACATCTCGCTGCCGATGCGCCGAGAGGGTGGTACCCGCGATATTTTCTGAATGAAGCGTCCTATTGGACGATCGTGGGCGTTGCCTCCGATCCAAAAGAAGCACTCTTCAATGAAGATGGCTCTTTTGAAGTTGACAAGGGACAATTTTCTGTCGAGCCTATTATCGCGGTGGAGAATGGCAATCAGCTGTTGACATGGGCTAATGCACGGAGCGAACAGACGTTGGAAGAGCGTTATCTTCCGATCCCGACCGTGATCCGCGTGTATGACGGGATGAAGCTCGCAGTGACGCTTCTCGCGACGGGAGAAGCCAATCGCTCCGCTCTTCTTGCCAGATATGTATTGAAGAACACTTCGGCACGACGGTTGCGAGGGGAATTTTATTTGGCGATGCGGCCATTCCAGGTCAATCCGACATACCAGTGGTTGAATTTTGAAGGAGGTTTCGCAAGGACTGAGTCGATGACGATTGACGGAAATCGGGCTGTCATCGGAACAAAAAGTGTCACCGTCTCCGGTCATCCCGCAAATGCGGGGACAACGGCGATCGACGGAGGAGAAATTATCGAGCATATCGCTCACGGACGACTTCCCGGCAAGACAAGAGTGTTCGATCCCCATGGCATGGCTTCGGGCGCCTTCAGTTATCCGTTCAACCTGGCTCCGGGCGACTCAACTGTGTTGATCGCGGCGGTTCCGTTCACTCCTTCGGCCGAGAGATGGCAAAACTCGACACCTACCCTCGAGGAGTTTGAGCGTGTGAAAGCGGAGGTCCGTTTGGAATGGGAGCAGAAACTGAACGGCGTTCGATTCAACCTTCCCCCCGATGGACAGCGGTACGCAGATATCATTCGTTCAAACCTCGCCTATGTATTAATCAACAAGGATGGACCGGGCTTCCAGCCGGGTTCCCGCTCATACGAACGATCGTGGATACGCGATGGCTGCATGACATCTACAGCACTTCTCAAACTTGGACTCCGCACCGAAGTGAAAAATTTTATCGATTGGTATTCATCCTACCAATATGAGAACGGCATGGTTCCGTGTGTGGTTGATCAGAGGGGACCCGACCCGGTACCGGAGAACGACAGTCACGGCGAGCTTATCTTTGCGTGTATGGAATATTTCCGGTTCACCGCCGACACTGCGTTTCTCCGGTCACACTGGAACAATATCGTTGCAGCGGCGGAATATATCCAGCGCCTCAGACGAGAACAGATGACACCGGAGTTCAGCGATGGCGACGAAGGAAAACGTGCATGCTATGGCCTCGTCACCGAATCCATCAGTCATGAAGGCTATTCGGCAAAACCGATGCATTCCTACTGGGACGATTTTTTCGCACTGAAGGGTCTTAAGGATGCTGCGGAAGCGGCGAAAGTGCTTCATGAAAATCGGGCATCACATCTCTACGACAGTAGTGCACATGCTTTTCGCGCGGACCTCTATCGGTCGATCTCGCTTGCGATGGCATCAAAGAAGGTCGAGTATGTGCCGGGCTGCGCAGAACTCGGAGATTTCGACCCGACTTCGACGTCGATCGCATTGTTTCCCTGCGGTGAAATCGAGCACGTTCCTCAACCCGCCTTCAATCGGACATTTGACAAATATTACGAGTGGTTCAGTCAACGCGCGGCTGGGTCATTGGAGTGGGATGCTTTCACACCTTATGAAATACGGAACGTCGGAACGTTCGTCTATCTTGGGCAGAAAGATCGCGCCCACACTTTGCTGGAATGGTTTCTAAAGTATCAGCGGCCGCTGGGATGGAATCAGTGGGCGGAGGTTGTCTGGAGGGATGAACGCCTTCCCCGATTCATCGGCGATATGCCCCACACCTGGGTAGGATCCGATTACATCAATGCCGTCAGAGCGATGTTTGTGTATGAAAATGATGAATCGCTCGTCGTCGGCGCCGGGTTGAAAGATGACTGGGTGCTTCACGGGTTGTCGGTTGAAAATCTTCCGGTACACTCGGGAACGCTTTCATATTCCATCACTCGATCTGATTCCACCGTCATTACCGTGCGTCTGCAAGGATCGGCCAATGGAATGAGAATTCTGATTCCAACCGGGCTTTTGTCAAGGCCTTTGGTATCCGCCAAAGTCGAT
>Ga0265319_1000178_pt1 | contig 48330 bp, 48 predicted proteins | sample 4824metaG_FD_192443 | JGI IMG/M metagenome (GOLD analysis project Ga0265319, IMG submission 192443) | Rhizosphere microbial communities from Carex aquatilis grown in University of Washington, Seatle, WA, United States - 4-8-24 metaG | ecosystem: Host-associated > Plants > Roots > Rhizosphere >...
CGTCCGGCGCGGAGTTGTTCGTGAACGCGTCCCCGGTGAGGTTTGCGATCGCGCCGTCGTTGAAGACAGCACCGCCGTCGCCGCCGTCGCCGACGGCCTGGTAGCCAATCTGCGCGACGTTGCTATCGAACGTCGAACCCGTGACCGAAGCGGAGCCGCCGTAGCTCACGAGCAGCGCTCCGCCCCAACCGCCGGAGGCGGTGTTCACGTCGGCGGACTGTGCCGTGTTCCCGCTGAACGTAAGGCCGGTCCCCGACAACGCACCGTCGTCGTAGATGGCTCCGCCTTGGCCGTAGACTGAGTACGCCGTTCCCGCGACGTTGGTCCCGCCGACGCCGGCGGTGTCGTTCGTGAAGCTGACGTTCGCGGCCGAGAGCTGCCCACTGAAGAGCGCGATGGCGCCGCCCTGGCCGCCACTTCCGCCGGAGGAGTTTTTGGCGCCGTAGCCACCGCCGGTCGCGCTGTTCCCGGCGAAGGTTGCCGCGGAGTCGATGACGACCAGCCCTTGGGACGAGTAGAGCGCACCGCCCTGGCCGGCCTGGCCGGGGAGCACAGTTCCGGACGTGGTGCCGCCCTGGGCCTGGTTCTGGTTATAGGAGCCGCCGTGAATCATCAGCGCGCCGTAGGTCGTGAACACGGCGCCGCCATCGCCGCCCTGGCCGCCCTGGCCGGTATCGCCTGACGGCGAGCCCTGCGCAATGTTCGCGTGCATCGTGTCGTTGTTCAGGGCGACGCTGCCGCTCGAGTTGTAGAGCACGGCGCCCTCGCCGCCGCTACCGGCGTAGGTGTGGCCGGAAACCACCGGCGTTACGGCGGCGGCGACCGCCTGGTTGGCCGTCGTGGCGCCGAACGTCGAATTGGTCACGGTCAGGATGCCGTTGTTATTGAAGATCGCGCCGCCGTAACCCCCCTCGCCGCCGCCGTTTGCGGCCGCGACCGGAAGGCCACCCAGCGCCTCGTTGCCATCGAAGCTCGACGAGGTGACCGTCGCTACACCGTTGCTGTCGTTGTAGATCGCCCCTCCCCTGGAGGGTAGCCCGCCCTGGGGACCCGCCAGGTAGCCCTGACCCGAGAGCGTCGTGTTGCCGGTGAACGAAGAATTCGTCACGGCGAGCACGCCGTTGTTGTAGACGGCGCCGCCGAATCCGCCGTAGTCGGCAGCGCTGGCGTAAGTGTTGCCCTGGGCCTGGTTGGAGGAGAACGCGTCGCTCGACAGCGTCAGGTTGCCGTTGTTGTAGATGGCGCCACCCTCACCGCCAGGCTGGTACTGGCCGATGATCGCCGGCGGCACGTCGCCGCCGTTGAAGTCGACGCCCGAGATTAATGCGGTCGCATCCGGGGCGATCCGCAGGAGACCGGTGTGGCCGCTGTGCAGCAGAATCTCGGTCGAGCCCGAGCCGGCGCCAGAGATCGTCACGGTGACAGGGTTGCTCGGATTGATCACGAGGGCTGAGCCGTCCACCTGGTAGTGGGCCGCCCCGAGGACGATGTTGTCCGAGGTGAAATCCATGTTCGCCTGCGTGATCGCCGCCCGCAAGCTCGTGCAGGACACCGGCGATCCGCTGCAGCTTCCGGCGATGTCGGACACGTCCGCCGCTGGGACGTTCAGCGTCTGCGCGCTCGCGGCTGCCGCAGCGACGAGCAGAATGCAGAGCGTAACGGCGGTCGCGCAGGCAAGGCGAGCAACACGTGCGGCGAACATGGACATCTCTCCCCCGAGGTCGGGCCAGGCGCGCCAAAAGGCACCGGGCCGAGCAGTTTGTCTGCGGGCACAGTACTAGCCAGGGCACCCACGCAGCGCCGCACAACGTGTCGCGCCGCCACCCCTAGCGGCACCATCACGAACACGGTCGAGACGTACTCGCCGATCCCCTCGCAGCCGCCGTCGCGGCCGAACCCGGACTGCTTGACGCCGCCGAACGGCGCGCCGGCGTTCGAGACGGGGCCGACGTTCACGCCGACCATGGCCCAAGGCGGCCGTGTGCGGCAGGGCCTCTGCGAGCGAGCCCGAGGAGCGGACGGCGTGGCAGCCCACTCCCGCCGCGGGTGGGCTGCCCTTCGCCGCTACCGCGTTCAGCCGGCGATCTTGAAGCTCGCGGTCACGCTCGCGCCGGTCAGGCCGCTGAACGTCGGCTTCGCGCTCAACGTGTAGCTGCCGTTCGGCAACGCCACACCACCCGGCTGCCCCGGTAGCAGCACCGTGTTCGCGCCCGCCACGTCCTGGTGGGTGAAGCTGGCCGTCACCGACCGGCTGCACGCCTTCGTGTGCTTCGGGCGCTTGCCGCTCTTCGGCAGCGACTTGCAGGAGCCGTGCTTGCCCTTGCGGTAGCCCCCGACCGTCCCGGTGACGGTGAAGGTTGTGCTGGACGCCTCGTTGTCGGTGTAGAGGATCGTGCTGCCACCGCCGTTCACCGAAAGGAACACCCCGGGACTCAACAGCAGCCCGCTCAACACGGGCGTCGTGGGGCCTGGCGGCGGCGGCGAGACCGTCGGCGGCACAAACTCGTAAGCACCGATGTCGCAACGGCCGCCCTGCGGACGCGCCGTGCCACGCTGATCGGTACTCAGGACGTTGCCGTTCGCGTCGGTGCACCCCGCCGGATCGCCAGCGTTGATCGCCGAGCTCCCCGCAAGCAACGCAACCGTCTTCGTCGACCCGCCGTTGCTCGCAAGCGACCCGAGACCGCTATCGGACTGACTCACCAGATCCCCGGTCCCCGAGAACCCGCACTGGTTGCGATCCTCAAAGTTGTAACCCTGGTCGGTCACCGCGTAACCGTCGAGGTAGCAGTTCTCGCCGACCGTGCCGGCGCCGAGCAGCGAACCCTCGGCGATCACCGAATCGTGGATGCTAAGTCCGAGCGAGTAGTCGATGTAGAGGTTGCCCCCGCCGTCGTCCCCGTAGGCCTGGTTGGCCACGATCGTGTCGCTCGCCAGAGCGAGCGTTCCGCCGCCGGTCTCGATGCCCCCGCCCTGTCCGCTCATGGCCGACGGCACGGTCTGCTCCGCGAGGTTCGCGTCGATCGTGCTGTTCACCACCGAGACCGGGGCACCGTAGGTGTAGATGGCCCCGCCGTAGTTCGCGCCGTTGTTGCTCAGCGTGCTCGCGAGAACCGCAGTCGCCGCTTCGAGGTACAACGCGCCGCCGTAACCGTCCGGCGCGGAGTTGTTCGTGAACGCGTCCCCGGTGAGGTTTGCGATCGCGCCGTCGTTGAAGACAGCACCGCCGTCGCCGCCGTCGCCGCCGGCCTGGTAGCCAATCTGCGCGACGTTGCTATCGAACGTCGAGCCCGTGACCGAAGCGACGCCGCCGTAGGACACGAGCAGAGCGCCGCCTTGGCCGCCGTTGGCGTTACTCACGTTCGCAGACTGGGCAGTATTCCCGCTGAAGGTGAGGCCGGTCCCTGACAGCGTGCCCTGGTCGTAGATGGCCCCACCCTGGGCGTAGACCGCGTAGTCCGTTCCCGCACCGCTGCCGCCGGCGGTCGCGGTGTCGTTTGTGAAGCTGACGTTCGCGGCCGACAGCTCCGCGTTGTAGAGCGCGACGGCGCCGCCCTCGCCGCCGGTCCCGCCCACACTATCTTTGGAACCGTAGCCGCCGCCGGTCGCGCTGTTCCCGGCGAAGCTTGCCGCGGAGTCGATGACGACCAGCCCGTAGGTCGCGTAGAGCGCACCGCCGTAGCCCGATCCGCCGTGGAGCAGCGTTCCGGACGGCGTGGTGCCGCCCTGGGCCTGGTTCTGGTTGTAGGAGCCGCCGTGAATCATCACCGCGCCATAGGTCGTGAACACGGCGCCGCCATCGCCGCCCTGGCCGCCCTCGCCGGTATCGCCCGAAGGCGAGCCCTGCGCGATGTTCGCGTGCATCGTGTCGTTGTTCAGGGTGACGCTGCCGCTCGAGTTGTAGAGCACGGCGCCCTCGCCGCCGCTACCGGCGTAGGTGTGCCCGGAGAACGTCGCAACGGCGGCGGCCACCGCCTGGTTGGCCGTCGTGGCGCCGAACGTCGAACTGGTCACGGTCACGATGCCGTTGTTATTGAAGATCGCGCCGCCGTAACCCCCCTCGCCGCCGCCGTTTGCGGCCGCGACCGGAAGGCCACCCAGCGCCTCGTTGCCATCGAAGCTCGACGAGGTGACCGTCGCTACACCGTTGCTGTCGTTGTAGATCGCGCCGCCCCTCGAGTCGAGCCCGCCCTCGCTGTTCGCCAGGTCGCCCTGGCCCGAGTCCGCGGTGTTGCCGGTGAACGTCGAATTCGTCACGACAAGGACATCGTCGTTATAGACGGCGCCGCCGTAGCCGCCGTAGTCGGGTGCGCTCGCGTAGGTGTTGCCCTGGGACTGGTTGGAGGAGAACGCGTCGCTCGACAGCGTCAGGTTGCCGTTATTTTGGATCGCGCCGCCCTCACCGCCAGGCTGGTAGGAGTTCGAGTTGTTGGTCGCCGGCACGTCGCCGCCGTTGAAATCGACGCCGGAGATCGACACGGTCGCGCCGAAGTCGACCTGGAGCAGACCGGTGGTGCCGCTGTGCAGCAGAATCTCGGTCGAGCCCGACCCGGCGCCCGAGATCGTCACGGTCACCGGATTGGTCGGGTTGATCACCAGCGGAGTCGAGCTGACCTGATAGTGCGCCGCCCCAAGAACGATCGTGTCCGAAGTGGGATCGCTGTTCGCCAAGCCGATCGCCGCCCGCAAGCTCGTGCACGTCGCGGGCGCACTGCCCGTGCAGCTACCAGCGATATCCGAGACATCCCCCACGGGGACGTTGATCGTCTGGGCGCTCGCAGCTGCCGCGCCGACCAGCAGAACGCAAAGCGAAACGGCGGTCGCACCGGCAAGACGAGCAAAACGTGCGGCGATCATGGACATCTCTCCCTCGAAATCGGGCCAGGCGCGCCCAAACGCACCCGGCCTAGCATTTGTCTGCGAGCAAGGTACTAGCCACGGCACCCACACGACGCCGCACAAGGTGTCGAACCGCCGCACCTACAGCGTCAGCGTCACGTCGTCCAGACCCCGAAGCAGCCCACCCCCGTAGAGGTGGGCTGCCACGTCTGGCCGTTCAGCCAGCGATCTTGAAGCTCGCGGTCACGGCCGCGCCGGTGAGGCCGCTGAACGTCGGCTTCGCGCTCAGCGTGTAGTTGCCGTTCGGTAGCGCGACACCACCCGGCTGCCCCGGCAACAGCACCGTGTTCGCGCCCGCGACATCCTGGTGGGTGAAGCTGGCCGTCACCGACCGGCTGCACCCCTTCGTGTGCTTCGGCCGCTTGCCGCTCTTCGGCAGCGCCTTGCACGCACCCTTCTTGCCTTTGCGATAGCCCCCGACCGTCCCGGTGACGGTGAACGATGTGCTGGACGCTTCGGTGTCGTTGTAAAGGATCGTGCTGCCGCCCCCGTCGACGGAGAGGAACACCCCGGGACTCAACAGCAGTCCGCTCAACACGGGCGTCGTGGGGCCCGGTGGCGGCGGCGTCACCACAGGCGCGACGTACTCGTAAGCACCGATGTCGCAGCGACCGCCCTGCGGCCGTGCCGTGCCACGCTGGTCGGTGCTCAGGACGTTGCCGTTCGCGTCGGTGCAACCCGCCGGATCGCCCGCGTTGATCGCCGAGGCCCCGGCCAGCAGCGCAACCGTCTTCGTCGCACCACCATTACTCGCAAGCGACCCCAGACCACTGTCGGGTTGGCTGACGAGATCGCCCGTGCCCGTCAGGCCACACTGGTCGGCGCGATCCTGGAAGTTGTAACCCTGGTCGGTTACTGCGTAGCCGTTGAGGTAGCAGTTCTCGTTACCCGTACCGGCCCCGAGCAAAGTGCCCTGGGCGATAATCGAGTCGTGGACGCTGAGCCCGAGCGAGTAGCCGATGTATAGGTTGCCGCCGTCGCCGCTGCCGTATGCCTGGTTGGCCACGATCGTGTCGCTCGCCAGCGCGAGCGTTCCGCCGTCCAGATAGATGCCGCCGCCCTGCCCGGTCGTGACCGAGGGCAGGGTCTGCTCCGCGAGGTTCGCGTCGATCGTGCTGTTCACCACCGAGACCGGGGCGGCGTCGGTGTAGAGGCCCCCGCCGTAGTTCGCCGTGTTGTTGCTCAGCGTGCTCGCGAGGATTGCGGTAGTCGACTCGGCGTAAACGGCACCGCCGTCCCCGTCCGGCGCGGAGTTGTTCGTGAACGCGTCCGCGGTGAAGGTTCCGTTCGCACCGTCGCTGAAGACGGCGCCGCCGTAACCGCCGTCGGCGCCGGCCTGGTAGCCGATCTGCGCGACGTTGCTGTCGAACGTCGATCCCGTGACCGAAGCGACGCCGCCGTAGGCCACCACGAGGGCGCCGCCGTAGGCGCCGTTGGCGGTATTCACGTTCCCGGACTGGGCCGTATTCCCGCTGAACGTGAGCCCGGTTCCCGACATCGTGCCCTGGTCGTAGATGGCTCCAGCCTGGCCGTACACCTCGTAGTCCGTTCCCGCACCGGTGCCGCCGGCGCCGGCGATGTCGTTCGTGAAGCTGACGTTCGCGGCCGACAGCTGCCCGCCGTAGAGCGCGACCGCGCCGCCCACGCCGCCGGTCCCGCCCACACTATCTTTGGAACCGTAGCCGCCGCCGGTCGCGCTGTTCCCGGCGAAGCTTGCCGCGGAGTCGATGACGACCAGCCCGTTGTTCGAATAGAGCGCACCGCCGTAGCCCGACTGGGCGTGGAGCAGCGTTCCGGACGGCGTGGTGCCGCCCTGGGCCTGGTTCTGGTTGTAGGAGCCGCCGTGAATCATCACCGCGCCGTAGCTCGTGTATATCGCGCCGCCATCGCCGCCCTGGCCGCCCTCGCCGGTATCGCCCGAAGGCGAGCCCTGCGCGATGTTCGCGTGCATCGTGTCGTTGTTCAGCGTGACGCTGCCGCTGGCGTTGCTGATCGCGCCGCCCTCGCCGCTGCTACCGGCGTAGGTGTGCCCGGAGAACGTCGCAACGGCGGCGGCCACCGCCTGGTTGGCCGTCGTCGCACCGAACGTCGAATTGGTGATCGTCATGACGCCGGAGCTGTTGTAGATCGCGCCACCGACACCCCCCTCCCCCGCACCGTTTGCAGCTGCGACCGGCAACCCACCCAGCGCCTCGTTTCCGTCGAAGCTGGATGAGGTGATCGTCGCGACGCCATTGTTGTCGTTGTAGATCGCGCCGCCGTACGACGAATACCCGCCGTTGCCGCCCGCCAGGTAGCCCTGCCCGGAGTCCGTCGTGTTGCCGGTGAACGTCGAGTTCGTGATGGCGAGCACGCTTTCGTTGTAGATGGCGCCGCCATCGCCGCCGTAGTTGGGGTAGCTCGCGTAGGTGTTTCCCAGGGCCTGGTTGGAGGAGAACGCGTCGCTCGACAGCGTCAGGTTGCCGTTGTTGTAGATGGCGCCACCCTCACCGCCAGGCTGGTTCTGCGCGACGCTCGCAGGGGGCGCGATGCCGCCGTTGAAGTCGACGCCGGAGATCGAGACGGTCGCGCCGAAGTGGACCTGGAGCAGACCGGTGGTGCCGCTGTGCAGCAGAATCTCGGTCGAGCCCGACCCGGCGCCCGAGATCGTCACGGTCACCGGATTGACAGGGTTGATCACCAGCGGAGTCGAGCTGACCTGATAGTGCGCCGCCCCAAGGACGATCGTGTCCGAAGTGGGATCGCTGTTCGCCAAGCCGATCGCCGCCCGCAAGCTCGTGCACGTCGCGGGCGCACTGCCCGTGCAGCTACCGGCGATGTCCGAGACATCCCCCACGGGGACGTTGATCGTCTGCGCGCTCGCAGCTGCCGCACCGACCAGCAGAACGCACAGCGAAACAGCGGTCGCACCAACAAGACGAGCAAAACGTGCGGCGAACATGGACATCTCTCCCTCGAAATCGGGCCAAGCGCGCCCAAACGCACCCGGCCTAACATTTGTCTGCGAGCAAGGTACTAGCCACGGCAACGTCACGACGCCGCACAAGGTGTCGAGCCGCCACCCCTACAGCGGCAGCGTCACGTACTTCGTCGAGAGGTACTCGCCGATCCCCTCGTAGCCGCCCTCGCGGCCGAACCCGGACTGCTTGACGCCGCCGAACGGCGCGGCGGCGTTTGAGACGATGCCGACGTTGAGGCCGACCATGCCGGTCTCGAGGCCCTCGCTGATGCGCAGCGCGCGGTTCAGGTCGCGCGTGAAGACGTAGGCGACGAGGCCGTACTCGGTGTCGTTGGCGGCGGCGAGCGCCTCGTCATCGCTCTCGAACGTGACGATCGGCGCGACCGGGCCGAAGATCTCCTCGGTCAGGAGGCGCGTGTCGGGCGCGATGTCGACGAGCACCGTCGGGCGGTAGAAGTAGCCGGGGCCGTCGAGCGGCTCGCCGCCGGTCAGGACCCGCGCCCCGCGCGCCGTCGCGTCGGTCACGAGCTCATGGACCTTGCCGCGCTGGGTCTCGTCGATCAGCGGCCCGAGGTCCGTGTCCGGCTCGGTGCCGCGGCCGATCCGCAGCTTCTCCATCCGCTTCGCGAGGCGGCTCGCGAACTCCTCGGCGATCGGAGCGGCGACATGAAAGCGGTTCGCCGACGTGCAGGCCTCGCCGACGTTGCGGAGCTTCGCGAGCATCGCGCCCTCGACGGCCGCGTCGAGGTCGGCGTCCTCGAAGACGAGGAACGGCGCGTTGCCGCCGAGCTCCATCGAGACGCGCAGCACGCGGTCCATCGCGCGCGCCGCGAGGCGGCGGCCGATCTCGGTCGAACCGGTGAAGGACAGCTTGCGCAGCCGCGGATCGTCGAACAGCGGGTCCGTCACCTGGCCGGCGCGCGCGGTCGTGACGATGTTCAGAACGCCCGGCGGCAGGCCCGCCTCCTCCATGATCTGAGCGAACGCGAGCATCGAGAGCGGCGTCTGCTTGGCCGGCTTGACGACCATTGTGCAGCCCGCGGCGACCGCCGGGGCGACCTTGCGCGTACCCATCGCCAGGGGGAAGTTCCAGGGTGTGATCTGGAGGCAGGGGCCGACGGGCTGGCGCATCGTGATCAGACGGCCGGCGCCATTCGAAGAGACCGCAAACCGCCCGTCGAGGCGCACGGATTCTTCGCTGAACCAGCGCAGGAAATCGTTCGCGTAGGTGACCTCAGCGCGCGCCTCGGCAAGCGCCTTGCCCATCTCGAGCGTCATCAGGAGCGCGAGCTCGTCGGTCCGCGCGGCGACCAGCTCGAACGCTCGCCGCAGGATCTCGCCGCGCTGGCGCGGCGGGTGGACCGCCCATTCGGCCTGGGCCGCGCAGGCGGCGTCAAGCGCGGCCATCGCATCGGCCTCGGTGCCGTCCGCAACCTCGCACAGCGTCTCGCCGGTCGAGGGATCCTCGACCGCCAGGCGCGCACCGCCGGCGGCCGGGCGCCACTCCCCGCCGATCAGCAGATCCTTGGGCGCAGCATCGAGAACTTCCTGCTCAGTCATTCGTCACCTTCGGCGGCCGTGTCCGGGACTCCAGGGTTCGGCCGGTTGGCCGCCCTCGAACGGTCAATGCTAGTGCGCCGTGCGCGCCGCCCATACGATCAGGCCTCGATGACCGCGCCCGTCCTCGCGCTCGACACACCCTGGCTGCTCTACCGCGCGTTCTTCTCGGTCCCGCAGTCGGTCCGCGGAGCGGACGGCGAGCCGGTCGGCGCGCTGCTCGGGACCGTCAACACGATCCTCGGGCTGTGCGAGGTCTGCGAGCCGCGCGCGGTCGTCTGCTGCATGGGCGCGGAGGAGGCTGTCTACCGCCGCGAGCTCTACCCGCCCTACCACGCGCACCGCGAGCCGATGCCGCCGCAGTTGCGCGCGCAGTGGGACCGCGCGGGCGAGCTGCTCGAGCGGTTCGGCTGGCTCGTGCGCGACCACCCCGAGCTCGAGGCCGACGACGTGCTCTGGTCGTGCTCGCGCGTCGAGGGTGCGGCGGGCGGTCGCACGCTGATCTGCACCGCCGACCGCGACCTCTTCCAGGCGGTCTGCGAGCACACCTCCGTGATCTCGCTGCTCCCGCGCGGTGAGACGGCGCTGATCGGGCCGGCGCAGGTCCGCGAGCGAAGCGGCGTCGACCCGTCCCAGATCTCCGACCTGATCGCGCTGCGCGGCGACCCCTCCGACGGTATCCCGGGCGCGAAGGGCATCGGTGCCAAGACAGCGGCCGAGCTGTTGCGCGAGTACGGGGACTTGGAGAGGGTCCTAGCAGCGCGCGACTCGCTGCGACCACGCATAGCCGCCGCGCTCACCGAGCAGGTTGACGAGCTCCGCCGCTTCCGAGACATCGCGACACTGCGCGACGTCCCGTTCGAGCGGCCTGCGGACGCGCAGACCGACCGCGCGGGCGGCGCGGCCGCGGCGCGGGAGCTCGGCATGACGGCGCTGGCGAAGCGGCTCGAGGCCGCCTGAGCGGGGGCGGAGGGGGCGTCTGCGCAGGTGTGCTTGACCATGCTTGGCTAAGCACCTAGGACGGCTCTCGTGCGAGTGAACGTAGGTCAGGCCAAGACAGACCTATCGAAGCTGCTCGCCCGAGTAGAGGCCGGGGAGGACATCGAGATCGCGCGCGACGGCGTTCCTGTCGCGCGACTGGTCCGAATCGTTCCGGCAGCAGGACCGGGCGCCCGCTTCCTCGAGGCGCGCGGCTCGCTGAAAGGACAGATCTCGATCGGCGAGGACTTCGAGTTCACCGACAAGGAACTCGACGAGCTCTTCTTCGATTCCTCCGCGTGAGGCTGCTCCTCGACACCCACGTCATCCTCTGGGAGCTCGAAGGCACACGCACCGTTGGGCCGCTGGCGCAGACAGCGATCGAGCAGGCGGAGGAGCTGACGTTCAGCGTCGTGTCGTTCGCCGAGATCGGCGTGAAAGCGTCAAGCGGCAAGCTCACAATTGCCGCCGACCTCTACCCGTACGTCTTGCGAGCCGGCCTGCGGATCCTCGGGCTCGCCCCAGATGCCGCGCTCGCGGTCGCCGAACTCCCGTTGCACCACCGCGATCCGTTCGACCGACTGCTCATCGCACAAGCGCGCTCCGAAAGCCTCACGATCCTCACAGCCGACCATCGCTTCAACGACTACGACGTCGCCACGATCGACGCCAACACCTGACCCCCGACAGGAGCAAAGGCCGAACGACCAAGCCGAGTTCCACACCCAGCGCGCGGCTGCCGCTGCTCGCTTCAGGGCGGAAGGGAGCACGGGGGTTGAAGCGTGCGAGGAGCCGCTCGAGCGATGAGTTTCGCCCCCTGACTACTCACCACGGAGCGCACCGCTGGGCTATTTGTGCCAACTAAAGGAACAACAGTGTCTTTGCTTCGCTGACGATGCCATCATCGACCGGACCGAAAGAAGAGTCGCGATCGCAATCGAACACCAAACTCCATCCTCACCAGACCAACACCGCCACGACCCAGGAGACCGCCACCGCAGTCACTCTGTAACCATCACACTGGGACCGTCGTCACCAAACTTCCACGGCGACCGGGACAACCTCGGCGGAAGCCGCGCAGGACCGACCGGCGGCGACGTGGACGCCGGCGGATCCCTCGTCCGTGCGTGCAAGGGTGGCGGCGCCCGAGCGAGTTGTTAGCTAATCCGCCATGCTCCGACCGCCTACTGCCCAACCCATTCGGCTAGGTTTCTGCGAGCCTCTCCAACGGCAGTGGCCACCGATGTGTCTGAGCTGCTTGCTTGCAGCTCGATCACCGCCCGCATCGCATCGATGCTCTCATCGTCGCGGCCCAGCTCGCGCAAGAGCATCCCCCGAACGAATAGGTATGGCGCGATCGTGCGTTGCCAGGCTGGATCGCGCTCGCGGTCGACGCGTTCGATTTCAAAATCCAGAACTTCGACGCCTTCCTCTGCGAAACGGTCTACGAGAAGCTCGATGGCGGACCGGGATTGCTGCTCACCAGGGCTGAGTCGAGCGAGGGATTCGAGCTTCCACACGAGCGCGCCGGCAACCTGCAACCGAACGGCGCGGTCCGTGCTTTCCGCTAAGCGGTCGATCAGCTCATCCGCGACGGTGACCAACTCCGCATCGTCTGCCGCGAGCTTCATTACCTGCATCTTGGTGGTGAGCACGTCGGCGAGCCAAACCGGGTGCTCCGGGATCAGGTCCGTGAAATCCTCGAGAAGCCGATTCAGGTCTGCGAGCGCATCTTTGTGAAGCCCACGCCAGCTGATTAGCCTTGCCCTGCCGAGCGTAGCGTGCATCGCCACGTCCCTCGCGGAGGGCGTCTGTGCTGCACGCGCTCGCCTGAGGGTCTCGTTATACAGCGCCTCCGCGTCAACGACATCCCCGGCGTTCTCGAGATCAAACGCCCGCCAGTAGAACGCCTGCATTACGTAGCTCGCCAGCTGCGGGTTCGATGAGGCCCCCCAACGTTCGATCAACTGCGCAAGCGCCGCCGACCGGCGGTCCGGCGTGTCGAGCGTCCGCCACGACGCAGCTTGCTCCCAGATCGCCGCCGCGACGCATTCCTGCACGCCGTCGTCGCGCGTTGCGCCGAATCGCTCCACAATCTGCTCCGCGAGTGCCAACGCACCTCGGACGTCACCGCGGGCGCTCAACGTGCGCATTCGCGCAACCATCTCATCAGCCTCGCTCCGCTCCGCCTCAACGTCCGACACGCTATGCGCTCGTAGCAGCGAGTTCAACGGAGAGCGCCACAAAACCGCGGCGATAAGCAGTCAACAGTCGCTCGGTTCGGCGACCTCGGTGAGTCCGGCTGGCACGCGCCCGCTCGTCGAGTGCCGCCGAACCGCCACTCGACGCGAGGCCCTGCGCAAACCAGCCCGGCGGATACTGCATTGGATAGGCAAGGTTTTCGGCGAGCATGGTCAGCGAGAGATCAAGGCGCGAGGGACGGTTCGAGATACGGCGGGAGCGGACCGCTGCCCTTGGGTCGAGCCGAGCCTATTCCGTCCACGACCGCCTTGCCAGCGGTATAGAGCACGCACAAGACGTTTGGAGTGCTGCAGGGGTCGATAGTTGGGCTTATACCCCCGGAGGAACTCGAAGGGACTGACGAAGCTTTGACGTGACCGGCGGTTCCGTTGACCCCGGTCGGTCCCGCCTGCTCGTCATCTTCAGTCGGCAGCTGATGACTGCCGGGGTGCGCCGGTTGCGAATAGCCGGGCCTTACCGGAGGCCTAGAACTCGGTTTGGGCCCCTGAACGGCGCCGCCGACCGGTATGCCGAACGCGCGCGCACACTCAATTACCAGGAGGCACTGCGCCGCCACGCGACGCCCATGTGGCCCGATAAGCGTTGGTGCCTGGCCACTGACATCGGTTTCGTTGACGGGGTCGCCGTCTGTCTACCCGTACGCGTTCGCACCGCCGCCTTGGATCGGGTCGGGTTGTGTGAACGTCCCTGTGTAAGGGTCATACACGCGTGCTCCCATTGCGACGGGAGGGCTGGCGCGTCGGGTGTACGCCGACGCGCATGGTTATACTTTGGGTATGAAGACTGCCGTTTCGATCCCAGATGACCTGTTCCTCCGCGCCGACAGGCTCGCCGCGGAGCTCGGGAAAAATCGCAGTGAGCTCTATCGAGAGGCGCTCGCCGACTACATCGTGCGGCGCGACCCGCACGCGATCACCGAGGCTTTGAACGAGCTCGCCGACGAGCTCGCCGACGAGCACGCCAGCTTCAGCAGGGAGGCGGCCCGCCGGACGCTCAGCGCCAGCGAATGGTGATCGGCCGAGGCGACGTCTTCTGGGCGTCGCTCGAGAGCCCAGTCGGGTCGGCTCCGGGAGGCCGCCGACCCGTCGTCATCGTCCAAGGCGACACCTTCAACGCGAGCCGCATCGCGACAACCGTGGTCGTACCACTGACCAGCAACCAGCGACTCGCCGCAGCGCCCGGCAACGTGCTGCTCCCAGGAGCCGTGACAGGCCTCCCAAAAGACTCGGTCGCGAACGTCTCACAGATCGTGACAATCGACCGAACCATGCTGGATGAACGAGTCGGCCGCATCCCGCCCACCCAGCTCGAGCGCATCATGACCGGCATCGACATCGTCCTCGGACGCAACTAGCCCGAGCAACACACCAACCCGGAACAAAGCCTCCAGGGCGGAAGCGAGCACGAGGGATGGGCAGCGCCTCGTCAAGCGACGCCGTTTGCGGCTCCGGCCGCGCAGCAGCGAGCACCCAGAGTCACGCGCGACTCGAATGTCTGCGTGATCAACCCCCCCGGACGTTGTCGATGTTTGCGAAGTACATGCGTTGCTCCTCGGGGTCATCGGTGTGAAACGCGTACCATTTGGCGTCGGCGAGAAGCTCGACGCCTTGGCCGTCCGGAACAGGAGCTGCGTCTTCCTCGTCCCACCGTCCGCAGAAAAGCCGAATACGGCCTTCGCGGAGTAGCTGCTGCAAAGCGCGCGAGACGGCTCGAAACGGGTCCTCTTGGCCGATAGCTGCGCGGACTTCCGGGTCGGCAAACGCCTCCGGGATCGGAATGTCGTCCTCAAGGCCGAGTTCAAGCAGGGCAAGTCTCAGTGGGTCGTGGTTGACCGTCATCGCCTATCGCCGCCGCAGCGTCACCCTGACGCCGTTGTTGGCACCACCAAAATACTTGAGGTATGGACCGCCCTTCACTCCCGTTTGGCCGCGGACGCCTTCTGGCAGCACGCGAAATCCCTGTGAGCCGTTTGTTCCTGGCTTGTAGTAACGGACCGCTGGGTTCGCTCGCGCCGGATTTCCTGGCCTTTCGATGTAGCCGGCGTTTCGTGCGAGATCGGACACCTGCGCAGGTGTCAGGTTGCGTACTTGGGTCGGGTCCTCAACGGCGCTCTCGGACGTCCGCGTGGGATCGCCGATGCTTCCTCCGACCCTGAGCTCCACGCCGCCCGCGGTGACATCCCCCTCTCCTTCCTCCCCGTCTGCGCGAATCTCTTCCTTAAGCGACTCAGCCGGATCTTCGTCAAGCACCTTCCCGGTGAGATCGGTCTCGTTGACCGGATCACCGTTCGTATAGCCGTAGGGCGTTGCTCCGCCGCCCAGGATCGGGTCGGGTTGTGTAAACGTGCCGGTGTACGGGTCATAAACGCGTGCTCCCATTGCGACGAGGGCGGACACCGTTGGGCAGCGTTGTGGTCGCGTACCACGCTCGCGGTACACTTCCGAGCATGTCTTCGTTTCGGGTTCAAGTGACTGTCGATCGAGAGCTCGCCGAAGCGCTGCAGCAGTTCGGCGGCGAGTCGCGCTCGCGCGCGGTGCGCGACCTCGCGATCCGCGGCGCAGAGGCACTACGTGACGAGCAGCAGCGGCGTGATGACGCGATCGAGTTCTTGCGCCGGATCTCAAGCGGCGAGGACGATCGCTTCGACTTCCAAGTGACCGCCGAGCTGCATGCCGCCCGCCGCTGAGCCGTATGGCTCAGTCGGGCCACTCGTATACGACACATCGGCCTGGAACCGCCAGCGCGATCCCGCGGTAGCGCCGCGGTGGCAGGCAACGCTCGCCGACGGACGACTGGTGATCTGCCCGGTTGTCGCACTCGAGCTGCTCGCAGGCGCTCGCGATGAGAACGCCTTCCAGGACCTGGACCGCACGTTGAGCGCGCTGGTCCAGGCGCCCGTCACACGCGCTGCCTGCGAGCGCGCGATCAGCGCGTCACGCGAGCTAGCCGGCCAACGCCGCCTCCCAGCCGCTGACTACCTGATCGCAGCGGCAGCAGCAGAACGCGGCTTCGGCGTCCTTCACTACGACCGCCACTTCGAAACACTGTGCCGCGTCCTCGCCATCGAGAGCGTTCTAGTCGCCCCGCTCGGCACGCTCAACTGACGCGCACCCGCTCCCGGCCCCGCAGTTCGCGACGCGTCCCCCACCTGCGCTCACCACCGAGCCTACGGGCCCGACACGCTCGGTGGTACAGGGCGGAAGGGAGCAGGCGGAAGCCCGGGCCGAGCGCAGTGGTCGGAATGCCGGCCGGGAGCAGCACGCCTATCGCGGCTACGTTTCACGATCGGCGGCCGACCATCGGCGGCTGGCATGTGGAATGCCGAGCACGCTGGGCGCGCGCCGCAGGGAATATCGCGAGCAACCGCCGCAAGCGCCGCCGAGCTTCTGAGGAGGTAAACGCATCGGTATAACTCGCGCCGCCGCCGCCACTGCCGATCCCCCCGATGCTCCGCTGACTGTGCGGCCGTGTTAGCTAGGCCTTACTCGATTGCCTCGAGACCCCGCGACGCGCGCACCTGGTTCACGCGGTCGGTAAGAAGGGCGACTGCGTCGGTCGTCCGGCCGCCGCGCCACAAGACCTGGTGTTGCGGAGCAAGCGCCAGTATCACAGTCCGGCCGGACCTACACTTAACTGCGATGCGCTGAAAGCCTCTCGAGCCGACACCGACGGAGTCGATCTCGTCCCAGGCCACAAAATCGCGTGAAAACCGTTCTCTCGTGACCAGCCCCTCGTTCGTTTCTCGCACACCATTGAGCAAACTCGACACCATCAACAGGCCGAAGGCGACAATGATTATGGTTACCCCACCGACAAGGCCGGCCACTGATCCATGACGATGGACGTAATAGTCCAGAACCCAAATGAGTACGCCGACCGTTCCCCACCCGAGGCCGAGGATTAAGCCCCAGACCAACACAGAGGTCATCCGATAGAAACGCCACTCCGGCCCCTCGGTCTGACTGGTAGTCGTTGCACCAACGCCGCCCCTATTCATGTTTTCGCAGTTTCTCCGCCTCGTAAAATGAGGTGATCCCGCCGACCATCAGCTTATGGACTATCTGCACGGCTTTCGTCGCCCCTTGCTCCTCCATGAGCTTAATGCCCAGCTCGATCGTGCTCTCGCCGAACCAGCCCACGGCGATGTCCACGGCCACGTCAGCCGGATGACCTGACGCAGCGTCCACGGCCGCATTGACTGCGGTTGCTCCGGCGATGGCCTCAGGACAGCCAACACCGGCACTCCCGGCGCATGCGGCTGCGGCGCCGAGATCGGCCGCGACCTCAGCCACCACGCCCCAGTTTAGCCCTGGCCCCACGCCTCTATGACACTCCCGCCAGGCGACAGATCCCGACATGCCGGCGCCGCATAGGGGCTCCGGGGACCCCGCCGACTTCCCGCCGAGGTCCGTCTCATTCACCGGGTCGGCGTTCGTGTACCCGTAGGCGTTAGCGCCTCCGCCCTGGATCGGGTCGGGCTGCGTGAACGTCCCGGTGTACGGGTCGTAGACGCGTGCTCCCATTGCGACGGAAGTACTTCGGCCGCGTGGCGCCCCGCCGTCGGTTGGCAGAATGCGTTACGCTGTCTTACATGACCCGTGCTCGGCAATTCTCAGCGCGGTTGGACGCGCGCGTGGTCGATCGGTTGGAGCGACGCGGCGCTCGCGTTGGCGTGAACCGCTCTCGGCTTGCTGAGCGCTACATCGACGAGGGGATGCGTATGGAGGACCATCCCGGTGTCGTGTTCCGTGATGGTCCGGCCGGTCGGCGCGCGGGCTTGGCTGGGGGGCCAGACGTGTGGGAGGTCATCGCCGCGGTTCGCGAGAGCGGGCTCCAGGGCGATGCGGCGCTTTGGGCGGCCGGTGAGTGGGGGCGCCTGACCGCCGCCCAGGTGCGTTCGGCGGTGGCCTACTACGCCGAGTACCGTGAGGAGATTGACGCTTGGATAACGCGTCATCTGGAGGAGGCTGACGCGAGCGAGGAGCAGTGGCGTCGCGAGCAAAACGCGCTCGCGTGAAGCTCCTGCTCGACGAGATGCTCCCCGCCGTGATCGCCGAGCAGCTACGCGGTCGCGGTGCCGATGTCAGCGCGGTACAGGAGCGAGCTGAGCTGCGCGGACTCGCCGACGTGGAGCTCTTCGCCTTGGCACAGCGCGAGGAACGCGCGACCGTGACCTACAACCGCGACGATTTCCTCGCGCTCGACCGGCAATACCGAGCTGACGGGCGCGATCATCACGGGATCGTGATCGTAAGCCCGACAAGGTTCCCGCAGGGAGCGCCGACGATCGGGCCGCTAATCGCCGCGATCGACACACTCCGCAACGCACCGCCGCAGTACCCCGCCTTCATCCACTGGCTCGGCTCCTGACGACCCAAGAGACGCGTAGAACCTGCACGTCGCCCACACCGCAACAGCCCAAGCGGCCGCGCCCGAATGACACAAACCCTGCTAACGCCTGTGAGGACGGCGGCAAAGCCGCCGCTCCTCACAACACCTTCGACAGGAACATCCGCGTGCGCTCATGCTTCGGCTTGGCGATCACCTCGCGCGGGTCGCCGGCCTCGACGATCACGCCCTCGTCCATGAAGACGAGCTTGTCGGCAACCTCGCGCGCGAAGCCGATCTCGTGCGTCACGACGACCATCGTCATGCCGTCCTTGGCGAGACCGCGCATCACGTCGAGGACGTCGCCGACGAGCTCCGGGTCGAGCGCCGAGGTCGGCTCGTCGAAGAGCATCAGCTTCGGTTTCATCGCCAGCGCACGAGCGATCGCGACGCGCTGCTGCTGCCCGCCGGAGAGCTGCGCCGGGTAGGCCGACGCCTTGTCGGCGAGGCCGACGCGCTCGAGCAGCGTCTGGGCCTCCGCGATCGCCTCCTTTCGCGGAACGGAGCGCACCTGGCAGGGCGCTTCGATGACGTTTGCGAGCGCGGTCTTGTGAGGGAAGAGGTTGAAGCGCTGAAAGACCATCCCGATCTCGGCGCGGCGCTTTGCGACCTCGGCGTCGCGCAGCTCGTAGAGGCGGTCGCCGCGCTTGCGGTAGCCGACGAGGTCACCGTCGACCGACAGCAGCCCGGCGTCGATCTTCTCGAGGTGGTTAATGCAGCGCAGGAACGTCGACTTACCCGAACCCGACGGCCCGATCACGCACATCACCTCGCCGCGACCCACCTCGAGTGAGATTCCGCGCAAGACCTCGAGGCGGCCGAAGCGCTTGTGGACCCCCTCCGCCTTGACCATCGGCTCGCTCATAGCCGGATGGAGCCCTCGCCATGGGGTAGTCCGAGCGGCCCCACCGCCACCGGATCGTGGCCGAAAGAGAACACGCCGCGGCGAATCTTCTGCCAGGGCGTCGCCGGCAGCTCGCGCGAGGAGCCGCGGGCGAAATACCGCTCGAGGTAGTACTGGCCGACGTAGAGGACCGAGGTCATCGCCAGGTACCAGAGCGATGCGACGATCAGCAGCGCGATGATCTCGTAGTTGGCATTCGAGATGTTGGTCGCCTCCGAGAACAGCTCGAAGCCGGCCGCCGCGACGGCGAGCGAGGTCGTCTTCAGCATCGAGATCGTCTCATTGCCGGTCGGGGGGATGATCACGCGCATCGCCTGCGGCAGGACGATCCTGCGCATCGTCTGAAGGCGCGACATGCCGAGGGAGTGCGCGGCCTCGTTCTGGCCCTCGTCGACGGAGATGATCCCGGCGCGGACGATCTCCGACATGTACGCGCCCTCGTTCAGGCCGAGCGCGAGGACGATCGTCAAGAACGGCGTGATCGCCGTGTTGGCGTTGATGTGGATGAACGAGGGGCCGAACGGAATCCCGAGGTCGATCGTCGGGTAGAGCGCGGCGATCCCCACGTACCAGAAGATCAGCTGCACGTAGACCGGCGTGCCGCGAAAGAACCAGATGTAGAGCCAGCTCGCGCCCGCGATCAACGGGTTTGGCGACAGGCGCATGACCGCCAGCAGCACGCCGAGCACCACGCCGAGCGCCTGCGCGGCGACCGTCAACTCGATAGTCGCGAGGACGCCGCCGGTGATCCGGCCGTCGAAGAGGTAGTGGCCGACCTCCCCCCATTGGAAGCGCGGGTTGGTGACGATTGAGTGGCCGATCGACACCGCGATCACGAGCACGACCGCAGAGGCGATCCAGCGTCCCGGGTGGCGGACCGGGACCGCCTTGATCTCGTCGGGGCGCAGCGGTGCCGGGTCCGGCTCGTCTACCGGAACGACCGACACCGCTACCCGCTCAACCCGTCAGGACGTTGCGCCGTTCAGCGCGGGATGCGTGTCCGCGCCGGACTGCACGCCCCACTTCGCGAGGATCTTCGCGTAGCTGCCGTTGGCCTGGAGGTCCTTCAGCGCCAGCAGGATCGCCTTGTCGAGCGTGCCGTCGGCCTTCGGGACCGCGATGCCGTAGGGAGCGACTCCGTAGCTCTGGCCTACCAGCTTGAACGTGCCGTGCGACTGCTTGACCTGGTAGGCGGCGACCGGCGAGTCGGCCATGCTGATCTGCGCGCGACCGCTCGAGAGGGCAAGGTTGGCCTCTGCCTGCGTCGGGAAGGAGAGCACGCTGTCGGCAGTCTTGTGCGCCGCGGTGCACTTCGCCTTCTGGGCGGTGGCGTCGGTCAGCTCGGTCGTGCCGCTCTCGACCGCGACCTTCAGGCCACAGATGCTCGCGAGGTTCGTCACCTTGGGGCCGCCGGCGGACTTCGCGAAGAACGACGTGCCGGCCTTGAAGTAGTCGACGAAGTTGACGACCTTCTCGCGCGCCTTCGTGTCGGTGAAGGAGGACATACCGATGTCGAACTTGCCGGACGTCAACGCCGGGATGATCGTGTCGAAGGTCGCGTTCACCACGTGCACCTTGAGCCCCAGCAGCGGGAAGATCGCGCTCGCCAGGTCGGCGTCCATCCCAACCACCGTGTGGCCGTCCGAGCCGATGAACTCGTTCGGGGCGTAGGTCGCGTCGGCCGCGACCGTCACCGTTCCCTTCTTCGCGATCGCGGCGGGGACGAGTGCCTTCGCCTTCGCGTCGATCGTCGCGGCACTCGCGCCCGAAGCGCAGAGAGCGCCGATCGTTGCGAGGGCTGCGCACGTGACCGCCGTGCGCCGGGAGATGGAAGCTACAGCGCTCTGATGCACGGCTGACCCCTTCGTTCGACGCAGGTTGACGACGGCGCGGCAAGAGTACTCAAAGCGCGCCGGGTGCCGCTCCACCACTACGCGCCGTTCGCACTCGACGACCACTGCGCGAAGACCCCGATCGGGCGCGCTGCTTGCCTCGCCACCACGCCGCGCCGTCGGCGACTCAGGGCTGCTCCACCACGACGCGGATCGTCCGCAGCTCGCGATCGCTCGCGCCGCGGACGCTGCCACCGAGCTTCAGGGTGCGCTCGATGTAGGCGAGCGTCTCGGCGGTCAGCCGCTCTCCCGGGAGCACGTTCGGTATCCCCGGCGGATAGGTGGCAAGCGACTCGGCCGCGATCCTGCCGGCAGCCTGCGCGGCGCCGACGACCTCCTGCGCGCCGAGAAACGCTTCGCGCGGCGTCATCACAAGCTCGCCCCACGGCGGCGGTGGCGCGAAGCGGGTGCGCTGCGCCGCCGATGCGGCGCCGTGGCGGCCCGCGACCTCGCGCAGCGCCGTGACGAACCGCTCGGCGAGCGGTGTCGCGTTCTCGCCCATGCCGAAGACGCCGACGAGGACGTTCTGGCCGGCGAGCTCGAGGTTGATGTCGGCCGTCTCGTGCAGCTCGCGTGCGATCTCATAGCCGCCGACACCGAGGCCGCGAACGTCGACGGCGAGGCGCAGCGGGTCGTAGGCGTGGACGCCCGGCCGCCCGACGAAGCGCTCGTCGAGCACGTCGAGGCCGGGAATCGCTCGAATCTCCGCGCGCGCCGCCGCGACAGCCAGGAGCGTCTCCGCGATCAGCTCGCGTCCACGAGTCACGGCGAGCCGGCGAGCGGCATCGAGCGAGGCGATCAGCAGCGAGTTCGGGCTCGTCGACTCGGTCAGCGTCACGCAACGGTCGACGATGTCCGCGCTCAGGCGCGAGCCCTGACCGAGGTGGAGCATCGCGGACTGTGTGAGGCTGCCGACGATCTTGTGCGTGCTCGAGATGACGAGGTCGGCGCCGGCGGCGATCGCGTGCTCGGGCAGGTCCTCGTGGAACGCCATGTGCGCGCCCCACGCCTCGTCGACGATCAGCGGCACTCCGTGCGAGTGGGCGACCTGCGCGAGAGCGCGGACGTCGGCGGCAGCGCCGAAGTAGGTCGGGCTGACGATCCAGGCGGCGGCGGGAGCACCCGCCGCCGAGAGCGCTGCGTCGAGGCTCGCCGGCTGCAGGCCGTGCGCGATCCCGAGCTCCTCGTCGATCTCGGGGGCGACGAAAGTCGGTCGAAGCCCCGAGAGGATCAGGCCGTCGATCGTGCTCGAGTGGGCGTTTCGCTGGACGACGACCTCGCCGCCGTAGTGCGCGATCGCCATCGCTGCCGTCACGTTGCCCTGCGAGGCGCCGTTGATCAGAAACCAGGCTCGCTGCGAGCCCCAGGCGAGCGCCGCGAGCCTCTGCGCCTCCTCGAACGGCGTCGGCACGGGGCCGATGTCGATCCCCCAGGTCAGCGCCGGAATGTCATGCGCGAGCGCCGCGACGCCGATCACCTCCACAAGCTCGGCATCCGCACCCGGCCCACCCTTGTGTCCCGGGACATGAAGCCGCGCCGGCTCGCGAGCCGCATACGAGCGGATCGCCTCCAAATAAGGCGCCGTCGATTCCTCGGGGTCACGGCGAGCAGGAGGCACCCCCTAGTCCTACCACTCCCGCGTCCTGCGGGGTACCTCTCGAGCCACAGTTCGGCTCAGGTCGCCCCGTGAAAGCTGATTCCCCCGCCAGGGGGAATCAGCTTTCACGGTGTGAACTTGACCGTGATCACGTCGCCGTCGCGCATCTCGTAGTCGCGGCCCTCGAGGCGCAGCACGCCGCGATCGCGCGCGCCGCCGTAGCCGCCCGCGTCGATCAGTTCCTTCCAGCCGACCACCTCCGCGCGAACGAAACCGCGCTGGATGTCCGAGTGGATCTCGCCCGCGGCGTGCCAGGCGCTCAGGCCGCGGCGCAGGTGCCAGGACTGTGCCGGCTTGGCCTCGCCGGCGGTGAAGAACGCGTTCAGCGCCAGCAGCTCGAAGGCGCCCTTCGTCACGACGTCGAGGCTCGACCGTGCGATTCCGAGCTCCTCGCGCAGCGCGCCGGCATCCTCGGGCTCGAGCTCCGCGAGCTCCGCCTCGACCCGCGCCGAGATCACGACCACGGTGTCGCCACGCTGCTGCGCGTAGGTGGCAAGCTCCGGCGGCACCGCATCTGCGCCCTCGTCGACGTTGGCCACGAACAGCGTCGGCTTGGCTGTTATCGGCCCGAGGCTCCGTAGCGCGTCAGCTGCGTCGTCAGGGACCGGCACGCTGCTCGCAGGCCGCCCGTCGGCCAGCGCGGCGATCAGCTGCTCGAGCCACGCGAGCTCTGCGACCGCCACGCGATCGCCGCCGCGCGCCGTTCGTCGCACACGCTCGATCCGCCGCTCGGCCTGCTCGAGGTCGGCGAGCATCAGCTCCGTCTCGATCGTCTCGATGTCGGCGAGCGGGTCGACGCGGCCCTCCGGATGGATCACGTTGGCGTCGCCGTGAGCGCGGACAACGTGAAGTATCGCGTCGGTCTCCCGAATGTTGGCGAGGAAGCGGTTGCCGAGCCCTTCGCCGCGGTGCGCGCCGGCGACGAGCCCAGCGATGTCGTGAAAGGCGATCGTGTCGAAGACGACCTCGCTCGATCGCAGCAGCTGCGCAACCTGCTCGAGGCGCTCGTCGCGCACCGGCACGATCGCGACGTTCGGCTCGATCGTCGTGAACGGGTAATTGGCGGCGTCGGCCCCCGCTCGCGTCAGCGCGTTGAAGAGCGAGGACTTGCCGGCGTTCGGCAGCCCGACGATGCCCACCTTCATCGCGGCGCGAGCGCCCCCACGGCGCTGCCGAGCACGGCGCCGGCGATCACGTCCGAGGGGTAGTGAACCCCGAGGTAGACGCGCGAGGCCGCAAGCGATGCGGCCAGCGCGTAGAGCGGCGCGGGTGGCGCTCCGGCGCGCGAGAAGGCGCGGGCCGCCGCAAACGAGCTGGTGGCGTGCGCGCTTGGAAAGCTGAGGCGTGTGGGCGTCGCAACGAGCGGGGGCAGGTCCCCCAGCTGCGGTCGCTGGCGGCCGACAGCGAACTTGATCGCCGTGTTGAGGACGTACGCGCCCGCGACGACGCCGGTCGCCGCTTGCCAGCGCCGCGACCGCCTGCCGGTGGTGGTGACCGAGGCCAGAGCACCCATCGCGAGCCAGACCCCGGCATGCTGGCCGATGGCCGAGAACGCGGCTACCGCGCGGTCACGCTCCGCGGTGTGACCGAGGGTACGCGCTGAGCGCAGCAGCTCGACATCGAGCCGCTCGAGATGGCCGGCCAGGGCTCTACGCGCCGAAACCGACGCGGGGCTCGTCGGAATCGACGCGCACATAGGCGACCTGCGCCAGGTCGAGGCGGACCGTGCCGTCCTCGCAGGGAAGCTCATGCCAACCGGGTCCGTTCCCGAGCGCTTTGGTGAGCGCCGCGAGCGCCGGCCCGTCGACGCGCGTCGCGAGCACCTGCCCGCCGGCGAAGCCGATCGAGACACGCTCGAAGCGGGCCATCAGGCAGCCTGCTCCACGAGCTCGGTGAGGACGCCGAAGCAGCTGCTCGGGTGAACGAAGGCGACGCGCGTGCCACCGAAGCCCGGGCGGGCGACGGTGTCGAGTAGACGGACGTCTCGCTCACGCAGCGTCGCAAGCGCTGCGTCGATGTCGCCGACGTCGTAGGCGACGTGGTGCATGCCGGGACCGCGCTTGGAGAGAAACCGCCCGACCGTGCTCTGCGGGTCGCGCGAGCTGAGCAGCTCGACGCGATCACTGCCCGCGCTGAGCATCGCCGCTTCGACGGTGCCGTCATCCAGCGACTCGCGATGCAGCAGCCGCGTGCCGAAGCGCTCGTCGTAGAGCGCCAGCGCCTCATCGATCTCCGTCACGGCGATGGCGACGTGATTTATCCGGTCGAACATCTCAGGGAAGTCTATTGCTGCGCCGGGCGCTCCTGGGCAGAGCCCAGCAGTCCCTGCGCGAGATCGCCGAAGAACTTCGTCGCGTAGTCGAGATCGCGCACGTCGATCCGCTCGTCGGCGCCGTGGACCAGCGGGTCGGTCTCAAAGCGCGTCGCGACGAGGTGCGGCGAAAAGCCGTATGCGGCGCAGTCCCCAAATGCGTCGCGGAACGTCCGCGAGTCGGTGAATCCCGGGAGGATCACCGGCACCACGGTCGCGCCAGGATCGTGCTCTGCGACCCAGCCGCGAATGAACTCGCTCACGGGCGAGTCGATCGGTGAGCAGTTGCCGACGACCTGCTCGGTCCATTCGAGCGTGTAGCCGTCGCGGCCGAGCACCTCCTCGATCCGGGCCAGTGCCTGCGTCTCGCCGAGACCCGGCGGGACGCGGCAGTCGACCGCGATCCGCGCACGTGAGGGGATCACGTTGATCTTCTCTGAGGCGAACACGCGGGTTGGAGCGAGCGAGACGCCAAGCATCGGCTCGACGATCGGCACGAGTCGCGGGTCGACCGCGCGCACCCGTTCGAGCGCCGCCGCGGCGTCGCCGTCGCCCGTCAGCGCACCGACTGCTTCCAAGAACGCGCGCGGTACGTCGGTGAGGTCATAGGAGGGCTGGCGCTGGGCGAGCTTCTCGAGCAGCGGCGCGAGCTTGACGAGAGCGTTGTCGCCGAGCCGTGGCATCGACGCGTGGCCGGCGACACCGTCGGTGTGGAGCGCGAAGCGGAAGATCCCCTTCTCGCCGCAGCCGAGGCAGACGAGCCGCCGATCGCCGTACTCGAGGATGCCGCCGCCACCCTCGTTGACGAGGTAGTCGCAGCGGACCTTCTCGGGGTGCGTGGCGGTGATCCACTGGGCTCCCTCGCTGCCGCCGGTCTCCTCATCGACCACGACAACGACGAGAAGACTGCCGGCGGCGGGCCGCCAGCCGCTCCGCGCCAGCGCGCACGCGGCAGCGACCTCTGCTGCCGTCTGGCCCTTCATGTCGAGCGCGCCGCGCCCCCAGACGAAGCCGTCGGCGAGGTCACCCGACCACGGGTCGTGGCTCCAGTCGGCCGCCGTCGCGAGCACCGTGTCGACGTGGGAGAGCAGGCAGAGGGTCGGGCCGTCCGCGGCGCCGTCGAGGCGCGCGACGAGGTTTGGCCGCTGCGGAGTGCGCCCGAGCAGCTCGCACGCGAAGCCGGACTCGCGCAGGACGCCCGCAAGGAACTCCTGGGCGACGCGCTCGTTGCCAGGTGGGTTCACGGTGTCGAAGCGGATCAGGCGCTGGAGGAGCTCGACCGGTTCACTCGCATGCGCGCTCACCGCGCCAATCCTACGCGGCTGCGCGTCAGCGGCGGTCGCTACGCTCGACCGGCTGATCCGTCTAGCCAGCACCGCCGACCTCCCAGCGATCGTCGCGATCTACAACGCGACAATCCCAACACGCGCGTCCACGGCCGACCTCGAGGCGGTCAGCGTCGTCTCGCGCCGGCCGTGGCTGGCGCGCCACGACCCCGACCGCAGGCCCTGCTGGGTCCTCGAGGAGGACGGCGAGGTCCTCGCCTGGCTGAGCTTCGAGAACTACAAGGAGCGAGCCGCCTACTCGATCACCGCCGAGGTCAGCGTCTACGTCGACGAGGCGCATCGGCGACGCGGACTCGGGCGGCTGCTGCTCGAGAACGCGGTGGCGCAGGCGCCCGCGCTCGGGCTTGAGCGGCTGCTGGCCGTGGTGTTCGCGCACAACAGTGCGAGCGTCGCGCTGTTCGAGGGTGCCGGATTCGAGCGGTGGGGTCTGCTTCCCGGGGTCACGCGACTCGACGGCAAGGCAGCCGACATCGTCATACTCGGCCGAGCCGTCGCCGCCTAGAGTCAGCGCGACGCTGACCGGCCCCTCGACCTCCGAGACCGAGACAACGTGAGCACCGCCAGCGCCGTCGCCGAGACCAAGAGCCGCTCCCGGCCGGCGCTGCGCTCCGGCCGGCTCACCGTCGCGCTCGCGGCGTTCCTCTCCGCGATTCTCGTCGCCGGCGCCGTCGAGATCGTGCTCGACGCCGCCGTCGGCCACACGCCGGAGGTGCCCCACCAGCCGGCGTTTGACAGCTGGCTGGCCGGCTTTGGGCAGTCGCTCGGCTACGACGTGTTCCTGCCGACGCTGCTCGTCTGCGCGGTCGCCTACGCCGGGCTCGTCCTGATCGCACGCCGGCGTGCCAGCCCGATCTGGGCTCGTTGGGCGATCGGCCTCGTCGCGCTGCTGCAGCTGATCGTGTTCGCCGGTCCGGTGCTCCTGGCCTCCGACCTGTTCACGAACGTCGCCTACGCGCACGAGGCGCTCCACGGCGTCAACCCCTACGTGCACGGCCCGTCGGCGCTCCCCGGCTACAGCGGCTACCGGTTCGTCAGCCCCGATTGGATCAACTGGGCATCGCCGTACGGACCGCTGTTCACGCTCGTTTCGCTGCCCGCCGGGATCGGCGGCCTCTACGCGGGGATCTGGTTCCTGAAGGTCGAGGCGCTCGTCGCGAGCGCCGCGACGCTCGCGCTCACCTGGCGCTGCGCCCGACAGCGCGGCTTCGACCCGGTGCTCGCGATGGTGATAGTCGGCCTGAACCCGCTTTACGTCCTCTACGCGCTGGGCGGGTCGCACAACGACCTGATCATGACCGCGCTGATGATGGGCGGCGTCACGCTCGTGATCGCATCGGAGACCTCCGCCAGGCGCGAGGCGGCCGGCGCGGCCGCTGTCGTGGCCGGAGCGCTCGTCAAGGCGACGCTTGGCGTGATGCTGCCGTTTCTGATCGTCTCGCGCCGGCGACTCTCGACGATCGTCGGGGCGATCATTGCGCTGGCCGTCGGCCTTGGGATCGGCTATGTCCTGTTCGGAGCGGCTGGCATCAACCTGATCGCGGACCTCGGCCGCCAGGGCCATCTCGTCTCCTCCTACAGCTTCGCGAGCCAGCTCGCGCACCTGTTCGGCAAGGCCGGCGTCTATCCGATCGACCACCAGCTCCTGACCGGCGGGCTCGTCGTCGTGCTGCTCTACCTGCTGTGGCGCGTCTGGCGCGGCTACGACTGGGTCACGGCGTCGGGCTGGGGCCTCCTCGGCATCGCCGTCTCGACAACATGGCTGATGCCGTGGTACACGGTCTGGCCGCTGCCGCTGGCTGTGATCTCCCGCGACCGCCGCCTACTCTTCGCGACGCTTGCGATCGAGGCGATCTGGATCATTCACCAGACCTCGCCGCTGTATGGGCCGGTGCCGTGAGCGGGCTGCGGATGGTGGCCGTTGGCGACCCGCCCTCGCCTGGAACAGTGGGCGTGGCGGCGCGCTTGGGAGTGGGCTCCTGATGAGCGGGTTTGTGGAGCGCCTGCCGGCCTGGCTTTCGCCGCGTGCGGTTGAGTCGGGGGGGCGTCGCCGGTGGCGGATCGAGACGATTGTTTTGATTGTGGTCGGGCTCGTGCTTGCGGTCACGTCCGCCAACGACATCTTCTGGAGCGTCAGCCAGAACCGTCGTCTGGTGGCCGACCAGATGACGTGGCGTCACTACACGCACCGCGACTATTTCAACGTCTCGGCGGCGCCGCTCGTCGTCGGCCAGCCGGTCGACCTCTCCTGCGCCAACGCGAGTCCCGGGCCTCCCGGCGAGCGCCCGCAGATCTGCATCCTCATGAGCGGGCCTGTGCAAGGCGGACTGCGCAAAGTGATCGGCGGCTGGCGTCTCCCGGCCCGCACCGGCGACTTTCCGGCCAACCGCGGCGACTGCTTCGGCGCCGGTGCGACCAAGGCCCTGTGCCCGAGCGGCTGATGGAGCGGCTGTTCGACGAGCCTCGTCACGGTCATCGCGAGCCGCTGGCCGTGCGGATGCGCCCGGCGACGCTCGAGGACTTCCTCGGCCAGGAGGCCCTGCTCGCGCCGGGCAGCCCGCTGCGTCGCGCGATCGAGTCGGGCCAACCTCACTCGATGATCCTCTACGGCCCGCCGGGGTCCGGTAAGACGACGCTCGCGCGAATCGTCGCCGCCGCCGGCGGCGCGGCGTTTGAGGAGCTCAGTGCAGTCGAGGCAGGGCTTGCGGATGTTCGCGGCGTAATCGAGCGGGCACGTCACCGCGATGACGGAACAGTCTTCTTCCTCGATGAGATTCACCGCTTCAACCGCCCCCAGCAGGACGCGCTGCTGCGAGCCGTCGAGGAGGGGCTGATCGTGCTGATCGGCGCGAGCACCGAAAACCCGCGCCACGAGGTGAGTGGCGCCCTGCTCTCCCGCCTGCGCGTCTACTCGATGGACCCGCTGGGCGCACAGGACATCGGCGTGCTGATCGACCGGGCCGTGGCGAGCGGCGAGATCGGCGCGGTGACCGTGGAGCCCGCCGCGGCGGAGTTGATCGCGACCCGCAGCGCAGGCGACGCGCGCGTGGCTCTCGGCGCGCTCGAGCTCGCCGCGACCGGGGTCGAGCGCGTGGAACTTGCCGGCGCGAGCGCGGCGCTCGAGACCGCGTTGGTCCGCTACGACGCGAGCGGGGATCGCCACTACGAGACGATCTCCGCCTGGATCAAGGCGACGCGCGGAAGCGACGTCGACGCGTCCCTGTACTACCTCGCGAGCATGCTCGAGGGCGGTGAGGACCCGCGCTTCATCGCACGGCGAATGGTGATTTTCGCCTCGGAGGATGTTGGCAATGCGGATCCGCAGGCCCTGCCGCTGGCGCTCGCCGCAGCGCAGGCGGTCGAGCTCGTCGGCCTCCCGGAATGCACCTACGCTCTCGCTCAGGCGACGATATACCTCGCGCTCGCGACGAAATCAAATGCGGCCGGCGTCGCGCTGGCAGCGGCCCGCGGCGAGATCGCAGCGCACGGCGCGACCCGTCCGCAACCCTGGCTTCGCCCGGACGGCGAGGGCTACGACTACCCCCACCAGAGACCCGGGCACGTGAGCCCGCAGGAGCTGATGCCCTCGGGGCTCGAAGACCGCGCCTTCTACACGCCGGACGAGGCCGAGGCGAAGCTGGCGAGCGCGCTCGCGGCGGTGCGCGCCGGGCGCGGGCGGAGCGCGCGTTGAGCGGGGCGACGATCGAGTCGCGCGATCCCGCGACCTTCGAGCCACTCGGGAGCGTTGCGGTCACGTCGCCCGAGCTCGCCCAGAGCATCGTCGGCGAGGTTGCGGCGGTGACGCCGTTGTGGGCGCAGCTTCGTGTCGGCGACCGCGCGCGCTACCTGGAGCGAGCGGCACAGGCAGTGATCGACGACTTCGATTCGCTCTGCGAGCTGGTGAGCGCGGAATCGGGACGGCCGCCGACCGAGATCGCGGCGCACGAACTGTTGAGCGCGGTCGACACGCTGAGCTGGCTGGCTTCGAACGCGCGGGCGCTCCTCAGTGCGCGGCCTGTCTCGCTGCCGCGCTCGCTGCACCCGCTCGGGCGTGCGAGCGCCGGACACGCGCCACTCGGGGTGGTTGCGGCGATCGGCTGCGGCAGCGCCCCGTTTGCGGGCCTCCTGGCACAGACCGCGGCGGCACTGATCGCCGGTAACGGCGTCGTCCTCAAACCCGCTCCGCGGGCGAGCCAGGCGGGCGAGCGGATCGCGACCGTGTTCGCGCGAGCCGGCCTGCCCGAGGGATTGGTGCGCGTGGTCCACGGCCGCGCGGAGCTCGGGCGCGCGCTGGCCGGATCCGACGGCGTCAGGCACGTCTTCTTCAGCGGCAGGGTCGACGCGGGCGCCGAGGTCGCGGCGGCCTGCGCACGGCGTGGGGCGAGCGTCTCGCTCGACCTCGCGGCCAGCGAGGCGATGATCGTGCTCGCCGACGCAAACGTCGCGCGGGCGGCGAGCGGGGCGATCTGGGCCGCGTGCGCGGGGGCCGGACAGCTTCACGGCAAGCCGGCCCGCATCTACGTCGAGGAGTCGATCCACGAGCCGTTGCGCGACGCTCTGCTCGAAGCGGCGGCTGCCGTAACCGTCGGCGATCCGCGCGCGCCGGGGATCCAGGTCGGTCCGCTCGCCCGGCGCTCTCGCGCCGCACGGCTGCACGAGGTTGTCGCACAGGCGAGCGCGCGCGGTGCGCGGGTCCTGTGCGGGGGGCCCCTCACCCTCGAGGGTCTCGCGGGAGCCTTTCACAGTCCCGTGGTGCTCGAAGGGTCGGTCGAGGAACTCGACGGGCTCCGCCGCTTCGCGCCGGGGCCGCTCCTGGGCCTATGCTCGGTCGCGAGCGCCGTAGAGGCTGTCGCAATCGAGGGCCACCTCGCCCCGGTGGGCATGCGCGGAGCCTCCGTGTGGTCAGCCGATCGACGGCACGCTGCGCGGATCGCCCGCGAGCTGGCACCGCGCTCGGTCTGGTGTAACGACCACATCGTCGGGCCGATCCTGCCGCGCGATGCCGCCGACGCCGTCGCCGCCTGCTGCTCGCCAAAGCTCATCACCTGGGATCCGCCGGTGGCTCCGCCGGCCTGGCGGTTTCCCTACAGCACCGCCGGCGCGGACGCGGTACGGGCACTAGCAGCGCTACACGGAACGCGGCCCGGCGAGCGCGAACGTGCTTTGCGTGACGGCGCGCCGGCTCTCGCGCGGGTCGCGGCCCGTGCGCTCCGCGACGCACGAAGGTAGAGCTACGCTGTGTCGATGCCGGCTCAGGCCTACGCGGGCAAGGAGTGCGTGTGCCAACTGCGCCGCGGGATCTGCGACCAGTCGTGCGTTCGCGACATGCTCGAGGTGCCGTTCTATATGGCCTGTTTGCGCGTCGCGGGTCGCCGCTGCGTCGTCGTCGGCGGTGGCGAGGTCGGCCTCGAGAAGGTCGAGGGGCTCCTGACCTGCGACGCAGCGGTCACACTCATCTGCCCCGAGGCTCACCCCGCGCTCGACGAGCTCGCGCGCGAGGGCTCGATCGAGTGGGTGGCGCGTGAGTACGTACCGGCCGACATCGAGCGAGCGTTCCTCGTGATCGCCGCGACAAACGACAGCGAAGTCAACATCGCGGTGCACGAGGACGCGGAGCGGCGAGCGATGCTCGTGAACGTCGTGGATGTCCCGCCGCTGTGCAACTTCATCCTTCCGGCGGTGGTGCGCAGCGGGCCGCTTGCGATCGCCATCTCGACCGCGGGTGCGTCGCCCGCCCTCGCCAAGCGGATGAAACGCGAGATCGCCGCCCAGTTCGGGGAGCCGTACGCGCGCCTCGCGATCCTTCTGAACGACGCGCGCGGCTGGGCGAAATCGACGCTTCCGACCTTTCAGGAGCGCAAGGAGTTCTTCGAGTCGATCGTGACCGGGGACCCCGATCCGATCGCCCTGCTCCGCGGCGGTGAGGAGCCGGCGGTGGTGGCGCTGATCGAGGCGGCCAAGCGCCACGGCACGCACGCCCGAACCGCGCGCTGACGGCGCCTCCGTCGCGTTATGTAGACTGGGCGCCCTGACGTGGACTCGCCTGGAGGGTTTGCGAGTCGAGCAGCGACTATCGTCCAGCCGCGCCCAGACGGCTAATGCCGTCGGGCCTTCGAGCCGACAGCAGCAGGGAAAGCCGATGAAGCTAACCCAACTCAGACGACTGCCGCGTGCCGCCGCGATCGCTCTGGCGACGATCGCCATCGCCGGTGTGATGAGCGCGCCCGCGAGCGGAGCACAGACCGGGCTCAACGTCGCGGGCTTCTTCGCGACGCCGGCCCAGAACGCGGCGATCGAATCGGTGATCACCCGACTTCACCCGGCGTGGATCCGCGTCTTCCTCAACTGGAACCAGATCGAACCGTCGCCGGGCAACTACTTCCAACCGCAGCTCGCCGACTACAAGGCGCTCTTCGCGGCTCTCCCCGGCGTCAAGGTGGACATCGACGTCGTCGGCTCCCCCGCGTGGGCCAACGGCGGGTCCGCGAACCCATCGACCCCGCCGGTCAACGACCAGTCCTACGCGGCATTCATGAACTATCTCGCGAACACGTTCGGTTCGACCGTGGCGGCGTACGAGCTGTGGAACGAGGAGGACGCGAACTCCTGGTGGACCGGCACGCCGGAGCAGTACGCAAGCCTCGTCGAGGCCACCTACCCCGCGATCAAGGCGGCCAACCCAAACGCCACCGTGATGCTTGGAGCCAACAACCCGACATTTCTACAGAAGCTTTACAACGCCGGCGTGCGCAACTACTTCGACGCCGACTCCGTGCACACCGACAGCGCCTGCTCGCTCAACTCGCCCTATGCCTTTGCTTACGTCCCGGGGACCCAGACGATCGACCAATGGTCGTTCCTCGGTTTTACAAACCTCCACGCGCTGATGGCCGCAAACGGCGACGGTGCGAAGCCGATCTACATGACCGAGCTCGGCTGGTCGACCACCTCCACCACCTGCGCGGTTGGGGCATCAGCCGGCAAGAAGGCCGCCGGCGTCAGCCCGAAGACGCAGGCGCTGTACCTGCAGCAGGCCTACCACTGCCTCGCCCAGCCCCAGTACTCCTACGTCACCGCGGCGATGTGGTTTGACATGGTCGACTTCGGCAGTGCCGATACGATGAACAACCGCTACGGCCTGACGAGCACGACGCTGGCACCAAAGCCTTCGTTCACGGCGTTTGCGCAGGAAGCGTCCGGTGATCCGCTGAACGGGCCGTGCGGGAACTTCAACGGGCCAACCCTGCGGCTGGTGAACCCGTCAAACGGCCAGCGCTACAGCGGCCGTCTGCTGCTCCGCGTCAGCGCGACCGCAAGCGGCAACGCGCCGGGCGACCGCGTCCTCCAGATCGCGATCAAGCACGACGGCAAGACGATTCTCAACTTCAACCGGATCGACGCGCGCTACGTCGGCGGACGCCTGAGCGGCCAGATCAACTGGATGGGCGCGCGCTACCTGCCGCTCGGCCGGCACACGATCAGCGCCGTCGCGATCAACGCCAACGGCGTCACCTCGACCGTCGCGGCGACGGTGATCCACGTCTCCGCCAATCACAAGCCAAGCGGCGCTTCGCAGGTCGCGCCCCGCAAGCACCACAAGCGCAAGCACAAGCATCACCGCCGCAGCCCGCACGCCTAGCGACGCTCGGCGCGCCAGATAGGATCCGCGCGTGCCAACGCTACGGGAGCGAGTCGTTACCTGGACCGTCGCTTTCGGCGAGCGCGCGCTCGAACCGCTCGAACGCTGGCTCGGCAACTCCTCGCTCGTCGGTGACACGCCGTTCTTCGAGGTCGAGCAGTTTCCGTGGGCGCAGACGCTCGAGCGCGAGTGGCAGAAGATCCGTTCCGAGCTCGACGACGTCCTCCAGGACCAGGCGGACCTGCCGAACTTCCAGGACATCTCGGTCGACCAGGCGACGATGACCACCGACGATCGCTGGAAGACCTACTTCCTCTACGGCTACGGCTTCAAGTCCGAGGCGAACTGTGCCCGCTGCCCGCAGACCGCGGCGCTGTGCAAACAGATCCCCGGCATGAAGACGGCGTTCTTCTCGATCCTCGCTCCCGGCAAGCATCTGCCCGCGCACCGAGGCCCCTACAAGGGCGTGATGCGCTACCACCTCGGCCTGCTGATCCCCGAGCCCGCCGAGAAGTGCGGCATCCGCGTCGATCAGGAGACGCGCCACTGGGCCGAGGGCCGCTCGATGATCTTCGACGACACCTACGAGCACGAGGCCTGGAACGACACCGACGGCACCCGCGTGGTGCTGTTCGTCGACTTCATCCGCCCGATGCGCCAGCCCGCCAAGACGGTCAACTGGCTCGTGCTCTGGGCGATCGCCTTCTCGCCGTTCATCGGCGACGCCAAGCGCCGCCACGTCGACTGGGAGAAGCGGTTCGAAGCGCTGCGGGCTGCGCGCGCCGACTGACGCCGACGTGCTCGCTGGATCAGTGGGGTGGGTGGCCGTCGCGAGTACGCCGCCCTGGGGATTGTTCCGGTGCTCGCACCCCGTTCGGGGCACAGGCATGCGAGCACCGGCCGGTCGGTGCATGCACCGACCGGGGCCTACTGCAGCTGGGCCCTCAGGCTGCCGCGGCGCGCGAGCGCGAACGCCAGCACGGCACTCGACCCGGCGAACGCGAGGGCCAGCGCGAGACTCGCGCGGTAGGAGGACGCGGCGATCAGTGCGCCGCCGATCGCGTTGCCGAGCGCGGCGCCGGCGAAGATCGCCGTCGTGTTCCAGGCAAAGGTCTCGGTCGCTGTGCCCGGGACAGCGTGGGCGTCAAGCAACAGGTACTGCGCGGCGAAGGTCGGTGCGATCGGCAGCCCGGCCGCCAGCATCAATGGCGCCATCAGCGCGATCGACGGGGCGAGCAGGAGCGGGATGACCGTGAGGCCGCAGACCGCGAGGCCTCGCTCGAGGCGCCGGACGGCGGTGGCGGCGGTCGTGCGCGTGCCGAACAGAACGCCGCCGAGCAGCGAGCCCGCGGCGAGCGTCGCGAGCAGCGCGCCGGCCGCAGCGCGAGCGCCGTGGCGCTCGGCGAACGCCGGCATCGCCACCTCGAGCGCGCCGAACGAGCCACCGAGGAGGAGGCTGAGCGTGAGGATGACGCGCGTGCCGGCGGAGTCGAGCGCGCGACCACGCGTGCCGCCGCCGAGCGTCGCTGCCGCGCGGACGGCGAGGAAGCTGAACGCGCCAGAGCCGCCGGCGGCAAGCGCAGCGACGATGAACAGGGCGATGCGAGGCGAGAGCGATGCAGCGAGCGCCGCGACGAGCGGTGGGCCGACGATGAACGAGGCCTCCTGGAGGATCGCCTCGAGCGAGTAGGCGCTGGCGCGGAGCTCGACCGGCGCGACGAGAGCGGGCCACAGCGCGCGCATCGCAGCACCGAGCGGCGGCAGCGTCGTGCCCGTGAGGAGCGCGAGCGGAACGAGCACGTAGACGCCGGCGCCACCCGAGCCGGCGAGCGTGAGCGCCACGAGCGCTGCGGGGAACGCGAGCGTGAGCGGCACCAGCACCCGGCGCAGACCGGTCCGGTCGATCAGGCGTCCGAGGAGCGGTTGGGCGGCGCCGACGCCGAGCGCGAAGGAGCCGTCGACGAGCCCGGCGAGCGCGTAGGAGCGACCGGCGCCGCGCAGCAGCAGGATCACGCCGAGCGCGACCATGCCGATCGGCAGGCGCCCGACCATCGAGGCCGCGACGACGGGTCGCACGCCAGGGATTGTGAGGACCGCGCGCTGGCGCGCGAGGAGGCGCGGCCGCACCGTCACGGCTTGGCCGCGGCGCCCAGGCGCGCGCGTGCGATCGCGATCGCCTCGGGGTTCGAGTCGACGAGCACGTAGTGGCGGCCGAGCTGCGCGGCGACCGCCCCGAGCGTCCCCGAGCCGGCGAAGAAGTCCAGGCACCAGCCGCCCGGGAGCGAGGAGGCGGAGACGATCCGTCGCAGCACGCCCTCGGGCTTCTGCGTCGGGTAGCCGGTCCGTTCGCTGCCGTTCGTTGGCACGATCGTGTGCCACCACGTGTCGGTCGGGCGTTTCCCGCGCGCGGCCTTCTCGGGGCCGACGAGCCCGGGCGCCATGTACGGCTCGCGCTCGACGGCCTGCGCGTCGAAGTGGTGGCGCTCGCGGTCGCGGACGTAGACCAGGATCGTGTCGTGCTTGGAGGGCCAGCGGCGGGTCGGCTTGGCGCCGTAGTCGTAGGCCCAGATGATCTCGTTGAGGAAGCAGTCACGGCCGAAGATCTCGTCGAGTGTGACCTTCACGTAGTGGGCCTCGCGGTAGTCGAGGTGCACGTAGAGCGTGCCCTCCGCGCTCAGGAGGTCGCGGGCGCGGGCGAGCTTCGGCGCGAGGAAGCCCGCGTAGTCCTCGAAGCTGTCGGCGTAGGCGATGTCGCTGCGCGCGGTGCTGGCGTAGCGGCGCCCCCCGAACCCGGTCCGGTCGCCCGCTTCGTGGCGCCGCGTGGTGATACGCCGCGATCGCTGGACGCGCCCGGTGTTGAACGGCGGGTCGATGTAGATCAGCTCGAAGGCGCCGTCCGGGAGCAGCGGGAGGACCGTGTCCGCGTCGGCCTCGATCAGGAGGTCGTCCGCGAGTGTGATCGGGCCGCCCAGCTCGTGGAGCTGCGTGGTCGTGAGCGTGCGCACCTCGCGCGAGCCTAGCCGTGACGCGCGCCGGCTGTGTGCGTCACGACCCGAAATTCGTTCACAACCGCGCCCGGTGGCGGCAGCTAACCTAAGGGCTGATGAGCGAGCGGACACTTTGGCGCACGATGGTCGGGCTGGCGGTGATCGGGCTCGGCGTCACGATCTATCTGACCGTCGTCCACTACGGCGGGTTCACGGTTCTCTGCGCCGCGAAGGGCAACCCCTGCGCGCAGGTCCAATCCTCGATCTACTCCGAGGTGCTCGGCGTTCCGGTCGCGGTCCTCGGGCTCGCCGGGTACGTCCTGATCCTCGCTTCGCTGCTCGTTCGGGCGAGCGAGATGAGCCGGGTGGCGACGCTCGGCGTGACGCTGTTCGGCTTCGTCTTCAGCGCCTACCTGACCTATCGCGAGGTCTTCACGCTGAAGGCGATCTGCGAGTGGTGCGTTTCGAGCGCGGTGCTGATGACGTTTCTCTTCATCGGCGCGGTGATCCGCTATCTGCGTGGCGGCTCGCCGTTGCTCTCGGCCGAGGCCGCGCCCGAGCCCGGCGGGTCGTAGCCCTCGACCGCCGGCAGGTCCCAGCCGCCGGTCTCGCCGCGGTAGAGGTCACCGCCGTGGACGAGCATCGGCACGGTGCGCGCGATGATCCGCAGGTCGAGCGCGAGCGAGCGATGCTCGATGTAGTAGAGGTCGAGCTCGATCCGCTTGCCCCACGGCAGCGCCGCACGGCCGTTCACCTGCGCCCAGCCGGTGATTCCGGGGCGGATCGCGAGCCGGCCGAGCTGGCGCTCGGTGTAGACGGCGACCTGTTCGGGCACGGTCGGCCGCGGTCCGATCAGCGACATCTCGCCGCGCAGCACGTTCCAGAGGTTCGGCAGCTCATCGAGCGAGGTGCGTCGCAGGATCGCGCCGACGCGCGTGATGCGGGCGTCGTCTGCGTCGACCCACAGGCCCGCGCCCATCCGCTCCGCGCCCGCGACCATCGTGCGAAGCTTGAGAACGTCGAAGTCGCGGCCCTCGTGGCCGACGCGGCGCTGACGGTAGATGACGCCGCCACGCGAGTCGAGCGCGATCGCGATCGCCGCGACGAGCAGTAGCGGCGAGGCGAGGAGGAGCAGCGTCGCCGCGACGAGGATGTCGATGGCCCGACGGATCATCGCGTCCCCTCCGCGACTTCCCAGTGGGTCTCGGTCTCGCGCGTCAGGTAGTCCCACAGCCCGAGCGCGATCGCGGCGTTCATCGCGACGTAGTAGCGGACGGCGAGGAGCGGCCCGAGGCGCACGAGGCCCGCGAGCGCAGCGGCGGCGTAGAACGCGAGCTGGAGCGCGAAGCAGACGACGTAGATCGTCCCCCGCCCGAGCAGCACCGCGTTCGTCACGAACGCGACGAGGTGAAGGATCGGCGCGCCGTAGCGGAGCGCGCGGTGGCTCACGATCTCGAGGCTGTAGCGCAGGCCGTAGCCGCGCGGGGAGAGCATGCCGCCGCGCAGCACGGTGATCCAGACGTGGCTCATGAAACGGCGCTTGCGCGCGAACTCCCCGCCGATCGAGGGCACCATCTTCTCGACGCCCTGCGCCGCCGGTACGTACACGGCCCGCAGGCCGCGCTTGACCATGTGGAAGGGCAGGTAGATGTCGTGGTCCATCCGCGGATCGATCACGACGTAGGCGTCGCGGCGCGCGGCGTGGATGCCGCCATTGCCGGCGGTCACCGAGCAGAGCCGCGATTCGAGCGTACGCACCGCCATCTCATAGCGCCAGTACAGGCCCTCCTGGTTGTCGGCGCCGGGACCCTCGCCGGCCTGAACGAAGCGGACCTGGCCGCACGCGTAGCCGACGTTCGGGTCATCGAAGGCCTCAGCGAGACGCGCGATCGCGTCTGGCTCGAGCGCGACATTCGCGTCCGAGAAGACCAGGAGCCCACCGCGGGATGCCGCGACGCCGGCGTCGAGCGCGGGGATCTTGCCGGAGCGCTCGAGGTCGAGCACGATGTCCGCGCCGGCATCGCGGGCACGAGCGACGGTCGCGTCGCTGCAGCCGTCCGCGCAGACGATCACCTCGAGGCGCTCGCGCGGCCATTCGAGCGCGAGCGCGTTCTTCACCTTGCGGGCGATCACCGATTCCTCGTCGTGGGCGGCGATGATCAGCGAAACCGTCGGCGGCGCAGCGGCGGGGGCGGGTCGCGCCGACCGCGTGGGGACGAGGCGCGCAAGCGCCGCCAGCAAGACCGGATAGCCGAGCTGCGTGTAGACGAGCAGCCCCGCGCTGGCCCAGAAGATCACCGCCATGGCCGTCACGCAGCCGATTCTCGCGTACCGCCTCCGTCGCGGTCGCGCGCATGCAGGCTTATCCGTCGGTTACGTGTACGGCTAGACTCCGCGACGTGGCAAGTAGAAAGCAGCAGAAGGAAGCCGCTCGCCAGGCCCGCGAGCAGGCTGTCCGCCAACTCAAGGCCGACCAGTCGCGTCGCACGCGGCTGACGACACTCGCTGGCGCCGTTGGCGTCGCGGTCGTCGCCGTCGTGGTCGTGATCATCATCAGCTCCTCCGGCGGTGGCGGCAACCCGGTAACGCAGCAGGACGGTGCACCGTATACGCAGGCCGGTGCCGTCGCGAACGTTAAGAAGCTGCTGGCGGGCATTCCCCAGCACGGCAACGTGCTCGGCAACCCGAACGCACCGGTCACGATCACCGAGTACGGCGACCTCGTATGCCCGACCTGCGACATCTTCGCCGTCTCCACCGAGCCGCAGCTGATCAACGCCGAGGTGCGGACCGGCAAGGTCCAGCTCCAATACCGCGGTTTCGAGACCGCCAGCGGCACCGCCAACGGGTCCGAGTACGTCGCGACCCAGGTCGCGGCCCGGGCTGCCGGCCTCCAGGACAAGGAGTGGGACTTCATCCAGCTCGTCTACGACGAGCAGCCCCAGACGATCCACGGCAACCATGCCGAGGAGGTCGGCTACGTGAACTCCGCCTACCTGCTCAACCGCGCGCAGCAGGTGCCCGGGCTGAACATCTCGCAGTGGCAGAGCCACCTCGGCGACCAGAGCCTCGCGCAGCAGGTCACGGCCGACGGCGCCGCCGCCACCCAGCAGGGCGTGACCGGGACGCCGACGATCTTCGTCTCCGGTCCAAAGGGCACGGTCGAGTACGACAAGGGCCTCACCGAGCCGTCGGTCATCCCGACGCTCTCACAGCTCCAAGCGCTGATCGCCCAGGTCAGCTGAGCGACGCGTAGAGCTTGCTGGTCTGCTGGGCCACGGTGGCCCATGCGGCCGTCGTGGTGGCCAGCGCTGCTGCGGCGTCGCTCAGGCCCCTCCTCGCGGCCGGGTCTTCGAGCAGATCGCGTAGGGCGCTTTGGAGTGCTTGCGGGTTGGCGGGCTGGACGAGGCGCGCGGCGCCGGCCTGGGCGATGTCGCGGAAGCCGCCGATGTCGCTGACGAGCAGTGGCTTGGCGAATGCGAGGGCGGTGGCGAGGACGCCGGATTGGTCGATCTCGCGGTAGGGGAGGACGACGAGGTCGGCGCGGCGAAAGCACGCCGCCAGCTCGGCGTCGCTGACGAAGCGCTCGACCCAGCGGACGCTCGGCGGTGCGCTCGCGCGGAGCCTCGCGATGTCGAAGCGGGGGCGACCGACGACCCACAGCTCGGCGCCTTCGATTCCGCGCCAGGCGTCGAGCAGCACGTCGAGGCCCTTATAGGGGCGGATCAGTCCGAAGTAGAGGACGACCGGCAGGGCGCTCGGCGCGAGCTCCGGCGGGAGCGGGCCGTCGGGCAGCGCGGCGAGGTGCGAGAACGCTCCGTGGGGGATCACGTGAACACGCGCGGGATCGACGGCGGCCTCGCGGATCAGACGCTCGCGGCCGGCCTGCGAATGGACGATCACCGCGTCGAAGCGCGCCAGCAGGCGCCGCTGCGCGCTCGCCGATCCCGCGACCCGCTCGCGTGGGAGCACGTCGTGTGCGGTGATCACGAGCGGTCGACCGCGTGGCAGGAGATGGGCGTCGAGCGCCGGCACCGTCAGCCACTGGAAGTGGACGATGTCCGCCTGCGCTGCGACCCGGTCGTAGGCCGCCATCTCGGGCAGGTGTTCGGCGAGACGGATCGCGCGCCGGGCCAGCCGCGCGCGATCCGCGAGCCTGTAGAAGAAGGCGTGACGCTCGTAGCCGACCGGCGTCGGCAGCTCGCAGTAGCGAAACGGCGAGGTGAACAGCTCGACGTCGAGGCCCGCACCGGCCAGCGCCGAGCACAGCGCGTGGTCGTATGGCGGCGTCCAGGCGGGCGGATCGACGACGTGGACCTTCACAGGCCCGACAATACGCGCGTGGGCGTCGAGATCTCGTTCTGCATCTGCAATACCGACGGCCGGTCGATGCTGCTGCGCAGCATCGCCGCCGTCGGGGCCGAGCGGGAGCGGGTGGGGTTCGAGACGGAGGTGCTGGTTCTCGACAATGGCTCCGACGATGGGTCAGCGGAGGCGGTGCGCTCGTTGGGTGCGGACGTTCGGCTGGTTGAGATCGCTGAGCGTCGCAGCAAGGCGGTCAATGACAGTGAGCTGATGGAGCGTTCTGCGGGGCGCTATTGCCTGCTCCTCAACGAGGACTCGGAGCTGCTGCCGGGTGCGACCGCGGCGCTTTACGCCGCTTTGGAGGCCGACCCGCTGGCTGCGTGTGCGGTGGCGGTGCTGCGCCGGCCTGACGGGATGATCCAGCCTTCGGCCTGGCGGTTCCCGGGCGTCGGTACGGCGCTCCTGCAGGCGCTCTTCCTGCACCGCTGGTTGGTCGTGCAGAGCAAGGGCTCGGTCGTGCGGCGGGTCGATTGGGGCCAGTCCGCCGCGCTCCTCGTGCGCCGCGAGGCGGCGGAGCAGATCGGCTGGATGGATGGGGCGTTCTTCGTTTACTCCGATGAGGTCGACTTCCAGAAGCGGCTCGCAGACGCGGGTTGGCATTCGCTCTACGTGCCGTCGGCAGCGGCGACTCACCACGAGCAGCTCTCGACCGACGTCGTGCCCGAGCGGCGAATCGTCGAGCTCTCGCGCGGCCGCGACCGCTACATGCGAAAGCACGGCGGGCGCCTCGCGGCGGCGACCGTGCGTCTGCTGACCGCGTGGAGCTACTTCGTGAGGATGCTCGCGGCGCTCGTGCTGCCGGGCCACGACTGGCGGCGCTACCGCCGTGACGTCACGGCGGCGCTGTGGCCCTCGCGCGGCGCCGGCCTGGCGGAGGCGGCGGCGGCGCGCAACGCTCGCGCTCGCTCGTGAGTCGACGCTCGTGGTTGATCTTCGGCGCGCTCGCGCTGATCTGGGGGATCCCCTACCTCTTTATCAAGCTCGCCGTCGACGGTGGTCTCCCACCGGCAACGCTGGCGTGCGCGCGAATCGCGATCGGCGCCGTGATCCTGCTCGCCCTCGCCACGCAGGCCCGGGTGCTCGGCAGCCTGCGCGGCCACTGGCCCTGGATCGTCGTCTTCGCGGTAGTCGAGCTCGCGGTGGCGGCGCTCGTGCTGGTGCCGTTCGCGCTGCTCGATGCGCCGAGCTGGACGCCGAGCGCGACCGCGTGGGCCGCGCTCGCGGTCCTTGGCGTCCTCTGCACCGCGACCATGGCGATCCTCATCGTCGCGGCGGGCCCGAGTCGCGCTTCGCTCATCACCTACATCAACCCGGTCGTCGCCGTCGCGCTCGGCGTCGTCGTCCTCGGCGAGCACCCGGGCGTGGTCGCGCTGATCGGCCTCGTCGCGATTCTCGGCGGCTCGTGGCTCGGGAGCGGGGGGCGCGCGGCGGCCCCGCGGCCGACCGACGGCAGCTCACAAGCCGGTGTGGGCGCGCGGCTAAGCTGATTCTGCAGTCCGACCCGGCTCGTCCCGACCGCTTGGAGGCCCCGATGAAGGCAGTTCAGTTCGATCGTTTCGGCGGGCCCGAGGTGCTCGAGGTGCGCGACGTGGAGCGTCCGCACGCCGGGCCGGGCGAGGTTATGGTCGCGGTCCGGGCTGCATCGATCAACCCAGGGGAGATCGCGGTCCGCGAAGGCCTACTCGAGGCGCGCTGGCCGACGACGCTGCCCTGCGGTGAGGGGAGCGACCTCGCGGGTGTCGTCGAGGAGGTCGGCGAGGGCTCGGCGGAGTTCGGTGTCGGCGACGAGGTCTGCGGCTGGGTCGACACGCGATCGAGCCATGCGGAGTTCGCGCTCGCCCCGACCACGCAACTGGTTGCAAAGCCCGCGAACGTCTCCTGGGAGGCTGCGGGGTCACTTCACGTTGCGCCCTTCGCGGCCTACGCCGGCGTGAAGAGCGTCGCGCTCGAGCGCGGCGACGTCGTTGGCGTCTCCGCGGCGGCCGGCGGTGTCGGCTCGGTCGCGGTGCAGCTCGCAGTGCGCGCCGGGGCCAAGGTTCTCGGCCTTGCCAGCGAGCGAAACCACGATTGGCTGCGCGCGATGGGAGCGATCCCCGTCACCTACGGCGACGGACAGGCGGAGCGCCTGCGCGAGGCGGCAGGCGGACCAATCGACGCGTTTATCGACAACTTTGGCAGCGGCTACGCCGACCTCGCCATCGAGCTCGGGGTGGCGCCGCACCGGATCAACACGATCGCGGAATACGCGGCGGTCCAGCGGCTCGGAGTGCGAGGCGACGGGACCGCCGCGGTGTCCAACAAGGCGACGCTCCAGGAGCTAGCGGACCTGCTCGGCGCCGGCGAGCTCGAGATCGCGGTCGAGCGGACCTACCCGCTCGCCGAGGTCCGCGAAGCGTACGTCGAGCTCGCCAAACGCACGACGCGCGGCAAGATCGTGCTGCTGATCGGCTAGAGCCCTCCGGCTGCCGGGAGCGCCTTCTCGCCGAAGTAGGTCGCGACCGGGTTTGCGTTGAAGTTCTCGATCTCGCGGTAGCCCGCGGCGATGAACATGCGCTTCGGCCCGGGCTGCCGCGGACCGGTGTCCAGGCGCGCGACGGCGTAGCCGAGCGCGCCGGCGCGCCGTTCGAGCTCGGCGAGGAGGGCCCTGGCGACGCCGCGGCGACGCGCGTCGGGAGTCACGAACATCCGCTTGATTTCACAGGCGCGGTCGTCGAGACGTTTCACCCCACCACCGCAGACTGCCCGCTCAGCTTCGTAGCCGACGACGAAAGTGCCGCCCGGAGGGCCGAGGTCGGCGGCGCCGGCGGCCGGCATGGCGGGATCGTCGAGATCGAGCCCGTCGTAGAGTTCGGCCATCTCGGCGCGCATCGCCACCAGCAGGGAGGCCGCCGGCTCCTCGTCGGCCGGGCAGGTGCGGAACTCGATCATCCCCCGGAACGCTAGCCGGACGCGCGCGCGGAGCGCTCAAACACCGCCGCCGCGGGCTTGCGGCAAAGTTGTTGAAGAGCAGCCCGTAGCGCAGTCGCGCCTAGCGACCAGTTCGCGCCCGACGCAGCGCGCCGCCGGCAAGCGCCCGCGCCCGAAGCACCTCCGCCGGGCTGAAGAAGCCCGTTGCTCGTAGCAGCGGAAAGATCATGCACCAGGCCAGGGCCCGCAACAGGAACCCGGCAAGTCCATGGCTTGGCAGCAGCAGCTCACCGCCCACGGCGACGAGTGCGAACACTCCGACGAGGCGCATCAGACGCGACCATTCGAACCCGACACTGAAGAGGTTCCGCGTGAGCAGGTAGATCACCACGTTCATCGCCGCGTAAGCGAGGACCAGCGCCACCGCGGCGCCCACGATCCCGAGCGGCGGCACGAGCAGAAAGAGGCTGAGAACGTTGACCGCGAGACCCGCGAGCGCGGCGGGAATGTTGACGTGCGTGCGACGCGCGCGACCGGAGATCACGATGAAGATGAGGTAGAGGCCGTAGAGCGACCAACCGAGGGCGAGCCATGGGATCGCCCGCTCGGACCCGTAATAAGCGTGACCCAGCACGCGCACGCCCCACCGCGCAAACAGGGTGACTCCGGCAACGACGACACCGGTGGCGAGCACGTAGTAGGTGGTCACGAGCGCGTAGAGCCGCGACGCCTCGGCGTCGTCCTTGACCGAGTAGGCGAGGGGCGGCCACGCGTACTGGAAGCCGCGCACGAACACGAACACGACCGTTGCGAGCTTGGCGGCGACCGCGTAGAGACCGGCGGCGCCCGGATGGGTGCGCACCAGATACCAGCGGTCGGCGACCTGCAGCGCGTAGACGCTCGCGTCAGCCGGAACGGTCGGCAGGCCGAACGCGAGCATCCTGCGCATCCCCGTCGGGGGCGCGTCCGCGCGCCGACGGAGCCCCGCCACGAGGCGGTCGCGCTCGTTCCACCACAGACCTACCAGCACAAGCGTGGAGGCGATGTAGTTGCCGGCGAGGAGCCCGCGCGCCTGGTCGTGGCGGAACGCGACGAGGTAGACCATCAGCGGGATCGTCAGCACGACATCCGCGATCGTCGCCTTCATATACGTGCGCTTGCGCTCGTCGGCGCGCAGCAGGGCGTAGGCGATCTCGAGATTGGTGAACGACCACAGGCCCAGCATCGCCAGGGCGACCAGCGTTCCCGAATGGTCGTTTCGCAACAGCAGGCGCGAGAGCGGTCCGGCGAAGGCGACGCCGATCAGGGCCGCGACCGTCGTCGTCGCGGCGGTCAGGACGACTGCGGCGGCCGCGATGCGGTCGCGTCGCTGCGTGTCGCCGTCGTCGTAGTAGAAGCGGATGAACGCCTCGCCGACGCCGAGCCGCAATCCGATCGAGAGCAGGATCACCGCCGTGAGGAGCGCCTCCGCGTAGCCGTACTGCGTGGTGGTGACGTAGCGGGTGTAGAGCGGCAGGGTGAACAGCGCAGCGCCCTTTGCGAGGATGTCACCGGCCTGGTAGGCGAGGCCGGCTGTCGCGAGCCGCTTCAGGTAGGCGCGCACGTCAGCGCGTCGCCGGACCGGACGCTCTGGCACGGGCGGCGAGCGCACCACCAACCGCGAGCAGGACCCAGGTCGCGGGATCCTCGAGGAAGTCCGCGTAGAGAAGCGTGTGCACGATGAGGCCGACGAACGCCGCGCCGATGGCAAGCCGTGGCAGCCACTCTTCGCCCGCTCGCGTGCGCAGCAGGCCGGCGCCGAAGAGCTCGCGAAGACAGACCACGAGCAGCAGCACGTACGCGACGAGACCGATCGAGCCCTGCTCGGCGGCGATCGTCACCGGTGCCGTGTGCGAGTCGCTCGTGGTCGGCGGCGAGTACGGGAGGTGCTTGGCGATTTGGAACGGGCTGCGCTTGTGGGGGTAGTGCAGGAGGTACTCGGTCGCAAACGAACCCGACCCGTAGCCGGCGAGCGGACGGGCGTCGAAGAGGTCGATCCCGCCGCTGACGAGCGTTGCGCGGCCGCTTGTCAGGAAGTTCGCCGAGTTGCCGCTCTGTGCCGCGTAGACGATCGCGCCAACGACCGCCAATGCCGCCACGCTCGCCGCCACGCTCGCGGCACGCCGCCCCCAGGCACCCAGGGCGACCACGCCCAGCCCGGCGAGCAGCGCCGCCATGCTCGACTGGGACAGGCTGAGCAGCAGACCGGCCCACATCAGCGCGAGTGCGGCCGACGCGGCCAAAACCACGCGTCGCGGACGCTCGAAAAGCATCGCCGCGGCGGTGACGATCATCGTCAGTGCCAGGAACCGCCCGTAGACGTTCGGGTCGTAGAAGAGCGAGTTGATTCGCACGAAGTAGGCGTCCTGATCGAGACTGCGGTTCAGCAGCAGGTGGCCGCCGGCCGCCAGCTCGGCGAAGCCGACGAGCACGAAGACGGCCGCCAGGCAGAGCAGCACCACGAGGCAACGACGGATCAGCAACGGGCTCCACTCGCGCCTGCGCAACAGATCGAAGAGCAGCGCGAACGGGACGTAGAAGAAGCCCGCGTTCTCCACTGCCCTGACCACCCCCTTCTGGGGTGAGTAGAGCGCCTCCAGGGCGTAGAGGATCAGCACCACGGAGAGCATGAGCGCCGGTCCGCGACCCGCAACGTGGTCGGCCGGCCGGCAAGCCACGCCGTTCTCCGCGCTCCCCGCGCTCGGGCGCCAGGCCCGCCAGATCGACACCAACGCTCCGGCGGCGACCACCGCGTAGAGGGGAAGCAGGAGGCCGCTCGAGACCGACCCGAGCGGGATGCGAAAGGGCAGTGCTGCGACCGCCAGCAGGGGCAGCAGCTCGTCGCGACGATCGATCGCGAATGCGAGGCCCGCCACCACGACGAGGACGGCCGCCAGGACCGCGACGCCCCGGAGCGGGTGGTGATGGAGCGTCGCGAGTTTCGGGTTATCCCAGAGCGTGAGGGCCAGCAGCGCGGGCGTAAGGAGCAGCACGCCGCCGGTGAGGACGGCGGTGGCGCGCGGCGTGACGCGCGCCACCCCGGCAAGGACGAGCGCCACGAGCAGGGCGACCAAAACCAGTCCTCCCTGCTCGCCCGCGTGCGTCAGTCCTGCGGCAAGTAGCGGCGGCGCGGCGGTCATCGCGTATTCCGCGCGAGTGTGAAGAGCACCTGGGGCACCTGGACGGTGCGGTCGAGACGGTCGAAATGCACGTCAACGACGTAGCTGCCTGACGCGGCGAGCTGCCCGCTGGTGCCACTTCCGTCCCAGTAGAAGGTCTTCGTGTGCCGGTAGGGGGCCACCGGGTATTGGCGCTCAAGCACGGTCACGATCCGACCGGTGCGGGCCGCGACGACCGAGACCGAAACGCGATCGCGGTAGCGGGTCGAGAACGAAAACGCAGCAGTCTCTGTGAGCGGGTGAAACGGCCGTCCGTTGGGGTGCCAGATGGCGTCGGCGCCGATCAGCGGCAGCTTGTCCTTCAGGTGCTGAGCTATCAGGAGGGCGCCGGCGGTCGCTAGCGCCAGTGACGCCAGGACGGCGGCGGCGAGGCGGCCGGCGCGCGGCGCGCGGCCTGGCTCACCCTGCGTAGTTGGCACCGATCGTGACCACGACCGGTCGATGGCCACCAGCGATGCCCGCGGCGGAGATGGCTGCGCCGGTGAGCGGCGTCACGCTCGCGAGACCGAGGTGGAGAGCGCGCGCGACCTCCACCGCGGCAGCGCGCCGGCCCTTCGCGTACGCGACGGTTGTGGTCGTGACGGTTGCCTGCGTCGCGTCCCCGACCACACCCTTCGCAAACCCGTCCGCGGTCAGCGACCCGGAGACCTTGCTCGCCAGGCCGGCGCGAGCGGTGCCGTTGAGGACGCTGACGCGCACGCTCGCCGGCGCCGGGGCGCCGGCAGCTGCGTTCGTCGTCGGGGAGCCGGCCGCCGGCTTGGGAGCGCGCGCCTTGTGCTTCGCCGGCGACCCCCCTCCGACGAGCACGTACACGACGGCGAACACCGCGATCCCGGCGACCACCGCTGCCGCCAGGAGGATGAGCGAGCGCCCGGGCGCCACGTTGTCGGTGCCGCCAAAGCCCCGCAGGCGACGCGAGCCGATCAGCGGCCCGACTACGACCCCTGACGGGGCGGCCGCCACCGAGGCCCCCGGGCGGCCAATCGGCACGGCGGCCGACCGCGGCGCAGCCGCACGAGCGGGTGCGTCTTCATCGGTGAGTGCCAGGGAGCGCTCGGGCACTG